>Ga0136611_10000444_pt1 | contig 27036 bp, 23 predicted proteins | sample AntDrymUQ2232306_2_FD_106645 | JGI IMG/M metagenome (GOLD analysis project Ga0136611, IMG submission 106645) | Polar desert sand microbial communities from Dry Valleys, Antarctica - metaG UQ223 (23.06) | ecosystem: Environmental > Terrestrial > Soil > Desert | place: Antarctica: Dry Valley...
CGGCCCGGCGAGCGACCGCTTCCGCCTCCGTCGCTACAACGTCGAGCCCTACCCGCCTCGCACGTTCGAGCTCGTGCTCTCGGGCGCCTGCGACCTGATCTCCCTCAAGGACACCGTCGCCGGAACGCACGCGCGCCGGGCGCTGAACGCAGCGCTCGGCACGTCCTCCAAGTGAACGAGCGCGACGCGGTGCTCGACCTGCTCCAGCGGGTCTGGGGCGACCGGCCGAACCCGGAGGAACTCGAATGGTGGTTCGACCGCAGCCCCGCGGGGCCGGGCCTCCTCACCATGGAGCGGGAAGGCGAGCGCGCGGTCGGGCTCGCGTCGTTGAGCTTCCTCCGCACGAAGGCTTCCGGGCTCGCCGCGATGCCGCTCCAGGTCGCGACCGATCCCGACGAGCGCGGCAAGGGAATCTTCGGCCGGCTCGAGCGGGCCAACGAGGAGGAGGCGGCCGGGCGCGGCTGCCCGATCGGGCTCACGTTCCCGAACGACGCGTCTCGCCCGATCTTCCTCGAGCGGCTCGGTTGGCACGAGCTCTGGCGCGGGCGGATCTGGCTGCGGCCTCCGGCTCCCTCGATCGAACGAGGCGGCCTCCGGATAACGGAGCTGACGGAGATACCGGCCGGTGTCGAGAGCCTGGACGGGCCCGAGAACGGTCAGCTCGCGGACGCCGCATTCTTCGACTGGCGCTACCTGCGCTCGCCCCGCCCCTATCGGGTGCTCGGCGCGTTCGACGGCGATCTCCTCCGCGGGCTGCTCGCGTTCCGGCCGAGGCGTGACCGCGTCGCAGTCGTCTGCCACGCGCTCGGCGACGTCTCGCAGCTCCTCCGGGCAGCGGGCTCCTCTCGCCCCACGATCGCGCTCGTCCCGGCCGGTCGGCACGCCTCCTTCCTCGCGGCCGGCTTCGTCCCGACCCCGAAGCCGATCCGGGTCCTCGGCAAGGTGCTGCGTCCTGAAGGCACCCTGGAAGGGCCATGGCAGTTCCAGCTCGGCGACTTCGACGTCTTTTGAAGCTGATCTTCATCACCCAGCAGGTCGATCCGGCCGACCCCGTCCTCGGGGCGACAGTGGCGAAGCTGCGCGCACTCGCGGCGCAGGTCGACGAGCTCGTCGTCCTCTCGCTCGGAGCCGTCCCCGGCGCGCTCCCTGCGAACTGCCGCGTCAAGTCGTTCGGGGGTGGGAGCAAGGCGACTCGCGGGCTCCGCTTCGTGCGGGCGCTCGCGCCCGAGCTCCGCGGCGCCGGCGGGGTGCTGGCACACATGTGCCCGATCTACGCGGTTCTCGCGGCGCCGCTCGCGCGCCCGCTCCGCGTCCCGCTTCTGCTCTGGTTCGCGCACTGGCGCGCGAGCCCACTCCTGCGCGCCGCGACCGCCGCCTCGACGAAGGTGCTCAGCGTCGACCGGCGGTCGTTCCCGCTCGAAACGTCCAAGCTCGTCCCGATCGGGCACGGAATCGACTACGCGCAGCTCGAGTGCCGCGAGGATCCGGGAGGCAAGGAGCTGCACGCGGTCGTGCTCGGCCGCACCTCGCCAGCGAAGGGAATCGAGACGATCCTCCGGGCGGTCGCGCAGGTGCCGGAAACGCGACTCGACGTCTACGGAACCTCGGGCAGCGCCGAGGAGCACGCCCACCGCGCCGAGCTCGGCCGGCTGATCGGAGAGCTCGGGATCGAGGGGCGCGCCGCGATCCACGATCCGGTTCCGCGCGACGAGATCGGCGCAGTCCACGCCCGCGCGCACGTGCTCGTGAACAACATGCGCGCCGGGGCTCCCGACAAGGCGGTCTACGAAGCCTGTGGCAGCTGCCTGCCGGTGCTCGCATCGAACCCGTCCTTCGACGAGCTCTTCGCCGGGATCGAGCCGTCGCTCCGGTTCGAGCGGGAGTCGGTGGACGCCCTGGCCGAGCGGCTGCGGGCCTTCGCCGCGCTTCAGGCGGAGGAGCGCGCCGCGATCGGGCGAACCCTGCGCGAGCGCGCCGTCTCCGGCCACTCCGTCGACTCCTGGGCGACGGGCGTCCTGGCGGTGGCGCGATCCCGATGAAGAACGTCCGTGTCCTCCACCTCGCCAAGGTCGCCGGGATCTCCGGCTCCGAAGCGCACCTGCTCTCGCTCCTGCCCTCGCTCGTCGAGCGCGGCTGGGACGTGCGCTTCCTGATGCTGCACGAGCACGAGCCGGGAGCCTGGGACTTCGCCCGGGCGCTGACCTCGCAGGGCGTCACCCTCGACGCGATCCCGCTCGGCGCCGACGTCGACCCGGCCGCGTTCCTCCGCGTCTGCGCCTACCTCGCCCGAAAGCGCCCGACGATCCTCCACACCCACCTCGTCCACGGAGACGTCTACGGCCAACTCGCAGGAACGGCGATGCGGGTGCCCGTTCGCGTGAGCACGAAGCACGGCTTCAACGAGTTCCGCGAGGGCCGCGGCTTCGCCTTCGCCGACCGCTCGATCGCCTCGCTCTCGCACCGGCACATCGCGATCTCGCGGGGGCTCGCCCGCTATCTAAAGGATACCGAGGGCTTCGCCGAGGAGACGTTCGAGATCATCCACTACGGGATCGAGCCGCTCCCCGATCCGAAGCCCTACGACGGCGAGGTGCCCCGCCTTCTCTGCGTCGGGCGCCTGATCCCGATCAAGGGTCACCTCGTCCTCCTCCGCGCGTTCCGCGACGCTCGTGAGCAGGTGCCCGGCCTGGAGCTCGAGATCGCCGGTCGCGGCCCGCTCGAGCCCGCACTCCGCGCCTATGCCCGTGAGCTCGGGATCGAGGAGAGCGTCCGCTTCCTCGGGCTCGTCACGCCGATCCAGGCAGCGATCGAGCGGGCGGCGATCTGCGTCGTGCCCTCCCTCGGCGAGGGCTTCGGGATGGTCGCGCTCGAGGCGATGGAGCGGGCGCGGCCGGTGATCGCCGCGGCGATCGGTGGGCTGGGCGAGCTCGTCGAGGACGGCCGCACCGGCCTCCTCGTCCCGCCCGGCGAGTCGGAGCCGCTGACGGAGGCGATCGTCGAGCTCGCCTCGAATCCCGAGCGTGCAGTCGCGCTCGGCGCCGCCGGCCGCGAGCGAGCCCTCGACCGCTTCCTCGAGGAGCGCTGCACCGACCGAACGGAGTTGCTCTATCTCGAGTCGCTGCGCAAGACGAGCATCCGCATGAGCGGAAGCTCGTCGCGCGAAGATCCCTAAAGAGGCCGCTCCGCGGCCCGCCGGCCCGTTGCGCCCACGTAGATCTGCACTGTCCGCTCGGCCATCTTCGCGACGGAGAACTCGGAGCGTGCTCGCTCGAGCCCAGCAGCTCCCATCTCGCCGGGGTCGGCGAGCACCCGCCGAATCGCCGCCGCGAGCGCGGGAACATCGTCGGGTGGCACGAGGACACCGCTTTCCCCGTCGGCGACGATCTCGGGGATCGAGCTGACCCGCGTCGCCACGACTGGCAACGCGCAGAGCATCGCTTCGAGCAACGCCAACCCGAAGCCCTCCCACCGCGCTGGGTGGACGAGGACGTCCGCTCGCCGAAGCACCGCGGCGACGTCGCCGACGCGGCCCGGGAGCAGGAGCCGAACCGAGTGTTCACGAGCGAGCGCCTCCAGCCGCTCCTGCTCCGGCCCGACGCCGAGGACGACGAGCGTCGCGTCGAGGTCGGCCATCGCCGCCACCGCGAGATCGAGGCCCTTCTGCGGCTCGAGTCGGGCCACGGCGGCCACGATCTTCCCCTCGGGCAGCTCGAGCTCGTTCGGCGCCCAGGCCGCAGGCGGCTCGTCCATGCCGTAATGGACGACCTCGAGCTTTCCTGGCGGCAAGCCGACGCGCTCGATGTTGAAGCGGCGGAGCGAGTCCGTGATGCAGATCACGCGGGTAGCCCGGCGCGTGACCGCGCGCTCGACGAAGCGGAACGGAAGCCGGGCGCGAAAGGGGTCGTCGTTGTGCTTCGTCGAGACGAGCGTTCCCCCACCGGCGAGCAGCGCCCCGAGCAGGTCGGCGTGCACGAGGTGGGTGTGGACGACGTCAGCCCCTCTGAAGGCAGACCGGAGGCGACGCCCGGACGTCGTCCGGGCGAACGGAACGCCGCTCCGCTCGAGCTCGTCGTAGAACGGCTGGGGGTTCCAGCCGTCGAGATCGTCGAGGCCGGCGAAGCTCGCGTCGAGACCGAGCGAGCGAAGCGCCGGGAGCAAGGTCAGTAGATGTCGCTCGGAGCCGCCGATCCCCCGCATCCTGTGGACGTGCACGACCTTCAGCGCAGCCGCCTTCGCCAGACGCGCTCGAGCGCGGCCGCTGCGAGCAACGCGAGCAGGAAGTCCCACGGGACCCGGTAGCGGACGTTCCCGACGAACACCATCGCCGCGAACGTGTTGTAGGCGAGGAGCGCCACCGCGAGGATCGCGAACGGCCGCCGTACGAGGAAGAGCCCGACTGCGGCGAGCAGGTAGAGCCCGATCATGTAGGCCGGCTCGCCCACCTCCTTGCCGATCCCGACGAGACCGGCGCTTCGCTCCTCACGCTCGACCGTGAACGTCGGGCTCCAGAGCATCCCGGCGGCCTGGGCCGCGAGCTTGCCCTTCTCGCCCGGCTCGTCGCGCCAGAACTCCGTTACGAGCCCCCGGTAGAACCGCATCTGCGCGCACTCGTCGACCTCGATCAACTCGCCGCGGTCGAGGAAGATCGCGGCCTGGAACTCGGGCGAGAGCTGCGCTCCCGGGATGTTCGGGACGTCGTCGATCCAGTTGCCCGACGCAAGGATGTCGTACGTCGCCGGGTTGTTCGCCTTCCAGAGCGCACGCGTGTCGGTCGTGATCGCGTAGCAGCCGACCGAGACCTTGTTCCGCACGACCCACGGGGTCAGGAGCAGAAGCATCGCCGCGGCGCCGGCCGCCGCGAGAGCGATGATCGTTCGCGCCGCGCGAAGCCGCCAAACGAGATAGGCGAGCAGGACGAGCGGCAGGAAGACGAGCCGCGAGTTGCCGAGGATCGCGAGCCCGAACAGCGCTCCGAGCGAAGCCGCCCACGGCCACGTGCGGCGTTCGACGACGAGGAGGGTGACGAGAACGATCGCGGCCGCGAGGAACGAGTCGAGGATCTCGCGATTGACGTGGACGTCGTGCCAGACGAGATAGGGGTGAAGCGTCGCGATGACTGCCGCGACGATTCCCGCCCGATTGGAGATCACCCGGCGCCCGATCTCGTAGACGAGCAGCGCCGTCGCGACGGCGATCAAGACCTGGGCGAGCCCGACGACGAGCCAGTGGCGGCCGAAGACGAAGTAGAGTGGCGCCAGGAGAAAGGTGTAGAGCGGCTGTGTGTACGCCGAGGGCACGTCCGGTAGGAACCCGACCGTCCCGCTCGCGACGAGCGTGCGGGCGAAGTCGTCGCTCTTCTCCGTGTACGCGCTGAGGATGTCGCCGCGCTCGATCGCCACCGCGACGAGCCGCGGGAGCGCGCACGCGGCGGCGACGAGGAGATAGGCGCGGCTGCGACGCACGCTCAGCCGGTGGCGAGACGCTCGACGCGCGTCTCGCGCGCGGACGCAGGCGGATGCTCGGACTCGACGTAGAACCGTTGCCAGAGCTCGAGCATCAGGAGGCACCAGAGCCGGTGCCCGTGGTCGCGGCTGCCGCTTGCGTGCTCGTCCAGGAGCCGCTCGACCTCCGCCGGCCGGAACTGCCCCCGGTCGCGCGCGCGAGCGTCGAGGAGGAGATCCGAAGTCAGCTCGCGCAGGTCTTCACGGAACCAGCGGCCGAGCGGAACCCCGAAGCCGGTCTTCCCGCGGCCGGCGACGCGCTCCGGGAGCTCGGCTGCGAAGGCTCGGCGGAGCGCGATCTTGCCCCGGAGCCCGCGGGTGCGGAGGCGGCCGGGCAGCGAGATCCCGAGCCGCAGCACCTCGTGGTCGAGGAAGGGAGCGCGCAGCTCGAGCGAATGCGCCATCGAGACGATGTCCGCCTTCACGAGCAGGTCGTCCGGGAGATAGGTCTCGATGTCGTAGCGCTGCAACTCACGGATCCCGTCCCCGGCGGGGGCCGGCGGCTCGTAGCGGCGGGGCCGGGACCCGTCCGTCCAGAGCCGGCTGCGCTGGGCGGGCGTGAAGACCTCCATGACGCGCGCGTAACGTCCGTTCCTCGGTGCGGCGGCCAGCTCGGCGAGGCGGGCTGCCCGGAAAGCTGCCGAGCGCGGCTCGCCCCGGCCCGCGGGAAGCGCTCGCAGCGCTCGCGCCCCGAGTGCGGGCAGGATCGGAACGCGGCCGAGTTTCGCCGCGAGCCCGTGCGCGAGATAGCGCTCGTAGCCGGCGAACGCCTCGTCGCCCCCGTCGCCTGCGAGCGCGACGGTCACGTGCTCTCGTGCCAGCTCCGAGACGAGCAGCGAGGGGAGCGCCGCCTCGTCGCCGAAGGGCTCGTCGAACGCCCAGGCGACGCGCGGCAGCAGCGCCTGGGCGTGGAGCTCCACTTCGAGCTCCTCGTGCCGAGTCCCGTACCGCTCGGCGACCGAGCGGGCGTACTCGCGCTCGTCGTAGCGGGCGTCCGGAAAGCCGATCGTGAACGTGCGTACCGGCTCCGTCGACGCCTCGGCCATCAGCGCGACGACGATGCTCGAGTCGATCCCGCCGGAGAGCAGCGCCCCGAGCGGCACGTCTGCGATCAGCCGGCGGCGCACGGCCGCGCGAACCGTTTCGCGGACGCGCTCGAGCCACTCCTCGTCCGAGCGATCCGCCTCCTCGGGCTCGAGCCGCCAGTAGCGCTCGACCGTGATCGTGCCCCGCTCCCACACCAGGACGTGGCCGGGGGGCACCTTGCGGACACCGCGGAGCGCGGTCTCGGGGCCGGGCACGTACTGGAGCGCGAGGAACGCGTCGAGCTGGTCGAGGTCGAGCTCGCGCCGGAGGCCGGGGAGCTGGAGGAGCGCCTTGAGCTCGGAGGCGAACGCGAGCGTCCCGTCGGGGAGCTCGGCGTAGAGGAGCGGCTTCTTCCCGATCCGGTCGCGGGCGAGGACGAGCCGGTCGCGCGAGGCGTCCCAGAGCGCGAGCGCGAACATCCCGTGCAGCTCCTTCGGAAACGCGGTTCCGTGCTCCTCGTAGGCGTGCGGAAGCACAGGCGTGTCGCCCGTGCCGGGAATCCGATGCCCACGCGCAGCCAGCTCCTCGCGCAGCGCGCGGAATTCGTAGAGCTCGCCGTTGAAGACGCAGCTGATCTCCCCCGTCTCGTTTGCGACCGGCTGTGAGCCGGTGTCGAGATCGATCACCTGTAGGCGCCGGTGCCCGAGGACGCACGCGCCGTAGGCGTCGACCCCTCCCTCGTCGGGGCCGCGGTGGCGGAGCGCGTCGATCATCCGCTCGACGAGCGCGGGGTCGGGCGGGGAGTGCCGCGATACTAGGCCGGCGATGCCGCACATCTCGGGTACACGGTACGCGGTCGCTTCCTGCCACGTCGAACAGCCGCTCGACGACCGGGTCTGGGCGCGGTTCTCGGCGCTGCAGGCCTCGCGGCCGGGCGGCTTCCGGATCGCCGGCCTCCTCCGTCCGCCCGATCCTGCAGCGGGCGAGGACGAGAGCGTCTGGCTCGAGCGCGCCCGGATCGCAGCGAGGCACGGTCCGCTCGGGCATCACACGCACTGGACGTCGCCGACCCATGCCCGTCCCACCAACGGGGATCCGGGCGAGCGGGTGCGGCGCGAAGGGGCCTGGCTGGTCGAGCAGGGACTGAGGCCGACGCTCTTCTGTGGCGGCGGCTGGTACATGGACACGTCGGTCGCGGAGGCCGTCGCCACGCTCGGCTACGCCGACTGCACCGCGACGAGCTTTCGACCGTCCTATCTCGACCCGGGCGCGCCGCGGCTCTCGCTCGCTGCTCCCGGGAGGCTGAAGCTGCCCAGCGGCGGCGAGCTCCTCGAGCTCCCGACCACGCACTCGCTCGGGATGGCTGCCCGAGCGACCGTCCGCGGCTCGGACACGGAAGTGCTCCACGTCTACTTCCACGACACCGACCTGCTCGACCGGCGCCGCGCGGCGGCCCTGCGCTTCGCACTCGCCGTTCTCGGTCGTCGCCGCATGGTGACCGACCTCGACGCTCTACCTCGGGATGTACCGGTCCAGGACTTCGTTGTAGCGCTCGGCGAGGACCCGCCAGTCGAGTGATCGTCCGTACGCGCCCGCCCTCTCGGCCAGGGCGAGCCGCTCCGCCTCGTCCGCCGCGAGCCCGACGACGGCGTCGACGAACTCCCGGGCCGTCCCGACGAGGACGCCGCCGCCCGAGGCGCGCACGACCTGCGTCACCTCGTAGTCGTAGGCGACCGTGGGCACCCCTGCGCCCATGTACTCGGCGATCTTGACCGACTGGATCCCCTGGTCGGCCGCGCGTGGATAGAGGCCGACGTCGAAGTTCGCGACGTGGGCGAGCAGCCGCTCGCGCGGGATCCGGCCGAAGAGGGTGATCCCAGGTAGCGCGCGGCAACGTTCCTCGACCTGGCCGCTCACCCCCCCGAGCAGCCAGAGGCGCGCCCGGGGAGCCCGCGCCACGATCTCCGGCCACAGCTCGAGCAGGTGCGTGACGTTGTAGAGCGGGTTCTCGCCGCCCCGGTCACCGTCGGCGAGGAGCCAGGCCGCCATGTAGCCGACGACGAAGTCCTCCGGGCCTTTCACCTTCCGAGCCAGCTCGGCTGCGTCCTCGGGCCGGAGCGCAGAGAGGTCGACCCCCTGGGGAATCACCTCGTGCGGCGTCTCGACTCCGAGCTCTCGGAACTGTCGGGCGGCCCGCTCCTCGGTGACGACGTAGGCGCGCACGTTCGGGCTCGAGAGCTGCGCCGCCTCGCGCTCGCTGAAGCGCGGGTCGTCGACGTCCGAGACGATCGGCCCGTCGAAGTAGGGGATCTGCTCGTTCTCGGTCGTGAAGAGCCCCGCGTACCGGCGCGCGCCGATCCGGACGAGCCGCGGCTCCAGCCTCGGCCGGAGCGGCTTCATCAGGCCCCGGTACTGGAGTCCGCGCACGAGCCTTCGATCCGAGAGCATCGCGAGGTGGGCGTCGACGCGCTCGAGCCGCGGCAGCAGCTCGGCATAGCGCGGGTTGTTGTGGCCGCGGAACCAGTGGCTGAGGAAGAAGATCCGGTCGGTCGGCACCTCCGACCCCGTGAGAAGCGCCCGGAAGCTCCGCCTACGCATGCTCTCCGGCTCACCCACGGGCGCCAACCCTACTCGCGGCGCGGGAGACGGGTCCCGTTTCGCCCTACAATTGTCGGTCGTGGCGCTCGATCCCCTGTCGCCGTCGCCGCCAGCGATGGAGCCGCCTGCCGATGTCCGCGCCGGCCGGCCCTACGCGCTTTCACCCGCGCCCCTGCGCAAGCTCGGCCGACGGCTCCTCAGCATCGCGACGCTCGCCGCCCTCGACGTGGCCGGGCTCGCTCTCGGTCTCTACTTCGCACTCGTGCTGCGGGAGCTCGTCTACGGGCGCACGGACATCCTCTGGGGCCTCATCTGGGAAGGTCCGTCGGCGTGGCTGCCCTTCCTCGCACCGATTACGATCCTCGTCTTCTGGCAGGCGGGGCTGTACGCCGCGCGCGAGCGGCGGGCGGGCCCGGGAACCGTCGTCTCGTCGCTCGTCCTGATCGCGCTCGTCGTGCTCGCGTTCGGAATCGGCACGGACTACGACTTCACGACCTCCGGGCTGATCCCGGCGGCGACGGCGCTGAGCGCGCTCTCGATCGGACTTCTCCGCGCCGCGTACGCCTCGATCACCGCCGAGCTCCTTCGCATCTCCGGAGTCCGCAGGCGGGTGATCCTCGTCGGCCACGGCGAGCACCTCGCAACGCTGCACCGGACGCTCGGCAGCGGCCGCGGCGACATCGACTACGAGTTCGTCGGCGTGATCGCCCACGAGGGCGAGCCCGGCCTCCCCATCCTCGGCGAGCTCGACCAGCTCTCGGACGTGCTGGCGCGCGAGCGGGCCGACGAGCTGATCCTCGCCGAGGAAGATCTCGACGAGCAGCGGATCCTCGAGATCGTCGAGACGGCGCATCGGAGCGGCGTCCGGGTCCGGCTCGCGCCGAAGACGACCGAGCTACTCGTAGAGCGCGGCGAGTACGTGCCCGGCCAGGGCGCGCCTCTCTTCGAGCTGCGCCCGCCCGTCCTCGCCGGGGCCGACTGGGCGGTGAAGAAGGCCTTCGACGCGGTCGTCAGCCTCCTCGTCGTCGTAGTCGGCCTTCCGCTCTGGATTCTGATCGCGGTCTTGATCAAGCTCGACTCGCGCGGTCCGGTCTTCTACCTCGACCGGCGGATCGGCGTCGGCGAGCACGAGTTCCCGATGTTCAAGTTCCGGACGATGGTGCAGGACGCCGACCGCCTGCAGGCGCGGCTCGAGAGTGAGAACGAGGCCGGCGGCGCGCTGTTCAAGATCCGCGACGACCCGCGCGTGACGCGGATGGGCGCCGTCCTCCGTCGCCTCTCGCTCGACGAGCTGCCGCAGGTGCTGAACGTGCTTCGCGGCGAGATGAGCCTCGTCGGCCCGCGCCCGCTGCCGCTCCGCGACTACGCGAAGCTCGAGAACTGGCACCGCAAGCGCTACCTCGTCCTTCCGGGAATCACGGGTCTCTGGCAGATCTCGGGCCGCTCGAACCTCTCGTTCGACGACCTCGTCCGGCTCGACTTCTACTACCTCGAGAACTGGTCGATCTGGCTCGACATCTCGATCCTCGTCAAGACGATCCCCGCCGTCCTCGGCGGCCGGGGCGCGTACTAGTTTGCGCAGGATGCGAAGACCCCTGAAGGGTCGCTTCGCTCCCACCAACTCAGACACCGGGGCTTACAGCGCCTTCATCCCCGCTCCCTAGACTCAGCAGGATGAAATCGCCGAAGATCCTCGCGGTCGCGTCCGCCGTCGACCTGGACTTCCGCTACGGCTGCACGCCGGCTTGGTGGCAGCTCTGGATGGGGCTCTACGAGGTCGGCGCCGACCTGATCGTGACGCCCTACCGGGGCCGCCCCGTCGAGTCGCCTTGGTGGCGGACGGCGGCGAACCCGACCTACGTCGAGGGCGAGAGCTTCGCTGCTGCGCGCTCCGGGCTCGCACGGCTCAAAGGGGATCGCTACCTCCGTCGCGCCGAAGACAACCCCGAGGAGAGCCCCTTCGACAAGGTCACGCGCGAGACGATCCGGCGCTGGGTCACGCCACGCTGGAGGCGCCACCTGACGAAGGTGCTCGAGCGGGAGCGCGACGTGGACGCGGTGGTCGTCTTCACCGTCCCGATGGCGCACCTGCGCGGGATCCCCGCCTACCTGCGCGAGCGCTTCGGCGTCCCGGTGGTCTTCTACGACGGCGACGTGCCGATGAGCCTGCCCGAGTTCGGCGGGATGGACACGGGCTTCAACTACTACCACGGCGCCGATCCCTCCGAGTACGACCTCGTGGTCTCGAACTCCGAGGGCGGCCTCGAACGGCTCCGAGAGCTCGGGGCGCGCCGGGCCGAGGCGGTCTTCTGGGGCGCCGACGCCGAGTTCTTCGCGCCGCGGCAGGTCGAGAAGGTGCACGACGTCTTCTTCTACGGCTACGGGGACAAGTTCCGGCGCGACTGGATGGGGTCGATGGTCGGCGAGCCGAGCCGGGCAGCCCCGGAGCTCGAGTTCGCGCTCGGCGGCCGCGACTTCCAGGGCGACACGGGCCGCGCCTGGCTCGTCGGCGACGTCCCCTTCAACGCTTTCTCGCATGCGATCTCGGCTTCGCGGATCAACCTGAACATCACGCGGCGCTCGCACGCGACGGTGAACGCGTCCTCCACCTGCCGTCCCTTCGAGCTCGCCGCGAGTGGCGCCGCGATCGTCTCGAACCCGCACGAGGGGATCGAGCGCTGGTTCGAGCCCGGTCGCGAGCTGCTCCTCGTGAACGACGCGGACGAGGCACTCTCCGCTTATCGCGACCTCCTCGCCGACCCGGTGCAGGCCGAGGCAATGGGCGCGCGCGCAAGGGAGCGCGTGCTCGACGAGCACACCTACGCACACCGCGCGCGGCAACTACTCGACCTGATCGGTGTCGGCCGGCCGGCGGCAGTCCATGGCTAGCGGCGGAGCAGTCGCGATCGTCCCGGCCCGGAACGAGGCGGGCGCGATCGGCCGCGTCGTCCGCGAGATCCGTTCCTTCGATCCGAGCCTCGACGTCGTCGTGATCGACGACGGCTCGACCGATGACACGGCCGCGCTCGCTGCCGCAGCCGGTGCGGCGGTCGTCCGCCTCCCGTTCAACCTCGGGATCGGCGGGGCCGTCCAGACCGGATTCATGTACGCCCTGGCGAACGGCTACGAGTTGGCCGTCCGGCTCGACGGCGACGGCCAGCACGATCCTGCCGAGCTCCCCAAGCTGATCGACCCGATCCTTCGAGACGAGGCCGACATCGTCGTCGGCTCTCGCTTCGCCGACGAACGAGGTGCATACCGGCCCCCGCTCGCCCGTCGCGCCGGGATCCGCTTCTTCGCGGGGCTCGTCTCGCTCCTCGCGCGGCAACGCGTGACCGACTCGACCTCGGGCTTCCAGGCCCTGAACCGGAACGGGATCCGTCTCTTCGCCGCCGACTACCCGCACGACTATCCCGAGGTCGAGGCGACCGTGATGGTGATCCGGCACCGGCTGCGGCTGCTGGAGGTGCCGGTGCTGATGCGCGAGCGTGAGCACGGCTCGTCTTCGATCACGGCGCTCCGCTCGGCCTACTACGCGCTCAAGGTGACGCTCGCGCTCTTCGTCGGCGTCTTCCGCCGCACGGCCCTGCCGGAGGACGCATGAGACGCGGCGGATCCCGCTCGAGCGCACGCGCGTTCCTCGGGCGTCGCTCCCAAGCCGAGATCTGGCAGTGCTCGGCCGGAGGGGAAAGTGCACGTGGTACGGCCCCGGAGAGCCGGGTGCTGCGAGCGACGCCCTGGCATCGTCGGAGCCCGACGACACTCGTTTCAACCTTCGGCCGGGCGCGAGCCGGTGCCGGCGAGGGGCGCGCGTGACCCCGCTCCGCGTCTCGATCGCGGCCTCGATCGCCTCGATCCTCCTGATCCTGCTCGTCTTCGAGCTGATCCGGAGCCGTCGCCTACGCGAGCGCTACGCCCTGCTCTGGCTCGCGACCGGAATCGTCCTACTCATCCTCTCGGCGTGGCGCGACGGGCTGAACACGATCGCCGGCTGGGTCGGCGTCTCGACCTACCCCCCGGCCGTCCTCTTCGCCGTCGCGATCGTCTTCATCCTCGCCGTCCTCCTCCACTACTCGACGGTGATCTCGCGACTCTCCGATCAGAGCACGATCCTGGCGCAGCAGGTCGCGCTGCTCGAGCAGCGGCGGGATGCAGCCGAGGTCAGCCGCTCGCCGGAATCGGCCGACTGAGCCCGATCACATCGCCCCCAGCCGCATCGTTCTGCCAGTTGGTCGCGATCCCGATTCGATAAAGCGCATCCGCCGGCGGCGAGAGATCTACGAAGGTCTGCGCGCGCGTACTCGCGAGCGTCAGCAGTTGCAGTCGGCAATCGGGGGAGCCTGCGTCGAGACAGCTGTAGTCCTCGCCACCCGCAGCGGTGCGGAAGACGCGGTAAAAGACCTTCGTCGAACCAAAATCACGGTGCGACCAGGTCAGCGTCCGCTTCGCTCCGTCGGCGACGATAGACACGTCGATGCTTGAATCCACGGGAGTAATGATCGGCCCGATCGTGATCGAAGCGGGGTTCTCGGACGAGAGCGGACTCGGCGTCGCGATCGCCAAGGCGGGCAACACGACGAGGATGCACGCGACCGCGACCAGTGTCTGCCGCGAGAGGCGGTGAGGTGCTGCTGGTGACCGTCGTGGCGAAACTCCGCGAGCGAGGCCGGGTACGAGCAGCGGCAGCGCGACGGCCAGGAGAAAGTACGCGGGATAGGCAGGCATCAAGAGCCGAAAGAAGCTCCCGCTTTCGACCGATGCTTGCGCCGAACTGCCCTTGATCAAGAGGAACCCGGCAAACCACGCCGCCAGGAGACCTGACAACGGCACCGAGCGGCGCGCGACTGCGAACGCGCCGGCAAAGGGGAGCCACTGGAGAACGCGGACACTCCAGAAGAACTCACGGAGGTTGGCCATGTTCCTGCGCAGCGTGGCCCAATCGAGATCGAGGTAGCGATCGAGGTCGACAGCACCAAGGGTCGCGCTCGCAGCGGTACGGGTCTCGTCGAGACCGAAGAGCGGAATACTCCCCAGGCCGCGCTGTTTCCAGAGCGCGAGAAGCAACAGCGAAGGAAGAATTCCGAGCGTGAAGGGGATCCCGAGGCGTGGGCGCCGCGCAAGGAGTAAGAGCATCGCTGGCCCTGCAAGGAAGAGAATGTTGGCGGGCTTGATCGCGAGAGCGAAGCCGGTGACCAGGCCGGCGAGGACTGCGTGTGCTGGATCTGTGGCGTCTAACGCCCGAACTGCGAGGTACGCCGCGATCAGCAAGCAGACCATCGACGGATAGTCGGCGAGCGCCGTCAGCCCGAGCGCCTGGGGAAGGAACTGCTCGACGTAGCGCTCGTGGTAGTCGTCGCGGAAGAAGGGGATCGCGAGGTAGGGCGCGGCCACCCAGAGCGCCGCGGCCCAGAGACCGAGCACCCGCCCGCCGATCCTCGCGGCGAGCGCGTAGACGCAGGCGAGCGCGATCGGCGCGAGCACGAGCGCGTTCAGGCCGATCACGAAGGGCAGGAACGCGACGTAGTCGCTCGGGACGAGCCACCCGAACGGGAGCAACAGGAACGGCCAGCCGAAGCCGAGCACGGTGGGCGGCAGCGACCCGTGCGCGAGGAGCCAGGCAGACGTCGTCAGCCCGATCTGGTCGCCGCCCTGGTAATAGACGAGCCCGTTGTGCTTGACGGTGAGCGCGAACGCAAGGAGGGCGAGCCACTGCACCACGACGAGCACTGCGAGGACCGCGACCGGTCGTTCCGCCGCCCAGAGCGTCGCTCGGGTGCCGCGGTCGACTCCGATCGAGAGTGCTGTGCGGAGACGGGAGGGGATGCCGCCGGGCGCGACGACGGCGTCAGGTTGCGGCATGCGCGGGAGCGTGCTCGCGGTACCACGCGATTGTTCGCTCGAGCCCCTCGCGGAAGTCCGTCCGAGCGCGGAAGCCGAACAGCGCCTCGGCGCGCGTGACGTCGAGTTGACGCCGTGGCTGTCCGTTCGGCTTCGTCTCGTCCCAGACGATCTCGCCCTCGAAGCCCGCGAGCTCGGCGACGAGCTCGACGAGGTCGCGGATCGCGATCTCCGTTCCCGAGCCGAGGTTGACCGGCTCGGCGCCGTCGTAGCGCTCGGCCGCGAGCACGATCCCCTCGACGGCGTCGTCGACGTAGAGGAATTCTCGGGTCGGCGTGCCGTCCCCGAAGAGGACGATGCGCTCGGGCGACTCGTGCATCTTCCGGATCAGGTCCGGGATCACGTGCGCCGTCGCGGCGTCGAAGTTGTCGCCGGGGCCATAGAGATTGACGGGAAGCAGGTGAACGACGTTCATCCCGTACTGATCCCGGTAGGCCTGGCCGCCCACGAGCAGCGTCTTCTTCGCGATCCCGTACGGAGCGTTGGTCTCCTCCGGATAGCCGATCCAGAGATCGTCCTCGCTGAACGGAACCGGCGTGAACTTGGGGTACTCGCAGATCGTCCCGAAGTTGAGGAGCTTCCGCACGCCCGCGAGCCTGCTCTGCTCGAGCACGTGCGCTCCCATCAGGAGGTTCGCGTACCAGTAGCGGCCGGGGTTGGCGCGATTCGCGCCGATCCCGCCGACTTCGGCCGCGAGATGGAAGACGAGCTCGGGCTCCACGTCGTCGAAGAGACGCACGGTGTCCTCCATCGAGGTCAGATCGTAGTCACGGCGACGCGCGATGACCACCTCGTGCCCATCGGCTTCCAGCCGCGCGACGAGCCGTGAGCCGAGGAAGCCGCCGCCGCCGGTGACGAGGGTCTTCACGCGGTGCGCGCGGGCGAGCCCGCCGGGAGCCAGTCGACCCGGCCGAGCCAGCGCTCGCGGTTCGCCGCGTACCACTCGATCGTGCGGAGCACGCCCTCCTCCCACGAGACCTGCGGCTCCCAGCCGGTCTCGCGCTGGAGCTTCTCGTACCCGACCTTGAGCGCCATCACGTCCGTCACCCCCGGCCGGAGGCGCGACGGATCCGTGACGACGTGCCGGTCGTCCGGCCAGAAGCCGTGCTCGATCCCGGTCCGGATGATCAGATCGCACCAGTCGGCCATCGAGATGTTCGCGCCCTGGCCATAGACGTAGACGTCGCCGGGAACGCCATGGGCAGCCACGGTCAGGTGCCCGCGAACGCCGTCGGTACAGAAGCAGAAGTCGCGCAGCGGCTCGAGCGCGCCGAGCTCGATCTCCGGACGCTCGAGCGCCTGGGTGATGATCGTGCCCGTCACGTAGCGCGGATTCTGGCGCGGCCCGTAGTTGTTGAACATCCGGGTGACGACCCCGGGAACGCCGAAGGCGTCGTGGTAGTTCATCGTCAAGAAGTCGGCCGCGACCTTCGCCGTCGCGTAGATCGACTTCGGGTTGATCGGCGAGCGCTCGTGCAGGATCAGGCCGCCCGCGTCGTCGAAGTCGTGGTGGTGGGCGACGTTCTCGCGAACGTTCCCGTACTCCTCCGAGGTGCCCGCGGTGTCGAACTTCTCCAGCTCGAGCCCCCAGTCGACGACCGACTGGAGCAGGTTCAGCGTCCCGATCGTGTTCGCCATCACCGTCTCGTAGGGCCGATGCCACGACTCGCCCACGTGCGCCTGCGCGCCGAGGTGGAAGATGTACGGCCGGTCGGTGGAGGTGTCGCGGAGCTCCTTGATCAGATAGTCGATCGAGGTCTTGTCGGTCAGGTCGGCGAAATGCACCTTCATCCGGCCGCGCAGGTGCCCGATGTTGTTCACGGCACCGCTCGAGGTCGCGCGCACGAAGGCGTGCACGATGGCCCCGATCTCGACGAGCGCGTCGGTCAGGTGCGACCCCATGAACCCGTCGGCGCCGGTCACGAGCACGGTTCGGCCCGCGTAGGCGTCAGCGAAGTCCCGCCGCAGGTCGGCGAGGGCGCTGTCGGTCCAGATCGGGTCGTTTGCCATGGCTTCGGGCCCGCTCAGCGTAAGCTCGCGGTCGATGGAGCCTACCGCCTCGCCCCGCCGGAGCGCACTCGCCAGCGGCTTCCTTACAGCAGCTTCACTTGCGGTGATCACGGGGCTCTCGGCGGTCGTCGGGCTCGTGATCGCCCGCCAGTTCGGACGCGGCGCCGAGACCGACGGCTTCTTCGCCGCGTACTCCATCTTCCTCGTCCTCGTCCTCGTCGGGACCGCGATGCGGGTTGCGGTGATTCCCCCGCTCGCGAGGGCCCGGGCCGCCGGGACCTTCGCCCGAGAGCTCGGGTCATATGCGGCCGCGATCGGGGTGATCGCCCTCCCGGCGCTCGTCCTGGCGCTCCTCGCCTCGGACTGGCTCGGCGGCCAGCTGACGGTCGGGCTCCCGGAGGTCTCGCAGGAGACCGCTGCCGAGACGCTGCGGTTCGTCGTTCCGGCGGCGATCGCGCAGGTCTACGCTGCGCTCGCCGCAAGCGCCCTGGCTGCGTACGACAGCTACGCGACCGCAGCCGTCGGGTTCGCGGCCGGAAGCGCGGGTGGGCTCGCGCTGATCCTTCTGCTCGTCGACGAGCACGGGATCTCGGCGGTCGCCTGGGGGATGCTCCTGAACGGCGCGGTCGCACTCGCGATCCCGGTTCTCGCGCTCGTTCGCCGGACGTCTCTCAGGGGCATCGGCGCGACCGCCGTCGGCTCGCGCCTGCTCGAGCTGGCGCGGGCGGTCGCGCTCCCGATCGTCCTTCAGGGCCTCTTCGTCGTCTGCATCCGCTTCGTCTCCGAGCTCGGCACGGGCGCGGTCACGAGCTTCACCTATGCCTACCTCGTCGCGGCCGCGCTCGTCGCTGTCACGGCCTCCTCGCTCGGGCTGGTCTCGAGCGTCCCGCTCGCACGCGGCGAGTTGACGGATCGTCGGGCCGCCGACCACGTCATTCGCACGTCGTGGCTCGCGTTCGCAGCCATCGCCGCCGCGGCAGGTGTGTTCGCGCTCGTCGGCGACCGCTTCCTCGGTGCCGTGCTCGGGCCCGAGTACGCGGGCGAGACGGGCAACGAGCTCGGCCGCCTGATCGGGTTCCTCGGCGTGTGGATGGCCGCATCCGTCGGCGTCACGATCACTTTTCCGCTCCTCTTCGTCGCTGCCCGGGACCGGCTCCTGCCCGCGATCGCACTCGGAGCGCTCGTGCTGCATGTCGCGGTCTCGTGGGCCCTGATCGAGGCCTGGGAGCTCGTCGGAGCCACGCTCGCGCTGGCCGTGACGACGCTCGCGATCCTCGTTGCCCTGCTGACGCTCCTCTCCCGGGCGGTGCTCTTCCACGCCGGGCGGGGGCTCGGCCTCGCAGCCCTCGCGACCGGCGGGCTCGCGGCGCTGTCGTTCGGCGGGCTCGATCTCGTCGCCGGCGCCGTGCTCGCAGCCGCGCTCGGACTCGCCCTCTTCGGAGGGCTCCTCTTCGCGACGCGCTCGCTCGGCCTGCGCCAGGCGTGGGCCTACCTGCGAGCCCTCCAGTAGAGTCGCCGCCGTGTTACGGGACGCGATCAAGCGCGCGGTCTCCCGCGCAGGCCGCAGCGCCGCCGGTAAGAACCTGATCCACGCCGCGGTGCTGGATGACCCGGGCCGCGCCCGTTACGCGAACGTCGAGCGCTGGCCGGATCGGCTCGACGGCTTCGAGGATCTCGCCTTCCTCTTCTCCTCGAACCAGCTCAGCCACGGGATCGCCTCCCTCCAGCTCGACGAGGCCGCGCTCCTCTACCGGCTCGCCCGTAACGTCTCCCCGGGTGCGGCCGTCGCGGAGATCGGCCGCTTCAAGGGCGGCAGCACGCTCCTGCTCGCGAGCGCGCTGCCCGCGGGCGCCGAGCTCTGGTCCTACGACCTGCACGTCGCGCTCCGCCCGGACATGACCGGCCCAGAGCTCGACCGTGACTTGAGCGCTGCGCTCGAGCGCTTCGGGCTGTCCGGGCGCGTCCATCTCCTCGTCGCCGACTCCCGGCTCGCCGAACCGCCGCCGCGGCCCTGCGAGCTCGTCTTCGTCGACGGTGACCACAGCGACGAGGGCGCGCGCGCCGACTACCTGCGCTGGCGCGAGCAGGTTGCGCCCGGCGGTCACCTCCTCTTCCACGACGCGGTCGACACGCCCGGCTACGGGAACCACTATCCGGGCGTCGTCCAGCTGATGGCCGAAGTCGGCGCCGACACGGCGCTCGAGCGGCAGCCGGACGAGGGCTCGATTGCCCACTTCGTCCGCCGGCCCTAGTGCGAACCGTTGCGGTCGTCCTCTCGTGGAACGGCCGTGAGGACACGCTCGCCTGCCTCGAATCGCTGCGCGGAGTCGAGACGGTCGTCGTCGACAACGGGTCCCTCGATGGCTCGGCGGACGCGGTGGCACAGCGCCATCCGGAAGTCGAGCTGATCCGCGCCGGCGTCAACCTCGGCTTCGCCGCCGGGAACAACGTCGGGGTGAGGCGCGCCCTCGACCGGGGCGCGGACTGGGTCGTGCTCGTGAACAACGACGCCACGGTCGCCGCCGATTTCGCGGAGGCGGTGGCGGCCACCGTCGCGCGCCACCCGGACGCCGGCGCGCTCGCCGGCAAGGTCTATCTCGCCGACTCGCCAGACCTGCTCTGGTACGCCGGCGGCAGCTTCGAGCCCCGGGTCGGGTACAGCGGGCGCACCCGCGGCGCGGGCAAGCGTGACGACGGCAGCTACGACGCCGAGATCGACGTCGACTGGGGCACCGGCGCGCTGCTCGCGGTCTCACGGGAGGCGATCGACCGCGTCGGGCTGCTGGACGAGGAGCTCTTCGCCTACATGGAGGACGTGGACTGGTGCCTGCGGATCCGGGACGCCGGCCTCCGCGTCGTCTTCGCCCCGTCCGTCAAGGCGTGGCACCGCGTCTCGGCCTCGACCGGGGGACCGGCCTCGACGACGAGCCTCTACTACCACTGTCGGAACACCCTCGCCGTGTGCGAGCGCCGCAGACCGCTCGGTCGTGGCCACACCGGCGTCCGCCGGGCCATCGTCGTCGCGACTCATCTCCTTCAGGCGCTCCGGCATCCGACTCGCCGCGCCGCTGCCTGGGCCGTCGTCCGTGCCTGGCGCGACTACCGCCGCGGTCGCTTGGGCCGGCGCTAGAGGGAGCGGTAGACGGTCTCGTGGCGCCGTGCCGTCTCGGCCCACGTGAACCGGCTCGCCCGCTGGAGCCCGGCGACGACGAGCCGCTGAGGATTCTCGAGCACCGCCGCGACGACGGCGGCGATGTCCTCGGGATCCGTCGCGTCGAAGTAAGCGGCCGCGTCGCCGCAGGCCTCGGGCAGCGAGCCCGCATTCGAGCTCGCGACGGGACAGCCGCACGCCATCGCCTCGAGTGGCGGCTGGCCGAAGCCCTCGTAAAGGCTCGGGAAAACGAGGCAGGCCGCTCGCCGGTAGAGCGACGCGAGCTCGTCGAGCGAGACGAGGCCTTCGACCCGAACGCCCGCGGGCACCGGTCGGCCCTCGTGGCCTCCGCCTGTCAGCACGAGCTCCAGGCCGGGTCGCTCGCGGCGGAGGAGCGCGAACGCCTCGAAGAGGCGCTCGTGGTTCTTGTGCGGCCACGGGCGTGCGGGATAGAGCAGGAAGTTCTCGCGCGGCTCGTCGCCTGGGCAGAACCGGTCGTGGTCGAGCCCGTGCGGGATCGCGTGCACCTGGGCGGGCACGACCCCGAGCCGCTCGACGACGCCGCGCCGGACGAACTGGCTCGGCACGATCACCGCGTCGGCGTGCCTCGCAGACCCCTCGTGCGCGCGGCGGCGGAACGCGCGCTCGGCCCGCCCGAAAAGGTGAGGCATCTCCAGGTGCTGCAGGTCGTGCACCGTGACCGCGGTCGGGAGGCCGAGCCTCGGCAGCGCGATCGTCAGCGGGTAGTGAATCGCGTCGAGCCCTTCGTAGCGGCGTCGCAACGGCCCGGGCCGCGCCGCCGCGAGCGCCATCGCGAGCAGCCGCTCCGGGATCGAGCGCGCGGCGCGGTACTCCGGCACGGCGACCTCGGGCAGCCCTTCGCCCGCACCTCCGGCGACCGGCGGCACGAACACCGAATAGTCGAGCTCGCCGACCTCCTCGAGTCCGCGCGCGAGTCCCCGGACGTAGGTCTCGGAGCCGCCGACCGCACCGGGAACGAGCGTCAGCAGGCTGATCCCGACGCGCATCGGGTCAGCCTATCCCCGCATGCCCGGTACAATCGACCGATGCCCGATCAGCCGGAGGAAAATGCGCGCCTTGCAGGGGTTTCCTCGAATGGAGAGGTCGACGTCGCAGCGCTCTTCGAGCAGCTGAAGGAGGAAGTGCGCCGTTCAGGTGCCGCCCCCGGCGAGCACGGGTCGGGCGGACCCGAGGACAGGCTCGCCGCTCGCGGCGACGCCGAGCGGCTCTGGCCCGTCTCCGCCGATCGCTCGCTCCAGCTCCGGCCCGGCTTCCGCGGCAAGGTCGCGAACCCGCCGAAGGCCGTGCTCCGCAAGCTGATGCGCTGGTACGTGGAGCCCGTCGCCTACGACCAGCGCTCGTTCAACGCGGCCACCCTGCGCCTGATCGACGACCTCGAGACGCGGGTCGCAACGCTCGAGGCCGAGCTGAAGCGACGGACATGAGGATCGCGGTCTGCGCGCCGCAGGTGCCGTTCGTCCACGGCGGGGCCGAGATCTTCACCGACAAGCTCGTGGACGAGCTCCGCGCCCGCGGCCACGAGACCGAGCTCGTCACGATCCCCTTCAAGTGGTACCCCGGCACGAAGGTGCTCTCTCAGGCCTTCCTCTGGCGGCTCGCCGACCTCGAGGAGTCGAACGGCACCCCGATCGACATGGTGATCGCGACCAAGTTCCCCTCCTACTGCGTCCGCCATCCGAACAAGCGCGTGTGGGTTCTGCACCAGTTCCGCCAGGCGTACGAGCTCGACCGAACCGACCTGGGCCAGTTCTCCGAAGAACCGGCGGACCGGGCGTTGCGGCGCTCGGTCCAACGCCTGGACCGGGTCGCGCTCGGCGAGGCGAAGCGGCTCTTCGCCACCTCGCAGAACGTCGCGGGCAGGATCGAGCGCTCGACCGGCCTCCGTCCCGAGGTGATGCCTCACCCGCCGCAGGAGCTCCCGTATCGGTGCGAGGAGTACGGCGACTTCGTCCTTTCGGTCAACCGCCTCGACCGCGCCAAGCGGATCGACCTCCTGATCGAGGCGGCCGCGCTCGACCCGGGCCTGCGCGTGGTGATCAGCGGCGAGGGGCCTGACCGCGAGCGGCTGGAGGGGATCGCGCGCGAGCGCGGCCTGAACGGGCGTGTCGAGTTCGCGGGCCGCACCGGCGAGGAGGAGCTCGCCTCGCTCTACGCCCGCTGCCTCGCCGTTTACTACGCGCCGGTGGACGAGGACTTCGGGATGGTCCCGTTCGAGGCGTTCCTCTCGCACAAGCCGGTGCTGACGACCCACGACGCGGGCGGTCCGCTGGAGATCGTCAGCGACCGCGAGACCGGGCTCGTGACCGCGCCCGAGGCGCCCGCGCTCGCCGAGGCGGCTGGCTGGCTGCGCGAGCACCGGGCGGAGGCCGAGGCGTTCGGGACGGCCGGGCACGAAGTCGCCGCGCGCGTGACCTGGGACAGCTGCATCGAGCGGCTGCTCGCATGAACGTCGCCTACTACAGCCCCATGCCGCCGGAGCGCTCCGGGATCGCGGACTACAGCGCCCTGCTCCTGCCGGCGCTCCGCCGCCATCTCGAGGTCTCGGTCGTCCGCCGTGGCCGCACGCGTCCGGCGCGAGGCACCGACCTCTCGCTCTACCACGTCGGCAACAACCCGGACGCGCACGGCTGGATCGTCGACGCGCTCCGCCGCCGCCCCGGCGTCGTCGTCCTCCACGACTTCGTCCTCCATCACCTCGTCGCCGGCCTCACGATCGGGCGGCGCGACGGGCACGGGTACCTCGACGCGATGGAACGCGAGGGCGGAGTCGTCGCGCGGCTCCTCGCCCACGGTGTCCTCGACAAGCGGATCCCGCCCCTCTGGGAAAGCCGGCCGCAGGAGTTCCATCTCGCCGGGGAGGTGCTCGGGCTCGCGACAGGCCTGATCGTCCACTCCCATCACGTCGAGGAGCGAGCGCGCGCCGCGGGGTTCGAAGGGCCGATCTGGCGCGTGCCTCACCCGGCCTGGCCCGTCCCGGCATTCGCACCGGAGCCCGTCGACGGCGATCCGTTGATCGGCTCGTTCGGGAACCTGAACTCGAGCAAGCGCATCCCGCAGCTCCTGGAGGCATTCGCGCGGCTCCGCCGCGACCGCCCCGGCGCTCGCCTTCTCCTCGTTGGCGCAACGTCGCCCGGCTTCGATCTCGACCGGCGGCTGCAGCGGCTCGGGCTGCCCTCGGACGGGATCGTGCGCGAGGACTACGTCGACGAGCGGCGCCTCTGGGCACTGATGGCGGCCTGCGACGTCTGCGTCAACCTGCGGGCGCCGACGATGGGCGAGACCTCCGGCAGCGTCGTCCGCCAGCTCTCGCTCGGCAAGCCCGTGATCGTCAGCGACCTCGGCTGGTTCTCGGAGCTGCCCGCTGCGGCCGCACTCAAGATCCCGGTCGGCGAGGGCGAGGTCGACGCGCTGCACGCGGCTCTCGAGCTGATCGCCCGCGACGGCGGCGTCCGCGAGGCGATGTCGCTCGCTGCGCTCGAGCTCGCCCGGCGGGAGCACGATCTCGACCACGTCGCCGAGCTCTACGCCTCCGCGCTCGAGCAGGCGGCGGGCGGGGAGGCCGTCCTCGGCTCGGTCCTCGGGGACGTGACGACCGCCGCCGCCGAGGTCGGGATCCCGGCGGGCTCGCCCGAGGCGTCGGAGCTCGCGCGCAGGCTGCACGAGATCGAGCTTGGTCGATAGGTTGCGCCGCGTCCCGGTCTGGGCGTGGCTCGCGGCTATCGTCACCGCATCGGTCGTCTTCCGCGCGTGGCTCGGGAGCCGGATGCCGGCGCCGTTCATCTTCACCGACGAGCTCCAGTACCAGGAGAACGCGCGCAGCCTCGCCGCTGGGAACGGCTTCCTCGTTCGGGACGAGTCGTACGGGATCGTCAGTGTCCTCTACCCGCTCCTGCTCGCTCCGGTCTACGCGCTGTTCGACTCGCTCCCGGACGCCTACGCCGCCGCGAGGACGGTGAACGCCGTCGTGATGTCGCTGGCCGCGGTGCCCGCGTACTTCCTGGCGCGGCGTGTCCTCTCAAAGCCGTACTCGCTGCTCGCCGCCCTGCTCGCCGTCTGCCTGCCCTCGCTCGCCTACACCGGCACGCTGATGTCGGAGAACCTCTTCTACCCCGTCTCGCTCGTCGTCGCGTGGGCGCTCGTCCGGGCGCTCGAGGAGCCCACGCTCGCGCGGCAGCTCGTCCTCCTCGGCTCGTGCGGAGTCGCCGGCCTCGTCCGCGTCCAGGCGCTCGCGTTCCTCCTCGCCGCGCTGACCGCGCCGCTCCTCCTCCGGGCCGTGGCGCGGCGCTCGCTCCGGCCCTGGCTGCCCCTCTACGGCGCTGCGGCCGCGCTCGCCCTGCTCGCGGTCGTCGGCCAGCTCGCCCGCGGCGCCTCGCTGAACGAGCTCTTCGGCGCCTACGCGGTCGTCGGCGAGGGAGGCTACGACGCGGTCGACGTGCTCAGATTCCTCTTCTGGCACCTCGCCGAGCTCGACCTCTACGTCGGCGTCTTCCCGCTCGCGGCGCTCCTTCTCCTGACCGCTCGCTGGCGCGCACTCGATCCTCCCGCCCAGGCGTTCCTCGCGGCGGCGATCGCCCTCGTCTCCTGGACGCTCGTCGTCGTGGCGGCGTTCGCCTCGCGCTTCGCGGGCGCGATCGAGGAGCGGAACATGTTCGTCGTCGCCCCCTTGCTCCTGATCGCCCTCCTCGTCTGGGTCGATCGGGGTGCCACACGACCGCGCTTGCTCGCGCTCGGCGCAGCGGCGTTCGCAGCCGTCCTCCCGGCGCTGATCCCCTACGACCGCTTCCTCCAGCTCAAGGTGCGCTCGGACACCCTGATGATCGTGCCGCTCTGGAACGTCCAGGACTCGGTCACGCTGCCGCGGCTGGACGACGTCGTCCTCGGAGCCGGGATCGCCGCCGCCGTTCTCTTCGTGCTCGTGCCGCGCCGCTTCGCGCTCGTGCTCCCGGCGCTCGTGCTCGCCTACTACGCGCTCGCCGTCCAGCCGATCCACGCCGGCCCGCACGGGATGGAGCGCGCCGCGGCGGGCGCACTCTTCGACGGGATCCGGGCGCCGAGCCGCGACTGGATCGACCGCTCGGTTCCGGCCGGCGCCGAGGTCGCCGCGCTCTGGACGGGCCTTCCCCACCGCTTCACGGTGCAGCAGAACGAGTTCTTCAACCGCACGGTCGGGCCGGTCTACACGCTCGGCGGGCCGATGGACGGCGGCTTCCCCGAGGCCGCGGTGAAGGTCGACGGCGCTTCTGGCGAGCTGCGCCGCTCCGACGGAAGCGTCGTTCGCGCGACCTACGCCTTCACCGACGGGTCGGTGGCGCTCGACGGCGACCCGGTCGCGCGCGACGAGCGGCTCGGGCTGACGCTCTACCGCACGGACGGCCCGCTGATCTCGACGACGAGCGTGACCGGCGTCTATAACGACCAGTGGTCGGGGCCCGAGGTGACCTACAGGCGCGTGCGCTGCGAGGGAGGCACCCTGACCGTGACTCTCGACGGCGATCCCGGGCTCTTCACTCGGCCGCAGCAGGTGACGGCGCTCCTTCAGCCCGGAGTCGCCATCCAGAAAGCGATCCGGCCGACCGGACAGCTGCAGCTCGCCCTGCCGCTGCGGTCCAGAAACGGCGTCTGCACCGTCCGGTTCACGGTCTCGCCCACGGCGGTGCCGGGCGATGGCGACGAGCGCGAGCTCGGCACCCACTTTCGCGCCTTCGAGTACACCGCGCCATGAGGATCGTCTTCGACGTCTCGCCGCTCTCGCACCCGCTCACCGGGGTGGGCAACTACATCCGCGGCTCGCTCGGCGGACTCGTCGAGGCCGCGGCCGGGCGCCACGAGATCGTCGCCTTCGCGCCGACGAGCTTCGCCGGCCGGAAGACGATCCCGGCCGCGCTCTCGGGCCTCGACGTCGAGCTGAAACTCGTCCCGCTCCCGCTCTCACAGCGCTGGCGCGACGCCTGGAGCCGCGGCGGGCGCCCCTCGCTCGAGCGCGTCGTCGGCCGCCTCGATGTCTTCCACCACTCGGACTGGATGTACCCGGCACAGTCGGGCGGTGTGCGCGCGACGACGATCCACGACCTCGTCCCGCTCCGCTTTCCCGAGTGGACGACCGCGAAGACGCAGTCGATGCACAACGCCAAGTACGCCGATACGCGGACCTGCGACCTCGTCTTCGTCAACTCGGCCTACACGGGCGACGACGTGGTCGAGCGGCTCGGGGTCGACCCGTCGCGGGTGAAGGTCGCCAGGCCGGGCCTGAAGCCGGAGTTCCGCGCCGAAGGGGAGCGTTCCGACCTCGGCAGGCCGTACGCGCTGACCGTCGCGACGCTCGAGCCGCGCAAGAACCTCGGCACGCTGGCGAAGGCCCACCGCCTGCTCGAAGGCGAGCCCCTCCTCGCCGCGGCCGGTAGCTCGGGGTGGGGCGAGCAGCCCCTCCTCTCCGGCCCGGACGTCGTCCGCCTCGGGTTCGTCGCCGACGAGGAGCTCGCCCGGCTCTATCGGGGGGCCGCCGTCGCCGTGTATCCGTCTCGCTTCGAGGGCTTCGGGATGCCGATCGTGGAAGCGATGGCCTGCGGCGTCCCGGTCGTCGCTTCGTCGCACCCGTCGATGGACGAGGCCGCCGGCGACGCGGCCGTGCGCGCGAACCCGGACGACCCGGCCGAGATTGCGACCGCGATCCGGGAGGCGATCGACCGCCGCGACGAGCTCGTCGCGCGCGGGCTGGCACACGCGGCGAGGTTCTCGTGGCGATCCGTCGGCGAGACGTTCCTGGCCGCGTACGAGGAGGCGGCGGCATGAAGGTCGGCGTCGACGTTTCGC
>Ga0136611_10000445_pt1 | contig 27030 bp, 23 predicted proteins | sample AntDrymUQ2232306_2_FD_106645 | JGI IMG/M metagenome (GOLD analysis project Ga0136611, IMG submission 106645) | Polar desert sand microbial communities from Dry Valleys, Antarctica - metaG UQ223 (23.06) | ecosystem: Environmental > Terrestrial > Soil > Desert | place: Antarctica: Dry Valley...
AGAGACGTTATATATAACGTCTCTACCCCGACACTGCCTTTATTTGCTATTCTCGTTTCGGGGTGTGGGGGGCGGCGGGATGCGACGAATCCCCGTGAACGAGCCGCAGTGATCGCGTTCACGGGGACGGTTGCACGCAGGGCTGTTAGCGGTACACGTCCTCGCAGTTGCTCAGGATGGAGTCCACCCCATCGGCGAACACCAGGTCGACGCCGGGGCCGCAGTCGATAACGTCGCGCACGCCGTCATCGGCCCAGATAACATCGTCGTCATAGCCGCCGTAGTAGCGGTCTGCTCCCGCACCACCGGTCAGGTCGTCCTCGCCGCTACCACCGTACAGTTTGTCCGCGCCGGGCTGCCCCTCCAGGATGTCGTCACCGGCATTGCCGGACATCGTGTCGTCGCCATACCCGCCATACAGCCAGTCCATGTCGTCGCCACCGTACATGATGTCGTGACCGTAGCCACCCTTGACGGTGTCCCAGCCAGGCCCGCCATAGAGGTAGTCTGAGTGCGCATCCCCGCGCAACTCATCGTCGCCACCTTCGCCGTACAGATAGTCGATGCCGTCGCCGCCGTACAGCTCGTCCCAGCCACCCCGGCCGTACAGCCGGTCCGAGCCGCCATAGCCGTAGAGGTAGTCCCAGTCGCTCGTGCCGTACAGTGTGTTCGGGCCGCTGGTCCCCTTCTTCGTCACCGCCAGGGCAACGCCGCTGGTGAAGATAAGTGCGAGCGTTACCAGTGATATCAACAATACGCGCTTCAATGCATTCCTCTTTTCATACCTGCTCTTCGTGCCATCGCTGCTCAAGTGCGCCGTGCAGATCCCATTTGTGCGGCATCGATGCCACTCGCTGATTCGGAGATTGCGTCACCACAGCCTGCGAGTATAGGTAGTGGATGGTGACAGTTTGATGAAAGCGGCCCGGCCGGCGATAACAGACCTCTCAGGTGGGGGGATCAGCCGCTACGATGGGGCGTTCGGACAGATGTCCCGAGCGAGTTGGTGCGATGTCTTCGGGCGGTCCATCGAACGTCGGGTAATTGGCTGCCCGATTTCGCTGACCGACGAACGCAGTCGTGGTAAGATGCGGCAGGAGGTGAGCTTATGTCATCGGAAAAGCGGCTGCACACGGGTCAACGGTTTTATGGTCTGCTCGCGATCGAGCTCGAGGATGGGGAGGTGTACATGCCCAATCTGTACAACATCCTCCATGTTCGGGTGCGAGGTATGGCGCCGGGAGAGTCCAGCGAGGTGGTGGCGACGATCACGTATGTGAACGGGAGCGAGGAGACGCTGCGCGGGGCCGATGTCCGAACGTTCCTCACGACCTTGTCGGCGGTGGCGACCGCTGTGTAGGAGGACGGGCTATGGAACAGGTGACCGGCGATGACCGTCAGTGCGCGGTCTGCGGACACGAGGACGCAAAGGACCAGTTTCTGGTGACCGAGCACTGGAGCGGACCAGAGGTCGAGGCGGGTGGCATCCGGCGGGAGCATATGCAGCGAGCGGAGATGGATGGCGAGGGCGGCTACATTTTCTACTTCTGCCGCTGGCGGCACCTCGGGGAGTTCCTCGCCGAGGCGAGCGTTGCGCCAAGTGAGCAGGCGCACGGACGTGGGCGGCCCTGAGAAACGTCTCGGCGAAGACCGGCGTTCGGTGAAGGCCTGAAAGCCGCCTGGCCAGACCTCGGTGCCACCACCAAGCCACAACGTGGGGGCGTTTAACTGAACGCCTTGGCCCCAACACGCCGCCCTCGACCGGAAGGAACATCCGCTCCACGCTTCCGACTGACGCAGGCATTCCTACACCCTCCTCGTCTTCGCGGGGCCGTTAAAGGGAAGACGCGGTGTAGTATCTAACCGATAATGGCGTGCCAGACTCGGTGTGTTGGCTGCGGCGCTCTGTGGCTGCCCGGTGGCTCAGAAGGCACGGGGGCAGGCATGGAGACCTGCACCCTACCGCGGTCGGAGCCGCCACGCGGGATCCCCGACGACTAACGCCTGCCCCACACACGCAAACGGGAAACGAGCATAGCAACCAGCGGGATATCCATCTCTGCAGGTACAGACTCACTTGTATATATATAGTTCCGATATATATTACAGGGTGGTCGGTCGCTGTTTGTTCTCTACTGTGGGACGATTCCGGCGTGCTCCACCCTGGGCGGCGTTATGCTATTCTCGTTTCCCGTTTCACAGTGTGGGGGGTACAAGGGCGGGACTGATGAGCCTGTCCGACTGGCGGACAGGAAAGATCGCGCCACTGGGGTTGTGCGCGAGGGATGGTCGGGCGTTCAGTCGAACGGCCCTACAGCGCCCACTGGCAAGACGCGGAACCCAGTAGCTGGAGTACCTCAAACCCTTCTTCGTGATGGGTTCGTCGGTCGCCACGAGCATGACGATCTTGTGGCTCCTGGAGCGCCGAGGCTGGACGACGCCGCTCGGTAGCGCGCGGACGCTGCGGCGCTGGCCGGTTGAGCGCAGGCACGTTTACGGGGGCGTGGTGTTTGGGACCGGCTGGACAATCGACGGTGCGTGTCCCGTCACAGTCTCCACAATGCTCGCGGCGGGCAGTGTGCTTGGCGTGGTCCCGCTCGCGGGGATACTTGCCGGCATCCTCCTGCGCGACCGCGTCGTCGAGCGACCGCAACGCGCCTCCCGTGAGCCGACCCGCGCCACGAGCACGATGCCGCCAGTGCAGGGTGGCGTCGATCGTATGGGCGTTCAACTGAGCGCCCCTCCTTTATCACCCTTAATTCGTCACTCATTGCTCACATAGCCCCCCGTACAGCGAAACGAGCAACGAGAAAACAGTACCCAGCGGCGGCGCCACGGGTTCCTGGCGCACACGCAAGCGGCTGAGGCATATATACTGCTAACGACAGCGCAGCCGGGAATGACAGGGCCGGGCTCATCCGGCGTCAACCCCCGGTCGGCCAGAACCTGATGCAGACGTGTGAGGCAGCAACTATGACCACAGTCGTAGACAACCCATTACGGGCGGGCTCCCGGTCAGAGACGCAGCCGCAGTCCGCGACAATGGTGATCTTCGGGGCCACCGGCGACCTGACGAAGCGCAAGCTCATCCCTGCGCTGTATAACCTCGCTATCGACGGCCATCTGCCGCCGGACTTCAGCGTGGTCGGCTTCGCCCGCCGCGAATGGACGGACGAGTTCTTCCGCACGGAGATGTGCGAGGGGATCAAGGAGTTCTCCCGCCGGCCGTTCGATCAAAACCTGTGGGACAGCTTCTCTCAGAACCTGCATTTTCTCTCCTCGAACTTCGATCAGCCGGAGGGCTACAAGGAGCTGCAGACGTGCCTGGACCGCTTTGATGAAGATCGAGGCACCCCCGGCAGCCGTCTGTACTACCTCTCCACCCCGCCGAGCTACTACCCGACGATCATCGAGAACCTGGGCGAGGCGGGGCTGAGCGGCCGCATCTCGCGCAGAAGCGAGGGCACGTACGCGCGCATCATCATCGAGAAGCCGTTCGGTCACGACCTGGAGTCGGCAATAGCCCTCAACGATCAGCTCCACCAGGTGTTCACAGAGCAGCAGATCTACCGCATAGACCACTATCTCGGCAAGGAGACGGTGCAGAACATCCTCGTGATGCGCTTCGCGAACGGCATCTTCGAGCCGATGTGGGACCGCCGCTACATTGACCATATCCAGATCACCGCGGCGGAGGCCGTCGGCGTGGAGACGCGCGGGGGCTACTACGAGGAGTCCGGCGCGCTGCGCGACATGGTGCAAAGCCACCTGCTACAGTTGCTCAATCTGGTCGCGATGGAGCCGCCCGTCGCCTTCGACGCGGATGCCGTGCGCAACGAGAAGGTGAAGGTGCTCAAGTCCATCCGGCCCATCCGCGGCAACCTCGTCGCGGAGCAGGTTGTCCGCGGGCAGTACGACGCGGGTTCCGTGGCCGGCAAGGAAGTTACAGCGTACCGAGAAGAGGAGAAGGTCTCCGCCGAGTCGAGCACGGAGACCTACGTGGCGATGAAGCTGTTCGTGGACAACTGGCGCTGGCAGGGCGTGCCGTTCTATCTGCGCACCGGCAAGAGTCTCACGAAGCGCGTCACGGAGATCGCGATCCAGTTCAAGCAGCCGCCCCTCGCGCTCTTCAAGGGCGCAGAGAACCAGAGCACCATGGAACCGAACGTGCTCGCCCTGCGCATCCAGCCCGACGAGGGCATCTCGCTGAAGGTGCTCGCGAAGACGCCGGGCACCCGACTGAACATCCGCCCGGTGAAGATGGAGTTCCTGTACGGCTCCTCGTTCGGGGAGGACCCGCCCGAAGCGTATGAGCGCCTGCTGCTCGGCAGCATGATCGGTGACTCCACCCTCTTCACCCGCAGCGACGAGGTGGAGACCGCGTGGTCGTTCGTGACGGATATTCTGGACACCTGGGCACAGATGCCGGCGCCTCGCTTCCCGAACTACGAGAGCGGCGCCTGGGGACCGCGCGAGGCAGACCGGCTACTGTACCGCGATAACCGGGAGTGGCGCTGGCCCTAGCGTCCGGCGGCGTCTCGGAGCATCGCTAGTACGCCACCGTGGTGAGGAGGGAAACGAGAGATGCACGCAAGCGAAAACACCACGCACGGACTGAGCTGGGAGGGGAAGTCCGTTGACCTCGAGGACATTGAGCGCGAGCTGAACCGGCTATGGGAGCAGACCGCTGCCACCGCGCAGGACAAAAGCGCGCGTGTCCGCTCCAGCGTGCTCAACCTGGTGGTATACACGTCGAGCGATGCGGACGCCGAGAAGCTTTTCGAGACCGTCGGCAGGCTCTCGGGCCGTCACCCGTCCCGTGCCATCATTCTGAGCGCGGAGCCGCACCACGAGCAGCCGTCGCTCGACACCGCGATCAACTCGTACTGCTTCGAGGACCCGGGCTCCGGCGCGCAGGTGTGCTGTGAGCAGGTGCTTGTCGGCGCGAACGGTGAGGTGGCGAACCACCTGCGCAGCATCGTCGTCCCGCTGCTCCTGCCGGACCTGCCGATGTACCTGTGGTGGATGGGGCAGCCCGACTACGACGCGGAAACATTCACGGACTTGATCCGCTCCACGGACAAGCTCATTATCGACTCCAGCAGCTTCGCTCCCAGCGGTGAGACCTTCCGGCGCGCGCTGCATATCCAACGGGAGCGCGACCGAGTGTGCGCGGTGCAGGACATCAACTGGATCCGGCTCTGGCGGTGGTTCGAGGCGATAGCGCAGTTCTTCGATGACGCGGCGCTGCGCCCGCATCTCACTGGTATTCAGCGGCTGCGCGTCGAATACGCCGCGGGGCAGGACAACGCCAGCCCGGCGCAGGCGGCGCTGCTTGCGGGCTGGCTCTACTCGCGCCTGAATCAGCAACCGGGCGAGGTCGACCTGATGGCCGTGTCCACCGAGTCCGTGCCGCCGGGTGCGGTCGTCTCGTTCGAGTTGGACACGCTGCACGAGGGAAAGACCGCCAGCTTCCACGTGCGTCTCAAGGACGATGACCCGTCGCACGCCCATGCGTTCGCACAGGTCGGGGAGCAGCGGCTCTCGGAACGGTCGTGCCTGATCACGCCGCGCACCGAGCACGAGGCGCTGGACCACGCGCTCGAAGGGTGTACGCGCGACACGCCGTATGAGGAATCGCTGCCGATCGCCGCGCAACTGCTGGAGCGCGAGGCCGTGCAGTGAAGCCGACGAATACCGAGATACAGGTTCTGTCAGCCAAGAGCGATGTCGCCCGCCAGGCCGCGGAGGAGTTCATCCGCGCCGCGGCGGCGTCGGTGCAGGAGCGGGGAGCGTTCTCCGTCGCTCTCGCTGGGGGATCAACCCCGCTGGGTATGTACAAGTTGCTCGCCGAGGCGCCGTATCGGTCGCAAGTGGAGTGGGTGCGGGTGCTCCTGTTCTGGAGTGATGAGCGGTGCGTGCCACCCGATGATCCCGAAAGCAACTACAGCGCGGCGGCGACGGCGCTGGTCTCGGGCTTGGGCCTACCGGAGGCGAACGTGCACCGGATGTACGGCGAACTGGACCCGCAGGAGGCGGCGCTCGCGTACGAGCAGGGGGTGCGGCACGCCATTGGCGGCGAGCCACCACGCTTCGATCTGATCTTGCTCGGGATGGGTGACGACGGGCACACCGCCTCGCTCTTTCCCGGCACGGACGCGCTCGGCGAGACGCGGCGGATCGTGGTGGCGAACCACGTGCCGAAGCTGGATGCGTGGCGGCTATCCTTCACGAGCACGCTCATCAACGCGGCGCACCGGGTGCTGTTCCTCGTGACGGGCGAGGGCAAGGCGGACGCGCTCCGGGAAGTGCTCGAAGGCGAGCCAAACCCTGACACGTACCCCTCCCAACTCGTCCGCCCCACCGATGGTCGCCTGCTCTTCCTCCTCGACGAGCAAGCCGCACGATCGCTCGCGAACCGGTAGTGCGGGGCCGCTCGTAGGGGCGTTCAACTGAATGCCCGCGCGATCAGGGCAGGCATGGGGTAGGACGTGGGGCAAAGCGCCAGGCAAGACACTGCAGGGTGCGGGTCTCCGTGCCCGCCTGCGCGTCCCGGTGCCCAATGCGACGCAGCCCCACACGGAAACGAGCAACGAGAATAGTAAAACCGTGTTGAACGGCACCCTTATACGCAATCCGCGTGAATCAAACTGCATGTCATCCCGAACTCCGTGAGGGATCCGCAACTCTGGCCACGGATTCCTCGCAGGCTCGGAATGACCGGTACGCTACTATTCAGCCGGAGGTCGCACGATGCGGACGGAACCCGACATCTCCCGAGAGGCGCTCGCCGCGCTGCTGTTGCGCGAGTACGGGGTGGAGGCGGTGCGCTTCACCTTTATACCCAAGGGCTTTGGCTCTCACCTGTACGCAGCGCATCTTGCGGATGGTGGCCGCTTCTTCGTGAAGATGGTGCGCCCCGACCCAGCGCCGATGGTTGCGAGCGACCCCGCGTTTTATCTGCCGCTCACGTGGAACCTGTATCACAAGGGGCTCTACCGCAACCTGTCGTATCCGCTGCGCACCCGTTCGGGGGAGTTCGTCAGCAGTTTCGCCGGCAGGCCGCTCGTGCTGTTCCCATTCATCGAGGGGGAGACTTTGGAGGATGACAACCTCTGGACCGACGCGCTTTTCGCGACGCTCGGTCACGCGGTCGGCACGATCCACCGCAGCACCCCGGAGATCGGCGTGGAGCAGCCGTTCGTGGAGGACTATGAGGTGCGCTTCCGTCCCCTGCTACTCGATGCGATCCCTGAGCTTCGGGACACGGGGGGCGAGGAGAGCGCGGGCAGGCGGGCGCTCCGGGACGCGCTCCTGCCGCACGAAGCAGAGATGCGCGCCCACCTTGACCGCCTGGCAGAGTTGCAGGCACGTGTCCGGGAAATCGCCCCGGCGATGGTGGTGTGTCACACGGACATTCACGGTGGGAACATGATGCTCGACCCAGAGGGGGAGCTTTACATTCTCGACTGGGAGAACGCGATGATCGCGCCACCGGAGCACGACTTGTTCGCCTTTGTGGAGGATCCTCGGTTTTCGTCCTTTCTGCCGGCGTACGAGCGAGCCTATCGCCGGGTGGCGTTCAGCGCCGAGGTGTTCGGCTTTTACTTCTACCGGCGCAACCTCGAAGACCTCGCCGACTGGGTGCAGCGCATCCTGCACGAGAACCACGAGGAGGCGCAGGACATGGAGGACGTTGAGTGGGTGCGGTACAGCATTGCCCAGTGGGAGTTTTTGAAAGTGCGCATCGGCGCAGTGGAGCAGGCGCTAGATGGTAGGCGGCAGGTGTGCAGCGCGGTGGTGCCCGTGTCGTAGGGTGCAGGTCTCGGTGCCTGCCCACGTACACCCGGTTCCAGTAAGAAACGGAGACCAGGCAGCAAATTTCTCGGTGTGGTCCTCTCAGTCGCGGTTGCTTTGCTCAACTCTGAGGGCGGTTACAGGGTCGGCGTTGGTTCTCAGCCAGCGCCCTGGCCGCGCTTCTTGAGCCTGTGGTTGATCACGATCTCCACCTGGCAATCCACCAGTCCGCTGCCGCCACGCCTCATAGTCGCCCAGCCTGTTGGGCAGGTTCTGGAGGTGCCGGATTGCCACCTTAAGCGCCAGCGTATCTTCGGGGGACCTTGAGTTCCGAGAGCGTCCTCACTGCCTCATCCCCACCGTGATCTGGCGCAGCTTCTTCTTGTTCACTCGCGCTCCGTACAACTCCCCTAGCACCATCGCCGCTGTCTGGCACGGCCAAGGCGCGCCCGCGAGCGACCACGCCCCCGTGACCTTGCCTGTCACCTTGCCTCCACCTAGTGCATAATCAGGCTATTCGTTTGGGAATGCGTTTGGTGGTCGCCTTGGTAGAGACGTTGTATACAACGTCTTTCTGGCTTCACAGCACCAACAGATTACTGCGGTAATGCACCAAGCACTCCAGGAAGGCTTGCATCGGGCGGAACCATATGCGGCAGCCCTCGCAGCGCAGCTTCCTCGGATGGAGCACCACCCTCCCGAAGCTTGCCAGCCGTTCCCACTGGTCCGTACCCGCGCTGCTTAGCTCGCTCCCACCGCAAGCGGGGAACGCCTCCACCTGCCCTTCGTACTCCTCGCACACCAACCGCAGGACTTAGATCATCGCCGCGCGGCCAGCCTCCAGCAGCTCGGCTTCCGCCTCCTGCGTCTCCGCCCGCACTTGCACCCAGCTCAACCTGAACCATACTTCTACTCCCACGAGGGGCCTCCTTTGCTACTTGTCCCGATCTGGCAATCAGTACAGTAGCGACCCCTCGTCCTCCCCTTCAAGCCCCCGATAGTTGCTGGAACCGCCAAGCCGGTCGCCGTTGCCGGATGAGGCGTTGCTTTGATAGACTGCCAGTACATTCCAGTGGAGGTTGATGGGTTGATAGACTAGCCAGGGCGGTTTTGGGCGACGCGGGACCGGTTCCGGCTCCCCGGTGTGGGGCGCTGGAGTATGGTGCCCTTCGTGGCCTTTCCCCTGGTGCGCTGTACCTCGCATCCTCTCCCATACCGCCCTGTTGCCACGCGCGATTCGTCGCCCGTGGTTTTTTGTTGCCCGGCTTTCATGCTGGAATAGAGCAGTGGGCCGCGAGACACAAAGCGGGCACCGAGCCTATGCGGGAGAGCAGGAGTTTGTCTGTGTTGAAAGTAAGCGGTCTGTCGAAGTCGTACGAGACGCAGGAGATCCTGCGGGATGTGTCGTTCGTGCTGAACGGCGGAGAAAAGGCGGGACTGGTTGGGCCAAACGGCTCGGGGAAGTCGACCTTGCTGCGTCTGATCGCACAACACGAACGACCGGACACCGGGAGTGTGTGGCTCGATCCGGGCGATACGGTGGGCTACCTGCCGCAGTATCCGGTGGAAGATCTCGCGCTTACCGTACACGAATCGCTACTGCGGGGTGCGGGGACCGCCGGTGTACTGAAGGGCAGGGTCGCGGAGCTGGAGCAGCGGATGCCGCGCGTTTGCGGGGAGGAACTCGACCGGTTGCTGGGGGAGTATGCCACGGCACAGGCGGAGTTCGAACGCCTGGGCGGCTACGATCTGGATGACCGCATCGCAAGCGTGGTGCGCGGCCTGGAAATCGCCACGCGACTGGACGGACCGGTCGGCGCGCTCTCGGGCGGTAATAAGACGAAGCTCGGCCTGGCCCGACTGCTGCTCTCAGGCGCGACGGTGCTCCTGCTCGACGAGCCGACGAACTATCTCGATCTGCCTGCACTGCTGTGGCTGGAGCGGTGGGTGCACGAGAGCCGAGCCGCATGCGTGATCGTTTCGCACGACCGGCGCTTTCTGGACGAAACGGTGGGGGAGATCCTGCAACTCGACGCGCAGAAGCACACCGTGCGGGCCTGGCCGGGGAACTACACAGCGTACGCAGATGCCCAGTCCCGCGAAGAGGAGAAACAGCTCGGCCGGTGGCTCGATCAGCAAGCGCGAAAGAAGCGGATTGAGGAGGACATCCGCCGCACCAAGGAGCAAGCGCGGGGGGTGGAAATGGGAACGAACCTGGACACCGCCCGCCGCTACGCAAAGAAGGTGGCGGCAAAGGCGAAGGCGCGCGAGGGACGGCTGGAGCGGGACCTCGCGCGCAACGAGGCCGAGCAACCGGTGCGTACGTGGGGGCTGCACCTCGCCGACCTCGGCAAGGGCGACATCGAGGATAACCGGACCGTGCTCGATGTTCGCGGGCTGCACGCGGGATATCCCGGACTCAATGTTCTGCTGGGCGTGGATCTCCAGGTGCGGGGCAGGGACCGCCTGGCGCTGCTCGGGGCGAACGGCAGCGGAAAGAGCACGCTGCTGCGCTGCCTGACGGGCATGGCGGAGGCGGAAGTACGCGCCGCTGGCGATGGCCTCCCTGCGTCAGTGGGAGCGGACGTGCGCATTACGTCCGGGGTGGTACGGCTCGGCAGCGGCGTGCGCCTGGGGATGCTGAGTCAGGAGGCGGCGGAACTGCCGCAGGACGAGACGGTATTCGACGTGTTTCGCGCGGGCACCAGGATGTACGAGGACGAGGCGCGCGCGTACCTGCACAAGTTCCTGTTCGGGGAGGACGAGGTGCGGAAACGGGTGGCGTCGCTCAGCTACGGCCAACGGGCGAAGCTCGCGCTCGCGCTGCTCGTGTTGGGCGAGGCGAACTTCCTCGTATTGGACGAGCCGACGAGCCACATGGACATGCAGGCGATCGAGGCGATTGAGGTTGCGATCGCCGAGTATACCGGCCCGCTGCTCGTCGTCTCCCACGACCGTTACTTCCTCGATAAGATCAAGATCACGCGGACTGCGGTGATGGAGCAGGGCCGACTGCACGGGGTAGAGGGGATCGCGGAATACGAGAGTGGCCTGGAGGCAGAACTGGGCCGGTCGGGGCGAGCGCCGGGCCGGCCTATTTGAGCTCGATGACGTAATTGCGGTGCGGCTTCTCGCCAATGTTCGTGAGGCGGTTGTCGACCTTGCCGTCCGGGCCGACGTCCACCCACGTCACCTGGTCATCCTCAAACTGTACGTCTTCGAAAACATCCGGATCGTCGGGGTCGGCGAAACGGATCAGGCCGCCGGACGCGACGATGAAGAAGTACGGGAGGCGATGGACGTGCTTCTCCAGTTGCTCGCTCGGCAGCAGCGCCAGGTCCCACACGCGCACCCGGTCGTTCTCGTACATGATGCTGGTGCCGACGTTCTCGGTAGGTTCCGTGGCCACGGGTGTCTCCCTTCTTGGTGCAGGTTACTGCTACCCTGTTCGTTTGCGCACGAAACGCCCGATACGCTCCAGCGCTGCCTCGAGGTTCTCCATGGAGTTCGCATAGCAGAGCCGAACGTACCCCGCGCCGGACGGACCGAACGCATCACCGGGCACTGTCACGACCTTCTCCTCCGTAAGTAGCGCCTCGACGAACGCCTCGGACGAGAGTCCGGTTGGCCGGATGTCCGGGAAAGCATAGAACGCGCCGAGCGGCTCGAACGTCGGCAGCCCGATTGCGTTTAGGCCGTCTACAATAAATCTGCGGCGACGGTCGTACTCTGCGAGCATCGCCTGCACATACGGCTCACCGGCTCGCAGTGCCTCCAGGGCAGCGAACTGCGCGGCGGTCGGGGCGCACATGATCACGTACTGGTGCACCTTCATCATTGCCTCAAGCAACTCGGCCGGGGCGCACGCATAGCCGACGCGCCAGCCGGTCATCGCGTAGTCCTTCGAGAAGCCGCCCAGGAGAACGGTCCGCTCCTGCATACCCGGCAGTGAGGCAAAGCTCGTGTGTGCCACGCCGTACGTGAGGCGGTCATAGATCTCGTCCGCGATCACGAGCAGGTCGTGCCGCTGGGCGACGGCCGCGATACGCTCCAGCTCCGCGCGAGGCAGCACGGCGCCCGTCGGGTTGTTCGGGTAGCCAAGCAACAGTGCCTTCGTGCGCGGGGTGATGTGCCGCTCAATCTCCTCTGCGGTCGGGGCGAACTGTGTATCCACGCTCGTGGGCACGAGCACAGGCACGGCGTCGGCGAGTACCGCTGCCGGAACATACGCCACATACGACGGATCGGGTACGATGATCTCGTCGCCCGGCCCGAGCACCGCGCGGCACGCTACGTCTAACGCCTCGGATACGCCTACGGTGATGAGAATCTCGGTGTGCGGATCGTACGAGATGTCGTACAAACGCTGGATGTGTTCCGCGAGGCTTTCCCGCAGTTCTATGAGGCCATAATTGGAGGTGTATGCCGTGCGCCCCGCGCGGATACTCGCGATCGCGGCCTCGCGCAGCGGCTCCGGGGTGACGAAATCCGGCTCTCCGACCCCGAGGGAAATCACGCCCTCCACCCCGGAGATCATATCGAAGAAGCGGCGGATCCCGGACGCGGGTATCTTCGATACCCGATCGTTCAGAAAACGCGCAACGCCAGATTCGCTCGTAACAGGCAAGTGCTATCGTCCTTCGCTGGATGCCGCTCACTATATCCCCGGTCCGACGCGGGTGTCAAACCACTTTACAGTTGGTCGCGCTGTCGAGTCATACGTCCCTCAACATAACGGAGCAGGGAGATGATATCCGGTACTAGCCGCCACCTCCACGCGAAATGCGGAACAGGCCCTCGAAGCGCTGGGCGATCTCCGGGCTCACACCCATCCCGATCAGCGTCTCCGCGCTGGCGGCGACCAGGGCACCCTGTTCGCTGGGGTCCAGATCGTATGCGTCCAACGCGTCATACGTCTGCTCGGTCAACAGCGCCAGGTACGCTTCGTCCTCGATTGCGCGTTGCACTACGGTGAAAACGGCGTCACGGCTCATACCATTCCTCCTCACCAGACAGGTGCAAGAGCAATGCCAGTCGTATCGGGTGCGGAAACAATTGACTCCGACACGGGCATGTGTCTATAATCAGCGCTATCGGAGAAGCAGGCTGGTGTGCCCTTGATGACAGTTATTGCCGCGCCCCATACGATACCCGCTACACCGGACGTCCGGCAGGCCAGTGCCTGTGCCGGGCGTTTCGCATTGCTGGCCTGCTCACTCGGGTATCACAGGCGAAAGGAGAATCCCACGTGAACTCAGGACTGATAGGCAAGATCGAGAAGGCTCACCGATACGCACAGGAACCTGAACGCATCCGCATAAACGCCGTCACTGCTACGTTCAATGGCGATAATAGTTCCTATGATCTCTCTCTGGAAGGGAATACCTGGAAGTGTGATTGTCACACGCATGAGACGTTTGGCGATTGCCAGCACGTGATGGCGATGCAGCAACTGCTCCGCCCGATGCTGAGCGAAGATGCTCAGAGCAGTGGGACGCCTGGAGTGTCTGGCGCGATGGACGGCGCGAGCGCCACACCGCGCTAGCGAACCGGGTAGCAGAGGCGGTGTACCACGCGGACGATGGCGAGAACCCCGGCCCGTTCACAGTGGTCGGGATTTTCGTCACCTTGCTTCTGGGTACAGGCGTCTTCTTCCTGTTATACAGCGCGCTCGCCGCGCCAGATTCAGCGTCCGTCAGCGTCCTTCCCCCGCTGGTACTCGAGGGGTTGTCGCCAACTCCGCGTCCCACCGAACGCGCGTCGACCGCTCCAGCCACGGCAACTGCGACCGCGACCGCCACGATTGAGTCTACGCCTCCACCCGCAGATCCGACCAGCACCGAGCGGCCCACATCCACCCCCACGCCCACGACGGCCCGCGCCACCCGCATACCAACGGCGCGGCCCAGTCCACCTCGGGTCATCATGCTCCGCGTCGCGTCGAACGGACTTGGGATGAACGTCCGGCGCATGCCCTCACTCACGAGCGGCATCGTCGAGCGTCTGCCGGACGGCGCAATGGTGCGCGATCTGAGACAGACCCGGCAAACTGGAAGTGTGCAGTGGCGCAGAGTTCAGACCCGCAGTGGCGCAACCGGCTGGGCGAGCGCGGACGTGCTGCAACCAGCCCCGTAGCACTTCGTTCTACACCCGGCCCAAAGTTGCGGCCACAATCGGGATAGCCGCACGCGCGACCTCCGTTAGATTGACTGTTTTGGGAGACTCACATCGAACGTAGCCGGACCTGATGCGCGCTACGAAACTTGACATGCAACCGCTCAATTGCTATCCTTTACTCACATTAGCACTCTATGCGTGAGAGTGCTAATGGCAATGGGTCGCCTCGGAAGTCGCTCCGTGTCCGCATCGGGAATGGTATGGAAAAGCAGCTAACTGACCGGTCGAAGCAGGTTCTGAAGCTCGTTATTGAAGAGTACATCGCCACCGCACGCCCCGTGGGCTCGGAAGTGCTGCGCGAGAAGTACAAGCTCGCTGTGTCGTCTGCCACGTTGCGCGCGGAGATGGCGGAACTTGAACGACAAGGGTATCTGGAGCACCGGCACACCAGTGGAGGCAGAGTGCCCTCCGAGAGTGGCTACCGCCTCTTTGTTGAGAATCTGATGAACCGGATGGGGTTGAGCAACGCGGATATGCGGCGAGTTGAACACCAGTTTCATCAGGTCGAAGGCAACCCAGACCTGACCCGCTGGGCAGAACTTGCCGCCTCCGTGCTTGCCCAACTTGCGCGCAACGCGGCGCTCGTGACCATCCCACGTTCAGAAGCGAAGACGTTGAAGCAGGTGCAACTTGTTCACATCAACGACCGGTCCGCGCTCACCGTCGTGGTTATGAATGATGGCAGCGTGCGGCAGTCCGTTTGCCTGCTGCCGTATGCGCCCTCCCAGGAAGAACTCAACAGCGTCTCCGTCGCCTTGAACGCGGCGTTCGTGGGCTACGTCCCGCTGGAGATGGCTGTGCGGGCGCATGGTCTCAATGGCATCGCAGCGGAGGTTGCTCCCCAGGTGCTTGGCGTCGTGAGCCGGAGTGGGATGAGCGGCACGGTCAGTCAGAGTGGTTTGATTAGCATGCTCGCGCAGCCGGAGTTCCATCAGAGCGACGCAGCGCGGCCGCTCATGGAAATCCTGGAGGGTGGCGCTCTCGTGAACGAGTTGGCGGATCGGATCGTAAATCGCTCCGGCGTTCACGTCATTATTGGCTCCGAAAACCCGCTGCAGGAGATGGCTTTGTGCAGCATCGTGACCGCATCGTACACTGCCCAGGGCGGCAGCTACGGACTTCTAACAGTCGTGGGACCGACCCGGATGCAGTACGAGCGCACGATTTCGTCGGTGTATTACGTATCCCGGCTACTTAGCAGCATGCTGCACGACAACAATGAGAGCATCAGACACGCTGAGTCGAGGAGGTTCGATGACACAGCAGATTGAAGATGAGCAGCCAAGGGAAGCCGCAGAGCTTGATACGCCCGTGATCGATGATGAGGCCGTGGCCGAAACAGAGGTGCTGGAGGAAGGCAGTGGCGAGATCACGCCTGAGGAGCAGCTCACACTTGCCCAGGAGCGCGCCAATGGGTATCTGGAGGAGCTACAGCGAGAGCGGGCATCGTTCATCAATTACCGGAGGCGCACTGAACAGGAGCGCGAAAACTGGGCGCGCGAGGCGAATGCCGCGTTGATCTTCAACGTGCTGCCCGTGCTTGATGACTTCGAGCGCGCCCGCGTGGCGATCCCAATAGATCAGCCGGAGTCCGCGTGGGTAGACGGCCTCATGCTCGTCGGGCGCAAGCTGGACTCCACGCTGGAGCTGGCCGGATTGCGACAGATCGAGGCGGTGGGCAAGCCGTTCGATCCCACACGCCACGAGGCCGTGTCCGTGCAGCCCCCGGACGGAGGAGAGTCGGGGCTGGTTGTTGAGGAGTATCGCAAGGGCTACATGCTCGGGGACCGCGTGTTGCGCCCGAGCATGGTTCGGGTAACCGGTTAGTGATGTATCGAAAAGAGGAGTCTGCATAACCATGTCTAGAACAATAGGTATTGACCTCGGAACCACCAACTCCGTCATGGCTGTGATGGAGGGTGGCGAGCCCACCGTGATCCCGAACGCCGAGGGTGGCCGCACCACGCCCTCCGTAGTCGCTGTAAACCCGAAGACGGGTGAGCGCTTGGTGGGGCAGATAGCTCGTCGCCAGGCGATCACGAATCCGGAGAACACGATCTACTCCATCAAGCGCTTCATGGGCCGCCGCTTCGATGATCCGGAGGTGCAGCGCGCGACGAAAACGCTCCCGTACAAGGTGAGTCAGGCGTCGCACGGCGCCGTCCAGGTTCACCTGGGCGACCGCACTTACACGCCCCAGGAGATCTCCGCGATGATTCTGCGCAAGCTCAAGCAGGACGCTGAGGCGTACCTCAACGATACCGTGGACAGTGCGATAATCACCGTGCCCGCATATTTCGACGACAGTCAGCGGCAGGCGACAAAGGATGCCGGCCAGATCGCGGGACTGGACGTGAAGCGGATCATCAATGAGCCGACTGCGGCCTCGATGGCCTACGGCCTCGACCGCAAGGAGGAGGAGGACGTCGCGGTTTACGACCTCGGCGGCGGCACATACGATATCTCCATTCTCGCGCTCGGTGAGGGCGTTTTTGATGTCCAGTCAATTCAGGGCGACACGTACCTGGGTGGTGACGACTTCGACGACCGGATCATCAACTGGCTCGTGGACGAGTTCCGTAAGGACCAGGGCATCGACCTCCGCACCGACCCCATCGCGATGCAGCGCCTCAAGGAGGACGCGGAGCGCGTCAAAAAGGAGCTCTCGACAACACAGCAGTCGGAGATCAATCTGCCGTACATTACGGTGAGTTCTGGCGGCCCCAAGAACCTGCTCGTCACGCTGACGCGCTCGAAGCTGGAGCAGTTGGTCGGTGACCTCGTGGACCGCACCGTTCCACCAATGCGACAGGCACTCAAGGACGCGGGCAAGTCGGAGTCGCAGATCGACGAGGTGCTCCTTGTGGGTGGCCAGACCCGGATGCCGCTCGTGCAGGAGAAGGTGAAAAGCGTGTTCGGTAAGGAGCCGAACCGGAGCATTAACCCCGACGAGGTAGTCGCGGTTGGCGCTGCGATCCAGGCGGGCGTGCTCGGCGGCGAGGTCAAAGACGTGTTGCTGCTCGACGTGACGCCGCTTACGCTGGCGATCGAGACGCTCGGCGGCGTTGCAACCCCGCTTATCACCCGCAACACCACCATCCCGACCCGCAAGGCACAGACGTTCACTACCGCGGCCGACGGCCAGACCCAGGTGGAGATCCACGTCACGCAGGGTGAGCGCCCGATGGCGGCCGAGAATAAGACGCTTGCCCGCTTCATCCTCGACCAGCTCCCCCCTGCGCCGCGCGGCGTTCCGCAGATCGAGGTGGCGTTCGACATCGACGCTAACGGCATCTTGAACGTCTCCGCGAAGGACCAGGCGAGTTCGCGGGAACAGAAGATCACAATCACCGCGAGCAGCGGCCTCTCGCAGGACGAGGTAGACCGCATGGTGCGGGACGCTGAGGTAAACGCTGCGGAGGATCAGCGTCGCCGCGAGTTGATTGAGGCGCGGAACACTGCGGACACGCTCGTGTATCAGACAGAGAAGACGCTGCAGGAGCATGGGGACAAAATCTCCGAGGAGACAAAGACCGAGGTTAACGAAAAGCTGGAGGCGGCGCGTTCCGCGTTGCAAGGCGAGGATGTGGAAGCGATCCGCTCAACCATGCAGGCACTCGCGGAATCCGCGCAGAAGATCGGATCGGAGATGTACAGCCAAGGAGGCGAAGGTCAGTCGACCGGCACGTACGGCCCGGAGGCTGGCGCAGGACCGGACGGCGATAACCCACCTGCGGATGACGGCACCGTCGAGGGCGAGTTCCGCGAGGTTTAGCACTGATCTTTCCCGAGCGGCATCCGACGGATTGCCGCTCGGGACGCTTTTTGACATTCAACGCAACCGTACAGCACAATTAACGAGCGCGACGCCTGCAATGGAGCGTCCCGCCGCACCATACATGGAAACGATATGGAGAACATGACCAAGCGTGACTACTACGAGGTTCTGAGCATACAGCGCGAAGCCAGCTCCGATGAGATTCGGCGGGCTTACCGCAAGATGGCGCGGCAGTATCACCCCGACGTGAACGCCGAGCCGGATGCCGAGGCGCGCTTCAAGGAAGTGACCGAGGCGTACGAAGTGCTCAACAACGCCGACAAGCGCGCGGCTTACGACCGCTTCGGGCACGCGGGTGTGAGCAACGGCGGCGGGCACGACTTCACGAACGGCCCGTTCGGCTTTGGCATCGACTCCCTGTTCGAGAACTTGTTTGGCGGCGCGCGCACGACGCGCAGAGGGCCACGCCGTGGCGCGGACCTGCGCTATCACATGGTGCTCGAGTTCGAGGAAGCGGTGTTCGGTGTCGAAAAGGAGATCGAGGCAAGCCGGCAGGCCGTGTGCTCGCGGTGCAACGGGAATCGAGCCGAGCCGGGCAGTCAGCCCTCGCGGTGCCCGGTTTGCGCGGGCAGCGGCGAGATCCGCCGCTCGCAGAGCTCGTTTTTGGGGCAGTTCGTCAGCGTCACGGAATGCGACCGCTGCCGGGGCCAGGGCTCTGTCATCCTCGATCCCTGCAAGGAATGCCATGGACAGGGTACGGTACGCAACACGCGCAAGTTGATGGTCCGCGTGCCGGCGGGAATCGACGAGGGCTTCCACCTGCGGCTGTCGGGCGAGGGCGAGGCGGGAGACCCCGGTGCGCCCGAGGGCGACTTGTTCGTCGAGTTCTCCGTTAAGCCACACGCACTCTTCCGGCGGATGGGTCAGGATCTGCACCTTGAAATGCCGATCAACATCGCGCAGGCAGCGTTGGGCGACAGGGTATCGGTGCCTACGATCGACGGCGAAACGGAGCTCCGCGTCGAGCCCGGTACTCAGAGCGGGGACACGGTGCGTATGCGCGGCCTCGGAGTGCCGAGCCTGCGGGGCGGCGGACGCGGCGAGCAGATCATCTCGTTCAGCGTCGTCGTGCCGAAGTCGCTGAACGAGCGGCAGAAGGGTTTGCTCCGCGAACTCGGGGAGACGCTCGACATCCCTAGTCCACAGCACGGCGAGCGCAGCTTCTTCGAGAAAGTGCGCGACGCCCTCGGCCTGTAGCATCAAGGGCGTTCAACCGAGGGCGTTCAGTTGAACGCCCCTACCACCGTGGGCGAACGCAGTGAACCACACGGCAAGGACGTGGTGGCGGGTTGCGGGGTTGCAGGAGACCAAAGCCCGGAAACAGATGCACCACCCCTCAGCCGGGGTTTGCCTCACGCGTTCAGTGCGGGCAGCACCTCGTCAATGAGCAGCCGCAGCGTGGTGAACTCGGGGAAACCGGCGCAGTCGAGGATGAAGTAGTCCACCCCCAGGTCGATGAAGCGCTGCATCTGTCCTACCACCTGCGCTGGGGTCCCCACGAAGCTGAAGTCCCCGTCATCCACGCGGTAGCGATCCCCCGCGAGCTCCTCGGCCTGTTGCTGTGTGGGGGCACACGCACAGCCGCCGCTCCACGAGCGCCTGACCGTCGAAGGCTCGCGGCCCACCGCGACGCAGGCGTGCTCGAACTCCTTCACGAGCCGGCGGTACTCCTTGATGCCGGTCGAGGACACATCCCACTGGTGGGCGTACCGCGCAGCGAGTCGCAGCATCCTCGGCCGGAACGCCCCTATCAGTAAGGGCGGCGGTGGGCCGGGACGCGGCTCGCAGTGCGCCCCAATCACCCGGTAATGCTTGCCCTCACAGGTGGCTTGCTCCTGGGTCCACATCGCTGTGATTATGCGTAGCGCCTCCTCCAACTGCTCGACGCGTACGCCCGCCGGAGGGAAGTCATAGCCGTAGGCCCGGTATTCCTCCTCGTCCCACCCCGCGCCGATGCCCAGGACATACCGCCCGCCGCTGAGCAGTTGCAGCGTGGCTGCCATCTTAGCCAGCAGGGCGGGGTTGCGGAAGGACTGGCACAGCACGGTGTGCCCGAATAAAAGTCGGGGGTGGAGGGCGGACATGTACGTAAGCGTGGTGAACCCTTCGAGGAGGTCGGCGTCGCCGGCCTGCAGGTGGTCGATGATCCAGGCCGAGTCGAAGTGCCCGCTCGCGAGGTCAAGTACTCGATTGCAATCATCCGCGTACGTTGCCCGCCGTGCCTTGTCGAGGTCATAGGCCGGGATGGAAAGTCCGAATCTAATGCGCGTCATACCGTCCCGCGTGACTGGTAGTCGATCTGTCATTGATATCGCTCCCGCACGCCCAGGCGCTCCTGCTGCTCAAAGAGCCAGCGCATCGCCTCGCGGGGCGTCAGGTGGTTGAGGTTCAGCTCGCGCAGCTCTTCGACCAGCCGCACGCTTGCGGGCACGCCGGGGCTGACTCCATCAAGCGCGAGCTGATACGGGGCGCCACTCTCCGCGACATACTGGACGACCGGCGCCGACTGTTGAGGCGGGGGACCAGTCTCCGAGTCACAAACGTCTGTCCGCGGAGCGGCGCGCTCGGCCAGCGCCTCCTCAGCGCGGTCGGCCACCCACGGGGGCAGGCCCGCGAGCCGCGCCACGTGTATGCCATACGCCCGGTCCGCTGGTCCCGGCCGCACGGCGTACAGAAAGACGACTCGTCCAGCCTGTTCAATAGCAGCGACGTGGACATTCGCAACATCCGGCAGATCGCGGGCGACAGCGGTCAGCTCAAGGTAGTGCGTCGCAAACAGGGTCCGCGCGCCGATGCGTCCGTGGAGGTCTTCCAGCACCGCGCGAGCAATCGCGAGTCCATCGTGCGTGCCGGTACCGCGCCCGACCTCATCGAGAATGACTAAGCTGCGGTTGGTCGCCTGATGCAATATCGTGGCCGTCTCCAGCATCTCCATCATGAACGTGCTCGCGCCTCGGGCAAGGTCGTCCTGCGCGCCGACCCGCGTGAAGATGCGGTCGACCAGGCCGACGCGGGCACTCCGAGCGGGCACAAAGGAGCCGATCTGCCCGAGCAGCACGATCAGCGCCGTTTGCCGCAGGTACGTGCTCTTGCCGCCCATGTTTGGCCCGGTGACGAGCAGGACGCGCGGATTCTCCCCGCCCAGGCAGCAGTCATTGGGAATGAACGCCTCGCCCGCCAGGCTCGCCTCCGCGACCGGGTGGCGTCCACCAAGAATCTCCAGCGTCTCGCCCTCCTCCAGCGCGGGCCGCGCCCAGTCACAGCGGGCTGCAACAGCCGCGAGGGAGAGCAGCGCGTCGAGGTGCGCGACGCGGCCTGCGGCTCGGAGCAGCCGCCCTGCGGAAGGCGTGATTGCCCCGCCGAGCCAGGCGAGCGCCGCCCGCTCCAGCACGGTGATCTCCTCGTCGGCGGCGAGGATTCGCGCTTCCGCCTCCTTCAACTCAGCAGTCAGGTATCGCTCACCCGTGGCCACCGTCTGCTTGCGCACGTACTCCGGGGGCACGAGGGTGAGGTTTGGCCGGGTTACCTCGATGTAATAGCCGAAGATCTTGTTGTAGCCGACCTTCAGGGAGCGGATCCCCGTGCGCTCCCGCTCGCGGCGCTCCAGTCCGGCAAGCCATTGCCGCGTGCCGCGAGCGCCGTCTACTGCGGCATCGAGCCGCGGGCAGAACCCGGTGCAGAAGCGCGGGCCATCGTCGTTCTCTTCGATAGCCGACTCGATCAGCGCGAGCACCTCGGCGCAGGGGTCCATCTCATCGGCGTACGCGGCGAGCGCCGTGGCGCTGGCAGCGCGCAGTCGCTCCAGAAGTTCCGGCAAAGCACGCAGCGCCGCTCCGAGCGCGAGGAGGTCGTGCACACCCGCCAGTTCCTGTACGACGCGGCCCGTGAGCCGTTCGAGGTCGCCGGTACCGCCGAGCATCGTGGCTAGCGCTGCGCGGTCAGCGGCTCGATCCACCAGCGCTGCGACCACATGTTGCCGTCGCTGGAGTTCCGCCAAATCGCGCAGCGGCCTGCCGACGAGCCGCCGGAGCGCGCGCGCGCCCATCGCGGTGCGGGTCTCGTCGAGGACGCCGAGCAGGCTGCCCCGGCTGCCGCCCGTCCCGAGACTACGCGTGAGCTCCAGGTTGCGCCGGGTGGCTGCGTCCACCCCGACTCGCGTGTCTTCACCTTCCGTGCGCAGGCCGGTAAGGAGTGGGAGCATCAACGGGTTTGTGCGGTTAAGGTAGAAGAGAATCGCGCCGGCCGCTCCCGTGGCCGCCGGCATCTCAGCGCAGCCATACGGAATGAGACTTTGCGTGCCGAAGTGGTGACAGAGCGCGGATCGGGCACGTTCCGGCTCGAAGTGCCAGCGCTCGATGCGCGTCCGGTGACCTATGGTGACCGCCTCCTGGTCGTTGTCGGGCACCAGGCATTCCGCTGGGTTCAGCCGGGCGAGCTCCTCCGCCAGGCGGGTGGCGGCGTCCGGTCCATGGAACTCCGCGACCGCGAACTCCCCCGTGCTGACATCGGTCCACGCGAGGCCGACGCGTTCCCCGTGGGCGGACACCGCCGCAAGGTACCGGTTCTCACCCGCAGGCAGCAACGCGGTTTCCGCGACGGTGCCCGGCGTCACGACGCGCATAACCGCGCGTTCGACCAAACCTCGGCCCGGCTCGCTCACCTGCTCGGTGATCGCGACGGTGTGCCCCGCCCCGAGCAATCGCCCCAGGTAGTGATTCAAGGCGTGATGCGGTATGCCGGCCATCGGCACCCGCCCGCTTCGACCGAAGGAGCGTGTGGTAAGGGTGATGCGCGCATCGCGCGCCACGACCCGCGCATCATCGTCGAACGTCTCGTAGAAGTCGCCGAGCCGGTAGAGCAGGATCGCGCTCGGGTGTTGCGCCTTGAGGTCGAGATACTGCTGGCGGGAGGGCACGGGGCCGAGGGCTCCGTTCGCGTTCCCCTTCGACCCGTCCTCGTGGGTAGTTGCGTGGGTCATGGCGCGATTATACCTAGTCTCGGTAAAGTCGAGTGGAATGGTGCTGTCTTGCACGACTTGCGTTGAGACAGGATAAGTGCGACGATCCGCGTAATGGAGACACAATGACCGTTGCCCATACATGGGATTGTCCCCGAGCTCGTCGTTTCCAGCCACGCCATCGAGCGTCGATTCCAGAAGAGCAGCATTATCGCGTCTTGCGTCAACGGCAAGAGAAACGTCCCCATTAGTGGCAACGGTGCTGCAACTACGACCATGACGGATGACCGTCTCACGACAGACAGCGACGCAAATCGCGACACTCCGCGCGTACCTGGACCGCATACGACAGCATGTCTCGCAGTAAACCGCGACGCAGTACCGCCTCCGCGTCGATATAGTAGTTAGGCAATGCGGTGATTCGAAACCGAGATCTGAGGGAGACCGACGCGAATCAGCAACACGACGGGCGCAGATCAAAGTTAGCGTACAGACTCGCATGCACAGCCGTATAATACGCGAGGCTAGAGGAGGGCCCTGATGCTGCGAGGCGAGAAGATACTGCTTAGGCCGATGCAAGAGAGCGACATCACCAGGCAGCACGAGTTCTTACAGGACACGGAACTCTACCTGCTTGATAGCGATTATCCGCAGGTAGCGCCGCGGGAGAGAGCACAGGCTTTCTACGCAAGCTACACAAAGCTCGACGAAAACCTTGCTCCCTTTGCAATCGAAGCTGACGGCAAGTACATCGGCTATTGCTCGCTGATGGGTGTCCAGAACCGACATGGGAATTTTGAACTCGGGATCATGATCGGCGACCGTGAGTACTGGGGGCGTGGGTATGGGCGCGACACCATACGGGTACTTCTAGAGTACGCCTTCCGTGCCTTGGGCGCACGACGCGTCGCCTTGACCACCAATGCGAAGAACGAGCGGGCAATCCGCTGTTATCTGGCCTGTGGCTTTGTAGAAGAAGGGCGACTGCGACAGTTCGTGTGGATCGATGGGGAATACACCGACCTTGTGGAGATGTCCATCTTGCGTGACGAATGGCAGACGATGATACTGACTCCGGCTGGATAATGGTGAAACCGTCGTTCCGAGCCTGCGAAGAAGCCATGGCCGGGTTTCGGATGCTTCTCGGAGTTTACCTTCGAGCGCAGCGAAGAGTTCGGGAATGACACGCAGCAGGGTTCGAGCGGAAAGTGTATCAGACCTGGTTAGTGCCAGCAGGTTCAGTTTGGGGCGTTCAATTGAACGCCCCAACGGGTACGAGATCTGGCTCCTGGAGGATCACGCCGCGCTGAGGCGGGCACGCTCCCCATCGCTGAGGGTGAGGTCCACGGCGGCTGCGGAGTCGCGGATCGTCTCCGGGCGGCTGGAACCGGGGATGGGGATCACGACTGGCGCGAGGCCGAGCATCCACGCGAGGCAGATCTGCTGGGGACTGACTTCGTGCGCGTCGGCAACCTCCTTGAACCCGGCACACATGCTACCAAGCTCCGAGGCGCTGCTGATCCCGCCCAGCGGGGACCACGGCAGGAACGCGATGCCCAGCTCCGCGCAGTGCTGCAACTCTGGCTCGCTGGAGCGGTACGATGGGGAGAACTGGTTCTGCACGCTTACGATCTCAACTATGGACCGTGCCTCGTCATGGTGGACTCTCCCTCTTTCTATCGGTGATTCCCCAATGGCGTGACCGCGCCCGGTCTGAGCGCCTTCGGTATCACGGTAGCAGGAAGAGGTTAAGGCCAGATCGAGGGGATGCTATCGTTCTGTTAAATGGCGAGGATTGGCCCCACTGATGATCGCGAGCGCCACCTTCTATGAGGTGGGAGTATCATGGATGATCGACCTGGACAAGACAGCTCTGGAGACGTACACCGAGGGACTGTTTGACGCCTGGTGGCGGGGTGGTTCCGGACTCGACCGGCTCGGGTACGCAATCGTTGCGTCACTGCGCTTCGGGCACGGCTGCGCGATACGCTCGCTTCTGTCGGCATTGCGCGAGGACGCCAGGCGAGCGGACAGGCGTATGCTGCTGCTCGCGATCCAGCTCGTTGGCGTCACGTCTGCGGCACTTGTGGCATTGCTGGTCCTGGGGGAGGGGCCGACCTCTGGCAGATCTACGCCTGGTCACTCCTCAGTGGGCTCAGCACGCTCTTGGCGCGACCGGCGTACAAAGCCTGCTGATCGAGGTCTTGCCGGACGACGAGGTCCGGTCCGGAGTCGCCGCGAATTCAGTGGGCGAGTCCGCTGCCCTCGCGATCACCAACGCCCGTGGAGGCATGGCGTTGGCGTCGCTTTGGCTGCCGGTGGGTTTCCTGTTCAACGCCGGGTGCGGGTCTATGGCGGCTCCCCGCCCGAGAGCAAGCCTAGGCGGGCAGCCGAACTGGAGGTGTTCAGGCGGGGCTTTCGCGTGATCCCGCATCTTTACCAGTGTTTCTGGGTGAGCCGCCAGAGACTCGAACTCTGAACCCACTGATTAAAAGTCAGTTGCTCTGCCAATTGAGCTAGCGGCCCATGTCTGCCTTAGATTATAGATACGCACATCCCCAGGCGCAACTTCACGGCGGCGCAGCGATCCGACATCCGCGTTTGCCCGCTATTCCCTAAACCCTAACGCCTACGCCAGCCGCGGCCCGTCACTTGCTTGCTGCTCGCCGTGGTCTGGCGTGTCTCAGCCTTGCCTGTTACCACGGGTTGCATCGGGGGAAACCGCTGGTATAGTGAGCTTAGGCAGCGCGATTCGGCGGCAGCGCTCCAAGCGGTGTCGCCCACATCCGAGCAGTTGAACCGGCAGTTAGGTGTTTCGTCAGGATAACCAGCCATACCTCTACCAAAACGCTCCCAGTTACCTGCTATAATCCCGTTTGTGTTTCGGGTTCGTATCGCACAAAGCTTGTTCTCGTCCTTGAATAGCGCCGCATCTAATACCCGGCCACGGGAGACCGTAGCCAAACGACCGATTCTCACCACCTGTACCGATCAGATCGCACCCACCGGCTTCAGCTTCCAGGACACGGAGTAAGAGAGCAATGCCGCAGGTCTTCCCTCGCACCAGTAACAACCTCGCCCGCCTCAGTATCCTCGGCGCCGTGCTCACCATCGGTCTGCTCTCCGCCGTCGCCTACATCATGGTGCGCTCCCCGTACGCGACGGGCGCGGGCGTTCCGCCCGATCAGCCCGTGCCCTTTAGCCACGCGCACCACTCAGGCGGTGACGGCATCGACTGCCGATACTGCCACCAGTCCGCGGAGTACTCCGCTGTTGCTGGGGTGCCGCCGACCGAGACCTGCATCAACTGCCACAAGCAGATCTGGGCGAATAGCCCGAACCTGCAGCCAGTCCGCGACAGCGCGGAGACCGGCATTCCCATCCAGTGGATCAAGGTCCACGACCTACCGGACTTCGTATACTTCAACCACAGCATCCACGTCAAGAAGGGCGTTGGTTGCTCCACGTGCCACGGCCAGGTGAACCGGATGCAACTCACCTGGCAGGTCGCCCCCCTGAACATGCAATGGTGCATCGAGTGCCACTCAGAACCGGAGAAGTTTGTCCGGCCACAATCCGAGATATACAACATGCAGTGGACCGCACCCCCCGACCAATTGGAACGGGGACGCGAACTGGTGAAGCAATACGATATTCAGAAGAAAGTGTACTGCTCAGCATGTCATCGATAGAGCTCCACAAGCCTGACGACCTCACCGAGCCCGTCACGCGGGAGAAGACCTACGCCGACCCCGCACTCACCCGCAGGCTGAAAGGAAAGGCGGGCAAGGAGTACTGGCGCAGTCTTGAAGAGCTTGCGGACACCAAAGAGTTTCGCCGAATGGTGCGCAAGCAGTTTCCCTCGCAGGCGGCGGAGTTCCTGGACTCCGTCAGCCGCCGCCGCTTCCTGAAGCTGATGGGCGCATCCCTCGCACTGGCCGGCGTTTCGGGGTGCAGCACGAAGCCGTCCGAAACAATCGTCCCCTATGTCGAGAGCCCGGAAAGCCTAATTCCGGGCCGCCCCCTGTTTTACGCGACCGCGATGTCGATGGGCGGCGCAACGAACGGCCTGCTTGTGGAGCAGCACGAGGGACGCCCGACAAAGGTCGAGGGCAACCCCTCGCACCCAAACAGCCTGGGGGCGACCGATGTCTTTGCGCAGGCGTCCATCCTGAGCATGTACGATCCCGACCGGTCCGATGTTGCTCGCAAAAACGGCGCGATCAACACCTACGATCAGTTTGTCGAGGAGTTTCGTGGC
>Ga0136611_10000446_pt1 | contig 26986 bp, 30 predicted proteins | sample AntDrymUQ2232306_2_FD_106645 | JGI IMG/M metagenome (GOLD analysis project Ga0136611, IMG submission 106645) | Polar desert sand microbial communities from Dry Valleys, Antarctica - metaG UQ223 (23.06) | ecosystem: Environmental > Terrestrial > Soil > Desert | place: Antarctica: Dry Valley...
AGCGGCCAAGTCCTCAAGGTAGGGGCAGAGCTGTTCACGCGGGCCGACGGCACGGCATGGGCAAGCGTCGCCGTCCCGAGCGCCGGGGCGTATGACATCCCGGTGATCGCGGTTAGCGAGTCCGGGGACACGATCGACCTGCAACTCGAGGGCTTGAATCTGAAACTGACCTGGCAGACCGATCATTTCGAAGCGCGGTTTCAGGAAGCAGGCGGCCCCGCGCTGTCATTCCCGATGATGCGGGTCACCGCCTTCCCGAGGAAGCAGCCCCCGCAGACACCAGCGCCCCCGTTCCCCTACCGGGACGTAACCCTCGCAATCCCGAGCGCGGATGGCGTCACCTTGGGGGCAACGCTGTCGGTGCCCGACGGCGTGACGCGTCCCAATGCAGTGGTCCTGGTTCATGGCGCCGGGCCGTCTACGCGCGATGCGGACGGACGCTTCCTTGTGCTTGCCGACGCCCTCGCTCGCCGCGGGATCGCGGTCCTGCGCTACGACAAGCGGGGCATCGCCCGTTCCACCGGGAATTACGACAAACACACACAAGCCGAGCTTGCCTCAGACCTGCATGCAACGCTCAAGGCACTGAAGACGCGGCGCCAGTTTGGTCGCGTGGGGGTGGTCGGGCACAGCGAGGGGCCGGGCATCGCCGCAATCGTCGCCGGGCAACATCCCAAATCGGTTGACTTCATCGTGTCGCTGGCAGGCGTCGGCCTGCCTGGAGTGGAAATGATGCTGCTGCAGGATCGCGCCACTGCGCTTGCAAACGGGGCAACGCCCGCCGAGGCCGGCCGAATCGTCAAGTACGCACGCACCTATTACGACACCGTCGTCCGCCAGGCGGATGGCGCCAAACGCAGCGTGGCGCTCAAGGCGCTGGAGGCGGCGCGTTCGCCGGCGGACACGGCAGTTGCCGAGAGGGTCAAGATCAACCAGGGCTCGCTGTCGGTGGATAAAGGCTTTGCCGGAAAGGATTTCCTGCGCGTCATGTTGATGGCGGATGCGCCGCGGGACTGGCGAGCGGTCAAGTGCCCGGTACTCGCGCTCAACGGCAGTGTTGATCGTCAGGTGCCGGTGGAGAGCCTTGCGGGCATCGTTGCCAGCCTCAAGGCTGGCGGGAACCGCAATGTGCAATCGGCCGTCCTTGCTTCGCTCAATCACCAGTTCCAGACCGCGGTGACCGGCGCGGAGAGCGAGTACGCAACGATCGAGGAGATCCTGGCGCCCGTCGTCGCCGAGCGAGTGGCAACCTTCGTCCAGAAGCAACGCTAAGAACAGGGCGGCCGGACTAGAGAGATTTTCTTCCGAAATCTGGCCATCCATGACTTCCTGCACATGTGGCGGTTGAGTTGGTGTATTACATTACCAACACACCAACACAACACAGCAGGAGAACGACATGTTTGCCACCCAGTCGCCGCGCCCGGCCGCCTACACCGAACGCCGCCTCACCGCCCGCCGTGGGGACGGCGCTCCCGCCCAGGCCCGCATCCACCGCGAACGCGATTTTGGCGTGGGCTACGGCGCCAGCAGCGGCTATGCCAGCAACCGCAGCTACGCGACACCCTCCACCGCGTACTTCCGCTGCCGTTGATCGATGAGCGCCGGCCAGCCGCCATGTGAAGGCGGCTGGTCCCGCGTTGCCAGTGAACGACCGGCTGACGACTCCGCCGCACGGCTGCGATCAAGTCCGACAGGATGCTGCGGTCGAATCGCCGTGACGCGCAATCGAATCCGCATTGACGCCGCGATCGAATCTGGCGTGACGCCGCGCTGGCTCAGTTCGCGGCGTCGCCCTTCAGATATTTGTCGAGGAACGCCAGCACCTTGCCGTAGCCCTCGATCTGATTCTTCTTCTTGCTGAAGCCGTGGCCCTCGTCGGGGAACACCACGTAGTCCACCGGCACCCCGTTCTTGCGCACTGCGGCCACGATGTCGTCAGACTCCGCCTGGATCACGCGCGGGTCGTTGGCGCCCTGCAGCACCAGCATCGGCCGCGCGATCTTGTCGGCGTGGAACAGCGGCGAGGTGGCGATGAGGAAGTCGCGCTGGGTGGTCGGGTCCCCGATCTCCTTGTACAGCGCCTTTCGCTGGCTCTCCCAGTACGGCGGGATGCTCTCCAGCGTGCGCACCCAGTTGGTCACGCCGAAGATGTTGACGCCGGCCTTGAACTCATTGGGATGGAACGCCAGCGCCGCGGCGGTCATGTAACCGCCGTAGCTGCCCCCAATGATCCCGATGCGCTCGGCATCCACGTAGTCCAGCGACTGCAGGTACTTCTTGGCCGCCAGGGTGTCCCACAGCGGTTCGCGGCCATGCTTGCCGTCATCGGCGGCGAAGAAGGTCTTGCCGTAACCGGAACTGCCACGGTTGTTGATGCCCAGCACCACGTAGCCGTGATTGGCCAGGTACTGGATCACCGCGGAGTGCGCGCGCGTGGTCTGCCCGCCCGGGCCGCCGTGCACCCACACCAGCGCCGGCGCCTTGCGGCTCGCGCTGGCCTGATGCGGCTTCCACAGGATGTTGGGGATCGACATGCCATCGAAGCTCTGGAACCGCACTACCTGCGAATCGACCAAGTCGGCCGGGTTGATCGCCGGATTGAGCGAGCGGGTCAGCTGCCTAGCCTCGCCACCGAAGTCGAGCACGTACAGGTCGCTGGGCTGGCGGTCGCCGTTGACGTAGAACGCCATCCTGTTTTCCGAGCGCGAGATGCGCACGTTGCGCACGTCGCCGGCCGGCAGGCGGGGCAGGGTGACTGGCTTGCCACTCGCCGCCTCGACGACTTCGATCTTGGCGCTACCGTCGGCATTGATGACGGTCACCCGATAGCGGCCGTGGTGCGAGAAATAGCTGTCGGTGATGTCCCACTCGGACTTCTGCACCGGCTCGTGCTTCCAACTGGTCAGGTTCACCCGGCGCAGTTGCGAAAATTCGCCGGCATCGTTGGCGATGTAGTACAGCCACTTGCCGTCGGGGCTGAAGTCGGCCGCGGAAAACTGCGCCTCGCCGGTGTGTTCCGAGACCTTGGTCACCTTGCCACTCGTAAGGTTGGCCACGTACAGGTCGGCGTCGTTGGTGGTGTGGATCTGGTTCAGCGCCAGCCAGCGGCCGTCGGCGGAAATCTCGCCGGGCTGGTAGCCGGTGGTGTTTTGATAGATGCGGGTGCGCGCATAAGTCTTGCTGTCGTAGCGGTACAGGTCGAAGTAGCGCGCATCGCGTTCGTTGCTGGACACGAAGAAAGACGTGCCGTCGCGGCTGAAGCCGGCGAACTGCGCGCGCAACTTGGCGCCCGGGGTGAGGTCCCGCTCTTTGCCATCGGTGCCGATGACATATACGTGGTTGAGCTCATTGCCGCCCTGGTCGCGGGTGATCAGCACGCGGTCGTCGTCCGGAAAATACGCGACCGCGTAGTGGTTGTCGGTGGTCGAGCGGGTGACGGGTGTCCATTCGCCGCCGCCGACCGGCATCGAGTACGTATTCCACACGCCGGTCTTGTTCGACGAAAACAGCAGCCTCGATTCGTCGGCGGAGAACGCAGCCCCGGACACGCCGACGGTCTCGACGAACTCCTCGATGCCGTACATGCGGCTGGGCAACTGCGTGGTGGCTGCCGCGACGGTGGCTGGGATCGCACTGCGGGTGGGTGCTGGCGATGCGCACCCCGCAACGCCAACGATCAAGGCAGCAGTCAGGGCGTGCAGGACGGGTGCGTGGCGCATGGACGGTCTCCGGCTGGCGTGCCCGCGCCGGTGCGCGAACCAAGCCAGGAGACTACGCCAACCTCGCGCTGCCGGACTGTGCCAGAAGACTTGCCCGGCGTTGCGCTGCCTACTAAAGCCTGCGCAACAAATGCTGCGGTTGCGCGCAGACGACCAGACCGTTGTCCTCGGCCACGGTGCCGACGGCGCGTACCCGGTCACGCGGCTTGAGTTCCTGCACGCCTTGGTGCGGCTGCGCCTTGCACAGGTTCCAGCGGGCCGGAAGCTGCACCTTGACCGTGCCCGACGCTGCGGTTGCTACGGTCACCACTGCATTGCCATCGTAAGCCCACGGCGCGGTATCCACGCTCAGCACAGCGCCTTCGATGCTGGCTTCCTGTCCGGCAACCAATGCAGCACCGGAAGCTTGCATCGTGGTGCAGGCGGACAGGGCGGCCAGCATGGGAAGCAGGATCGCCACTTTGCCTGCGGAATGTGCGTGAGCGAATCGGGTCATCGTTGGGTTCCATCGAGGTGAGGGTTCGCATTCTCGCGCTTGAGGCAACGTGCCGTGTGGATGCCTAGTGCACATGGGTCGCGCACGTCGCATCATCGGGGTGAGAAGGACGGCCGCGTCGTCCGGGGGATTGCCGATGCGCCGCTTGATCCTTGTCACCTTCGCCCTGCTGCTGGGCGCCGCCCAGGCGCACGCATCGCTGCCCAACACGCTCCGGGTCGACATCCAGCATGGCGGCGATGCCAAGGTGGAGCACTACGCGCTGGAACGGGTGGTGGTGGAACCGCTGCCGTGGCCCGGCAACCCCGGCCAGCCGCTCGACACCACCAACCGCGGCTCGCAGAAATTCGAAGTGGCGGACGCCGCGACCGGCAAGGTCCTCTACTCGCGCGGCTATGCAACGGTGTTCGGCGAATGGCGCACCACTGGAGAGGCGCAGGCGACGCAGCGTAGTTTCCAGGAGTCGTTGCGCCTGCCGATGCCCGCCACGCCGGTCCGGATCACCGTGTTCGGCCGCGACGCCGCCAACGCGTTCGTTCCGAAATGGTCGGTCACCATCGACCCGAAGGCGCTCGATGTCGAACATGCCCCGCGGCAAGCACCGGCGAAACCGATTGCGATCCGCAGCAATGGTGATTCCGCAGGCAAGGTGGACCTGCTGCTGCTGGGCGACGGTTACACGGCCGCCGAGATGGGCAAGTTCGAAGCGCGCGCGCGCGAACTCGCCGATTATCTTTTCAGCGTCTCGCCGTTCAAGGAACGCGCCAACGATTTCAACGTGTGGGCACTCGCGGTGCCGGTGCCCGAGTCCGGCATCAGCCGGCCGTCGACTGGCATCCAGCGCGCCACCGCAACCGGCGCCCGCTACGACATCTTCGGCAGCGAGCGTTACATCCTGACCCTGGACAACCGCGCCTTCCGCGAACTGGCCCAATACGCGCCGTACGAATTCGTGGAAATCATGGTCAACAGCGAGACCTATGGCGGGGGCGGCATCTTCGGCCAGTTCAGCACGGTCGCCGCCAACAACGACTGGCGCAACTATCTCTTTGTGCACGAGTTCGGGCACCACTTCGCGGCACTTGCCGACGAGTACTACACATCGCCTGTTGCTTACGCCGCCGCCGACACGCCCACCGTGGAGCCATGGGAGCCGAACGTGACCGCCCTGCTGGATCCCGCTCGCCTGAAGTGGGCGCGCGTTCCGGCGCGCGTGGCGGTGCCGGTGCCCACGCCATGGCCGAAGGCAGTCTTCGACGCCCATGCCAAGGTCTACCAGGCACGCCGCGCCAAATTGCGCGCCGACAAGCGCCCGGAGTCGGAGATGAACGCACTGTTCCGCGAAGACCGCGCCTTCAACGAAGCGCTGTTCGCCAAGGCGCCCAACCGCAATGTGCTGGGGGCGTTCCAGGGCGCGAATTATTCTTCCACCGGCTATTACCGGCCCGAACTGCAATGCCTGATGTTCGATCGCAGCGAGGCGTTCTGCGATGTCTGCGCGCGGGCCGTCGGCGACATCATCGACCTGTACAGCGGCACGCAATAAGCGCACCGGACAGGAGAAGTGACCCGCGCACACGCGGCGCTGCTCGGGTCAGGGCGTGGTCGCGCCCACCCACCACACCGTGTTGCCAACGTCGTCCGCCACCAGCAAGCCCGCGCCGCGCACGGCAACACCCACCGGCCGGCCACGCGCCTGTCCCTTGTCGTCGAGGAAACCGGTCAGCACGTCGCGCGGGAGCCCGCTGGGCCGGCCATCGACGAACGGCACGAACACGACCTGGTAGCCGTTCGGCGGTTTGCGGTTCCAGGAGCCGTGCAGGCCGATGAAGGCGCCTTTCGCGAACGCTGGAAGCAATCCAACGCCATCCGCGAATGCCAGCCCAAGTGGCGCCACGTGGTTGCCCAGCGCGTAGTCCGGGACGACCGCACTCGCGACCAGTTCCGGCCGCGATGGCTTGACGCGTGGATCGACATGCCGGCCGTAATAACTGTAAGGCCAGCCGTAGAAGGCCCCGGGCCGCACTTGGGTGAGGTAGTCGGGGACCAGGTTGTTGCCGAGCTCGTCGCGCTCGTTCACAACGACCCACAGTTCCCGGCTGCCTGGCCGCCATGCAAGCCCTACGGGGTTGCGCAAGCCACTGGCGTAGGTGCGCGACGTACGGGACGCCGGATCAATCTCCAGCACGGCGGCGCGGCCAGCTTCCGCCGCCATCCCGTTTTCGCCGGCATTGCTGTTCGAGCCCACGCCCACGTACAAACGCTGGCCATCGGCGCTGGCGAGCAGGCTCTTGGTCCAGTGGTGGTTGAGTTCTTCGCCTTTCCCGGGCAGCGACACCACGAGTTCCGGACGGGTCTCGATGCGGGTTTGCCCACTTCGGTAGGGCACGCGCACCAGCGCGTTCGCGTTGGCCACGTACAGCATCCCGCCCGCGAAGGCCATGCCGAACGGCGAGTGCAGGCCATCGAGCAAAACGTCGCGGGATTCCGCCACGCCGTCGTTGTCCGCATCGCGCAGCAGGGTGATCCGGTCAGCGCTAGGGGTGCCTGCGCCCGCGCGCTTCATCACCGACTTCATCACTGCGCCCTTGATCCCGCGGACGCCGCTCTTTCCGGCAGGTCCGTTGCTTTCGGCGACCAGCACGTCGCCGTTCGGCAACACATGCAGCCAGCGTGGATGTTGCAGCCCGGAGGCAAAGGCCTTGACCTGCAACCCTGCCGCTGCCGTTGGCGTGGTGCCCGCCGGCCAGCCGGTGGCGGGGGCGATGTCGACAATGGGGATAAGCGAACGTTGCGGCGCCGGCAAACCCGGCCGCGTGCCAATGCCTGGATCGCCGGCTGGCGGGCCGCTCGTGCATCCCATCAGCAACGCGATTGGCAGCAAAGTGATCGATCGACGCATTGGGGGCACCTGCTGGCAAGAAGCCTGACCCTAGTGCCACGCCCGTTGCCGACATGTGCAAAGGGCTCAGTGCATGGCGACAGTTCGCGCGGGATGGCGCACGCGCAGGTAGCGCGCGAAACGCGGCGTGCCTTTTCCGGTCAGCCCGTTGTAGCGAAAGGTGACGACGCTGCCAACTCGCGGCGGCTGTCGCCGGTCGGCATCGCGCAGGCCGCTGCCCAGTGCAAAACGGCGGCCTCTCGCGTCTTCCACCAGCACGGCGCCGACCATGCCGACGTATTTGCCCTTGCCTGGCCGATAGCCGACCACGCGGGCTTCGGCGTCGTCGGAGGGTTTGAACTTGAGCAACTCATCGCTGCGTCCCGCGTGGTAGCGGGCATCCGCGCGATGCAACATCAGCCCCTCGCCACCGGCCGCGACCACGACCTTGAGCCTGGCATCGAGCGCTGTCTGGTCACGCAGGTGGTGCTGGTTGACCACCGCCAGGCTCGGCGCATCGGCCGCAAGCACCAGCGAGCGCAGGCGAGTGCTGCGGCGGGCGAAGCCGCCCCCGTCGGCTGGCAGGTCAAAGGCCATGAAGCGCAGCGATCGCCACGCGGCATCGTCACGCTGCAGCGCGCGCACGAGGTCACTGGTGCGCTGGAACTTGCCCCGACCGTGCCAGAGTTCGCCATCCATCGCCTGCGCCGGCCAGCCGGCGGTGAACCATGCCGGCGCATCGATGGGTTCGCCGTTGCGCGTCCGCAGGCGGTGGCCATCCCAGCGTGCGCGCACGCCGTCGAGTTTTTCGGAGACAAGATAAGCAGCCACCGTGTCGATGCCGGTATGGAAGCGGCTGGCCAGCATCGGCGCGGGGGCTTGCAGTCCGACTGCCCACACCGGCGCGGGTATTCCGATGGCTGAAGGCAACAAGGCGAGCAGTACGGCAATGCGCAGGTCCATCGCGGCGGTCCGGGAGGTGATGCAGGCAGCTTGAACCGACGACCGCTGCCAGGCAGTAGGTAAACAGCCGCACGTCCAGTCGGGGTTGCGCGCGAATCCGGGTCAGGCTTGGCGCGCTGCCACGCCGCAGATGAGCACTGCATTGGTGCCACCGAACGCGAACGAGTTGCTCATCGCCACGTCGATGCCGGTGACGTGGCGCGCGCCTTCGCTGACGTAGTCGAGGTCGCATTCCGGGTCCGGCTGGACCAGGTTGATGGTGGGAGGCAACGTCGCGTGTTCCAGTGCCAGCAGCGTCGCCACCAGTTCCAGCGCAGCGCCGGCGCCGAGCAGGTGGCCGTGCATCGATTTGGTCGCGCTGATCGGGATGTCGGCTGCATGCGCGCCGAAGACATGCTTGATCGCGGCGGTCTCGACGGCGTCATTGGCGATGGTACCGGTGCCATGCGCGTTGATATGGCCGATGGCTTCGGCGGGCAGTCCCGCCGAGTCAAGCGCAAGCTGCATCGCGCGCGCCTGTCCCGCGACCGTGGGCCGGGTGATGTGGTCGTTGTCCGTGCACAGGCCATAGCCAAGCAGCTCGCCACGAATGGTCGCGTCGCGGCGCTGGGCGCGCTCCCAGTCTTCCAGCACCAGCATCGCCGCGCCTTCGCCCAGCACCATGCCGGTGCGATCGCGCGAAAACGGTTTGCATGATGCCGCCGGATCCCGTGCATCCTCGCTGGCCAGCGTGCGCAAGGCTTCCCACGCCTTGAGCGTACCGAAATTCAGCGGCGCCTCGCTGCCGCCGGCAAGCACCACATCGGCGTCGCCATCGCGGATGCGCCGCCAGGCTTCACCGATTGCAACCGCCGAAGAGGAGCAGGCGGTTGAAAACGTCAGGTTGGGTCCGTTGAAGCCATGCTCGATGCCAACCCACGCCGCGGCGGCGTTCTGCATCGCCATCAGCACGGTGAAGGGCGGCAGGCGCGTGGCGCCGTTGGCATACAACGCCTGGAATCCGTCGTCGGTGGTGTGGCCGCCGCCCATGCCGGTGCCGATGAACACCCCCGCGCGGCTGCGTTCCAGCGCATCCAGCTGCAGGTTGGCACCCGTCATGGCCTGTTGCGCGGCCAGCAACGCCAGTTGGCTGAAACGATCCAGCATGCGCAGTTTTGGTGGCGGGAAATGCGCAGCTGCATCGCAGTCCACCGGCGCGTAGATCCGATTCACAAGCCGCGATGCAAAAGGCGTCTCGATGCGGCGGATGCCGGAAAGTCCGCCTTGCAGCGACTCGAATAGCGCTTGTTCGCTGTTGCCCAGTGGCGACATGACGCCGATGCCAGTCACGGCGACGCGACGCGGCGTGCGTCCCTCCGGCGGGTCGGCCGCCATCCCTAGCCGGCCTGCGCGGGATCGGTTTCAGCAGCAAGGCCGGCGGACGTGCGCAGGCCATCGATGTACTCAGCCACGCTACCCAGGGTTGGCAGGTCGGCAGGCACGTTGTCCGCGACCACATTGAAGCGGTCTTCCAAGGTGAAGATCAACTCGATCAGCGCCAGCGAATCCAGCGTCAGATCGGCAAGCCGCGTCTCCGGGCGCAGCGTCTCGGGCGCGAGCCCGTGGTCCTTGGCAATCACTTCGCACAGGACGTCGAACGTGGACGCGTCTTGGATCGTCATCCATGGACTCCGGGGGAATGCAGCGGCTGGGTGGCGGGTGGCACGCACGGGGCAACCGCGGCCTGGCGAACCTTGCCTGCGGCGCGGGCGGCGAGTGTAAGCATGACGGGCCAGTGTTGCAGCACCGGTAGCAGGATGCCCGCGGCATGCGGGCGCATGGCCAAGTGGGCGCACGCAGCGGCCAGGCGCACGCGCGATGCAAAGGCGGACCGCCAGTCGCGCGAGTAGTCATGGCCCACTGCAGAAAGATTCGCGTTGGCGAAACGGACCGCTCCAGCGTTCCGCCGATGCGCGATCAACCGGTCGCACAGCAGCCATGCCGATTGGATTGCCATGCTCATGCCTTCGCCGAGGATGGGGTGGGCCTCACCGGCTGCGTTGCCGATGGCAAAGGCGCCATCACCGCGCCACGCCTTGCGGATGCCGGGCTGCAACGGGCCCACCGCCAGCCACGGGCCGACCATCTCGGCGCCGTGCAGCACATCGGGAACGCGGGCGCACGCGGCCTCCACGTGTGCCATCGCCGCCTGCGCTGCCGTGCTGCCCGGCGATTGCGCGCGCACGGCTTTCAGGACATCGCGGCGGATGCAGAACGCCAGCGTGGTAAGGCCGTGATCGCCCAACACGATGCCGCCGTAGCCGCCCGTAAATGCCAGCACGGGTAACAGGCCTGGCTCGAGGGACGCACCACGCCAAGTGCTCTTGAACGCCAACAGGTCGCTGCCGCGATGGGGCCTGCGGCGCGCACGGCCTGCGCCCGCGTTGCGCGGCGCAGGCTCCCATGAGCCATGCGCATCGATCACCACCGGCGCGTGCAGTTCCACGTCCGCGCCGGCGTCCGCGCGGGACAGCGTGCACACTGGCCTTCGCCCGTGCGCGCCTGCGCCTTCACCGACCAGGGTTGCCAGACCTGCACCCCAAGCGCGCGGGCGCGCGCCAGCAGCATGCTGTCCAGGTGTTCGCGACCCAGTGCGCGCCCCCAGCGATGCACGGGATGACGCATCGGGGGCAAGGCGGCCTCGATGCGGCGCGCGCCAACGAACAAGCCAACCTGACGCAACTCGGGTCCCGCAAGCCCGTCGAATTCGGCGCCCACGCCCAAGGCGTCGAGCAGGGGCAAGTTGGAGGCGGCGATGCATTCGCCGCACACCTTGCGCCGCGGAAAAACGGATTTCTCCACCATCGCCACCGACCAGCCCGCGCCGGCAAGCCGGATCGCCGCGGTACAGCCGGCGGGCCCCGCACCAACGATGATGGCGTCCACACGCGTGTTCACGTGCGCACTGCCACGAAGCGATGGTTGAACATCCCGGCAGCGCCCTCTGCCAGGCACCATCCGCCAACGCTCGGCCACAGCGCGCTTAGCTCGCCATCGCGGAATCCGGCCCGCACGCTGACCACCGCATCGTGGCGCGTGACGTCATTGCAGCCGATCACGCCCAGCAAGCGGCTGCCGAGCAGCGCCGTCGGGGACCGCCGTGGTTCCAGGCAGACGAATGCCGATGCGCGTGATGCGATGCCCTGCAACAGCTCGGCCAAGCGTGGATCGTCGAAATGGTGCAGGAACAGGTTGGCGACGATGATCGGCGCATCGTTCGAAAAAGACATCCCACTTCCATCGGCGAGCCAGTCGAACACGTCGGCCTGGATAAGCTCAGGCGTCCAGTCCAGCGCGCGGTAACCCTCAAGCACGGCGGGCGTCACCACCGGCTGCAGGTCCAACAGGCCTAGCCTGACCAGTGGCCAGCGCTTTGCTCGAACCCTGGCCAAGCGCAGCATTACATTGCCATCGCCGGCGCCAAGCTCGACCAAATGCGCGCGCTCGCGCCCCACAAGCAGGGGATCGAGCGCGTTGCCCAGCAGGGTGGTGGTCGCCATCAGCCGGTTGATCCGACGCAGGTCACCGCGCGAGCGGATTGCCCGCGGATCACTGGCGGGCAGGTGGTCCAGCCACTCCGGTTGCACGCTGCGCGCGAATGTCATATGCGCGTGCTCAATCCACGTCCAGCAACGCGCCATGACTGCTGAAACCCGCGCCGAACGAGGCCAGCCACCAGCGGCCACCGGGCTCGTCGGCAGCAAGCGCCGCTTGCAGCACGAAATACACGAAGGCGCTGCTTAGGTTGCCGTACTCGCGCAGCACCGCGGCGCTGTGCCGGATATCCGGTTCCGACAAGTCCAATTCCTGGCGCAAGGCACCAAGCACGTCACGCCCGCCGGCATGCCAGATCCAGCCGGTGATGGCAGAGCGTTGCAGGCCCTCGGCTGCCAACACGGCTGCGAGCACGCGTGCTGCGTAGGTTGCGGCGAGTGCCGGCACCTCGCGGGTGAGGATGTTGCGCAGCAGGCCGCCGCGCTGTTCGAAGCGCAGCGCGTCGCGGTGCTGCGGTTCGGTAATCGATGCCGCGCGCATCCAGCGCACGCGCCGCTTGCCAGGTGCCGGCACCGCGGCGAGCACCGCTGCGCCGGCGCCGTCGCCGAACAGGCATGCGCTGATCAGCACGCCCACGTCGTTGTCCAGGTACATCGCCGCGCTGCTGACTTCCACGCAAATCGAGAGCACCCGCTCGCACCGGCCCGATGCGATCAGCGCCTCGGCCGTGCGCAGGTTTGGCAGCGCTGCCCCGCAACCCTGGCCCACCAGGTCCAGTGCATGCACATCGGCGCGTAGCCCCAGCAACCCGGTGACATAGCTGCTCAGCGCCGGGCACAGGTACCCAGTGCAGGTGCTGACAATCACCGCATCGATATCCGACGCCTGCAGCCCGGCATCTTCCAGGGCGCGCATCGCAGCCTCTGCGGCCAGCGGGGGCGCATGCGCCAGGAAGCGTGCATGCAGCGTGTCAGGGTCGATCGAAAAAACGTCATCGAGCGAGGCCACCGCCAACCGCCTTGCCTCGATGCCGTTGTCGCGCGAAAGCACCATCTCGGTGACCATCCGCGCACGCCGATCCAGCCGGTCGAACCACGGCGAAACGCTGAACGCGTTCCAGCAATCGGCCTTGGTATAGCGGTGTTCGGGATGCGCCGTGCCAAGACCAACGATGTACATGCCACCTCGAATGAACGTCTGGCGGCCTACCCGCAGTCATCGATCATAGGTGGCCGTGGTGAAGCCGGCGTTGGTGCATTTCGAGGTCAGGCTGCGCCGACCCGCTGGCGCTCCAATGCCATGTCGCGGACCGCGCGCACCTCGATGCTGCCGAACCGTGCCCACGGGAACTCCCGGGCGATGCGCATTGCGTCGTCCATGCTGTCGGCCTCGATCAGGTTGAAGCCAGCCAACACCTCCCGGGTTTCCGCAAACGGCCCATCCGTGACGCGCGCAGTGCCGTCGCGCACGCGCAGGGTACGCGCGGTGTTGCCCGCCTCCAGTTGCTGCGACCCGAGCAGGCTGCCTCCGTCGCGCAACGCATCCGCCTTCTCGAAGCAGCCGCGCATCAGCCGGTCGTATTCCTCGACGGGCAGGGAAGCCAGCAGATCGGGATCGGTGTAGATCAAGGTCAGGTACTGCATCGCGTGCTCCGGCGGCGTGGCCTGCGGATCATGCCGCCCGCGGCGTCATTGCACAAACGTGATGCGCGAAAAAATCGGTCGTGGTGTCGATTGCTCGGGCCTTCGTTCGTCGTACCCCATGAAAGCGGGACAATCCGCCCGGAACCCACGGAGGCGCGCAAGATGAAAGTCATGGTGTTGGTGAAGGCTACGGCCGATTCCGAAGCCGGCACCATGCCGGACACCGAAATGCTCGAGGCGATGGGCAAGTTCAACGAGGAGCTGGTCAATGCCGGGGTCATGCTGGCGGGGGAAGGCCTGCATCCAAGCAAGCGCGGCGTGCGAGTGGCGTTTGACGGACCGCAGCGGCGGGTCATCGACGGGCCGTTCGCCGAGACACGCGAGCTGGTGGCCGGCTTCTGGCTGTGGGAGGTGCGCTCACTGGACGAAGCGATCGAATGGGCCAAGCGCTGTCCGAACCCGATGCCGGGGCCATCCGAGCTCGAGATCCGGCCACTTTTCGACGCCGCGGATTTCGGCGGAGACTTCACCCCCGAACTGCGCGAGCAGGAAGACCGCCTGCGCGAACGCCTGGGCAACTGACACAACTTGGACAGGGAGCAATGCCATGCAACTCATTCCGTACCTCATGTTCCGTGACGGGAAATGCCGCGAGGCATTCGCGTTCTACGCGCACGCCTTGCGCGGCGACATCGCCTCGACCGTGACCTATGGCGAAATGGGCCCGGACACGCCCGAACCGATGCGTCCGTTGATCGCCAACATCCACCTGGTCGCTGCGGGCGCTTCCATCATGGGCTCGGACGCGATGGAAAACCTCGATGGCAAGGCCACGACCTCCGTCAACATCGAGGTGGACAGCATCGAGGAAGCCGAGCGGGTCTTCGCCGCAATGTCCGAAGGCGGATTGGTGCGGATGCCGATCGCGGAGTCACCATGGGCGCGCCGCTTCGGCATGTTCGACGACCGCTATGGCCAGCCGTGGATGGTCAACTGCATGAAGCCGCTGCCATAACCAGCCTCTACATCCAGCCCTGATATCCAGCCCTGACATCCAGCCCAAGGACAGCAGCATGCCCCGCAACCTTTACGTCAACCTGCCGGTAAAAGACCTGGAGCGCGCAGTCGATTTTTTTGCCGCGCTGGGGTTTTCATTCAATCCCAAGTTCACCGACGAAAACGCCACCTGCATGGTGATCAACGACAACACCGCCGTGATGCTGCTGGTCGAGCCGTACTTCGCGGGGTTCATCGACAAGCCGATCATCGACGCGCATGCCGGCACGGAAGTGCTGTTGGCACTGTCGCTCGACAGCCGCGAAGACGTGGACGCGTTCATCGGCAAGGCAATGACTGCCGGCGCGCGCACCACCCTGGAGGCCAAGGACTACGGGTTCATGTACCAGCGCTCATTCGCGGACCTGGACGGCCATCAGTGGGAAGTGTTCTGGATGGACGAGTCGCAGATGCCTGAGGAATAGGGGGTCGGGGCTTGCGGGCGCGGGCGGGCGGTGGTGTCATCGCCCACGTGAATGCCGATGCCGTCCATCGCCAACTGGCTGCCCTGTGGCGGATGGAATCGCCGCGGTTGCTGGCGCGCGTTGCGCGTATCACAGGCAATCTCGATACCGCCGAGGAACTGGCGCAGGACGTGCTGGTGAGCGCGCTGGAACGATGGCCGCGCGACGGCGTGCCGGACAAGCCGGCCGCGTGGCTGATGACGGCAGCCAAGCACCGCGCCATCGACCACCAGCGCCAGCGCCAGCTGCATGCGCGCAAGCAGGTCCAATACGGGATCGAGCTGGAACTGCACGGAGCCGACATGCAGGGCGACGACGCGCAACGGTTGGCGGACGACGATATCGGCGACGACCTGCTGCGCCTGCTGTTCGTCAGCTGTCACCCGGTGCTGCCAAGGGAGTCACGGGTGGCGCTGACCTTGCGTCTGCTGGGTGGGCTGTCCACTGCGGAAATCGCGCGTGCGTTCCTGCAGCCTGAGCCTACCGTTGCCCAGCGCATCGTGCGGGCCAAACGCACGCTGGCGGACAGGCAGGTGGCGTTCGAAGTACCGCGCAAGGCCGAGTTGCCGGAGCGCGTCGATGCAGTGCTGGAAGTGCTGTACCTGGTGTTCAACGAAGGCTATGCCGCCACCAGCGGCGCGGACTGGATGCGCCCGGCGCTGTGCGAGGAAGCGCTGCGGCTCGGGCGCGTGCTGGCCGGGTTGCTGCCGCGGGAGACCGAGGTATTGGGCCTGCTGGCACTGATGGAATTGCAGGCATCGCGCATTCCGGCGCGCACCGGTCCTGACGGTTCGCCCATCCTGCTGCTGCAGCAGAACCGCTCACGCTGGGACCACCTGCAGATCCGGCGCGGCCTGCAGGCGCTGGCACGCGCACGCCAACTTGGTGGAGGCAGCCGACCCTACGTCATCCAGGCAATGCTGGCCGCCTGCCACGCGCAGGCACTGCGTGCAGAAGAGACCGACTGGGCGCGCATCGCGGCACTGTATGCGGCCCTGATGCAGGTGGCGCCGTCCCCGGTGGTCGAACTGAACCGCGCAGTGGCGGTCGGCAAGGCCCACGGCGCCGGCGCGGCGTTGGCGCTGGTCGATGGATTGCGCGCGGAACCGCAGCTGCGCGATTACCCGCCATTGCCGGCGGTACGTGGCGACCTGCTGCAACAGTTGGGGAGCCTGAACGAAGCGCGCGCGGAGTTCGCCCGCGCAGCGTCGCTCACGGGTAATGCACGCGAACGTGACGTGCTGCTGGCGCGAGCGGCCGCATGTGGCTCGCCGTCAACCTCATCCTGATACGAAACGTGCGCCCGGGATGTGCCAGCCGGTTTCGCTGGCTACTGCACAAGACCCTGCGGCCCGCACGTAAAAATACGAAAGCCGCCATCAGGCGGCTCCCACACCACGGCAACCAAGCCAGCGCCTCAGCGCGAAGCAGTATTCAGTTCGCGCCGCAGCCATGTATCGATCATCCGCTTCTCGAAGCGCAGCGGATCGCTACTGTGGATCGGATTGACCCCGGTCATGTACCCCAAGTCGGTAAGCTTGCGCTCGCCCTCTGCCACCACCGTGCCGCCCGCGCCGTAATGGCGGAACTGAATGGTCATCCTCGGCGGATAGATGTCGCGCAGGATGCGGGTGTCGTACAACGCGGCGTTCTGCCCGGGCTCGTAGTCGCCAGCCCGGTCCACGTCGACGATGGTGAGCGCCAGGCGTTCGCCGGGCGCAAGCCTGCGCTCCGCCTTCTCGCGCACGTGCATGGCGAGATCGGTCAGCCAACCCCCTCGCGCGGCGTCACAGCGGTTGATGCTGTAGCGCAACTCGGCGAAAGTGGCCGGATCGTTCCAACTCACGTCGACGGGACCCGCCGCAGGAAGTGCACGGGGCGCGTCGGCAGCCAGCATGCCCTTTGGGGGAGTGCTGGCGCAGCCAACAGCGCCCAGGCAAATTGCGAGCAGCAGGGGTGCGATGCGGTTGACGTTCAAGTGGCGACTCCAGATAGCAGACATTCAGTGTGCGCCGTTCAGCGCTTGGAGAGTACCGCGTCGAGCCGTTCAGTCAGCCGGCGTTTCGTCTGCACCAGCCTCGTCAAGGAACCAGGCTTCCACCGGTCCCTGCAGCTTCAGCGTCATCGGCTGGCCACGCCGGTCCAGCGCCTTGCCCGCGGTCACCCGCACCCAGCCTTCGCTGATGCAGTATTCGTCAACGTTGTGCCGCTCTTCGCCCTTGAAGCGGATGCCGATGCCGCGCCCCAACAAGCTGGGGTCGTGGAATTTGCTGCGCGGATTGTTGGAGAGGCGGTCGGGAGGCGCATCGCAGCTGTCACTGTCGGGGGTGGTGTCGGTGTCGGTCATGGGAACTGCTGTCGGCCACGTGGACCGACAGCATACCGGGGCCCACTGGCGCCTGTTCGGCGACCTCAGCCGAGCTTGCGCGACAGGGCGTAGAAGCCGAGGTTGCCCAGGCCCATCGCGCCAATCAGGACGGCGATCACGCCGGGGGTGATCTCGGTCCAGCCGGCACCCTCGACGAAGCCGAAGCCGATCGCCAGGGCGACCATGGTGATGCCCCAGCGCAGCGATGACAGCCGGCGGTTGGTTTCGTCGCCCTGCAGGATGTTGCGCACCAGCTCAGGCGAGCCATTGCTGCTGACCAGTTGCTTGCGCACGCGGGCGTCGACCACGGCCTTGATCGAGTAGGCGATGGCGATGAACAGGCTGATCGGGATGAGCAATTCGAAGTTCATGGGGATTCCTTTGCTGGGTGGGATGGCATCGGCCGCACTGGCCGCTCGGGGCAAGAGATACGGCCGTAACGGCAGTGGTTGCGACCGGAACCAGAAAATAATCAACCAGAAAATAATCGCCAGCCACTTGCAACCGATCCCGCACCGGGCGTATCCAGTGATGGATGGATGCCAACCCAGAAGCCGACCGCAACCTGGTCGAAGCCGTGCTCGCCGACCGCCCCGGCGCGTTCGAGCAGTTGGTGCGCGACTACCAGGGCCTGTGCTGGCACGTGATCCAGCGCATGGTGCGCCACCCGGAGGACACCCGCGAGCTGTGCCAGGAAGCGTTCGTGCGCGTGCACCGCTACCTGCACCAGTACCGCTTTGACAGCCCGTTGAAATCGTGGATCGGACAGGTCGCCTATTCGGTGGCCAAGCGCCACCTTGAGCGAAAGCGCATCCCGTTGGTGGACGCGGTGGACGATGAGGACGGCCTGTCGCTGCTCGACAACATCGGCGATGGTTTCGACCTCGAGGCCGCGCATGCCGGCGACGAGGAACAACGCACGCTGCACGCGGCGATCGAGGCACTGCCCCCGATGCAACGCGCGGTGCTGACCCTGTATCACCTGGAAGAACTGCCGATCGGCGAGATCGCCACCATCACCGGCCTTGCCGAAGGTACGATCAAGAGCCACCTGTTCCGTAGCCGCAACAAACTGCGCGACGTGCTTGCACCGCGCATCGGAGTCGCCGCATGAACAATCAAGAATTCCGTCCCGAGCTGGATGAAGCGCGCTGGCAGGCGCAGGAGCGGGCGCGCGTGGCCGCGTCACCAGGCGGCAGGGGCGTCGGCTGCATCGACGCAGATGCGGATGATGTGCGCATCGCCCGGGCATTGCGCAGCGCACCTGCCGTCGACCTGCCGGCCGATTTCGCCCTGCGCGTTGCCAGGCTGGCGCGTGGGCAGCAGGCGTCCACCACGCTGCTGGAACAGCGTCTGCTGCGTGGGCTGACGCTGGTGTTGGGGCTGTCCTCAGCGGCCAGCGTTGCGTACTACGGTCACGCGTGGGCTGCCGCATTGGCAAGCGCCTTGCCAGGTGGCAATGACGCGCTGGGCTGGAGCGCCGCCGCCGCGCTGTGCGTAGTCGCCAACTGGGCGTGGGGGCTGGTGCGCGACCGGCTGCAGGGCGGGCACGACGTGCTGGCCTGAGGCCGCATCGAGGCTGCATCGCTACACTGCACCGATGAATTCCGCCCACCGCGACCTGGCCCTCGACGCCCTGTTCCTGCCGTTCGCCGGCGGCACGCTGCAGTGGCCCGTGGTGGACGCGGATAGACCTGCGGTCCTGTTCCTGCGTGCCCGCGAAGGCGCGGCGATGCAGCCATGGCGCGGGCGAGGCCTGGTCTGCACACAGGCGTTCAAGCCTGAAGCGGATCGGTTGCGCCTGATCGGTGCGACCCTGCTTGATGAGGACACGTTGCCGGACGCGGCGTATCCGCTGGTGCTGGTGTTGCCGCCCCGCCAGCGCGAGGAGGCGCGCGCCTTGTTGGCGAAGGCGTGCGCCGCGGTCGCGCCCGGCGGCAGCGTGGTCGTATCCGTTGCCAACGACGAAGGCGCGAAATCCCGCGAAGCCGACCTGAGACAACTGGCGGGCCCGCTGAGCGTGCTTAGCAAACACCACTGCCGCGTGTTCTGGACCGCGCCAGGTGCCCCGATCGATGGCGACTTGCAGGCGCAATGGCAACGCGGTGATGCGGTGCGGACCATTGCCAGCCACGACGTACCCGCCGGCAGTTTCCGGACCCGGCCGGGCGTGTTCGCGTGGGATCGGGTGGATGCGGCGTCGCGCCTGCTGGCCGCGCATTTGCCCGTCACCCTGGAAGGGCGGGTGGCCGATTTCGGCGCGGGCTGGGGCTACCTGGCCTTGCAGGTACTGGCGCGCTGCCCGCAGGTCACCAGCATCGACCTGTACGAAGCCGATGCGCGGGCGTTGGCGCTCGCAGACGAGAACGTTGCCGCCCTGCAGGATCGAGGCCAACGCGTCCCCGTGCGACTGCATTGGCACGACGTGGCCGCCGGCGTCGCCGAACGCTTCGATGCCATCGTCTGCAATCCGCCTTTCCATGCGCTGGGCCGTGGCGATCGCCCCGACCTGGGCCGTGCGTTCATCGCAGCTGCGGCAGCAGCATTGAATCCCGGCGGCCGGCTGTGGCTGGTCGCCAACCGCCATCTGCCGTACGAAGAGGCGCTCGGCGCCGGCTTCGGGCGCGTGCGCACGGTGGCGCAGGAGGGGGGCTTCAAGATCGTGGAGGCGGTGAAAGCGGCACCGTCGACAGCGCCCGCAAGCGCTCCACGCGTCGGCAAGCCATCGCGGTCTTCGCGGTGAAGCTGGTCAAGCATCTGGCCAACCTCGGTTACGGCAGCCGCAAGCAGGTGGCGTGGATGTTCCGGGAAGGTCGCATCACCGACGCGGCCGGCGACGTGCTCTACGCCGACGACACTCCCGCGCATCACGACATCCGCGTGGATGGCGAACCGCTGGATCCACCGCCCGGCCTGCTGCTGGTGTTGCACAAGCCATCGGGCGTGACCTGCTCGACCAAAGGCGTCGGGCGCCTGGTGTACGACCTGCTGCCGCCGCGCTTCCGCCTGCGTGATCCGGTGTTGTCCACGGTGGGGCGGCTGGACCGCGAGACCTCGGGCCTGCTGCTGCTCACCGACGACGGCCAGTTGCTGCATCGGATCATCGCGCCCAAGTCGAAATTGCCGAAGGTGTATCTGGCGACGCTCGCACAGGACCTGCGCGGCGATGAAGTGGCGACGTTCGCCAGCGGGACTTTGCTGCTGGAAGGCGAACGAACACCGTTGCTGCCCGCACAAATGGAGCTGCTCGATGCGCGGAGCGCACGCCTGACTTTGCACGAAGGCCGCTACCACCAGGTGCGTCGGATGTTCGTGGCGGTGGGCAATCATGTCGAGGCGCTGCATCGCGAACGGGTTGGGGGATTGACGCTCGGTGACTTGCCGTCGGGGGATTGGCGAATCCTGGGTGAGCAGGATCGGGCGCGAATATTTCTGGTCGACTGATCTCCACCGGAGCTGCGTTCCTGGCTGCGAAGCCGTTACCGAGGCATTGCTGCTACTCGGCTCCTGCGAACATCCTGTTCGAGTCGCCGCCGCAGGCCATCCATGGCCTGCTTTCCGCAGCAACGCCTCGGCAACGGCTCCGCTATGGAGTCGGTCGCTCAGTCCGAGAGCAGCTTGCGGAAGCCGTCTGCACCGAGTTCCCGCATCGTCGCGATATTGCGCTCGATGATGCTGTCCGGCTCCGGATAAGCCTCCACCGCAAGCGCCACGCTGTCCTCCCGCAGGATGTGCAGGATTGGGTAGGGCGCACGATTGGTCTGGTTTTCGGCATCGTCCGGTTCGGTGCCGGCGAACTGGTAATGCGGATGGAAGCTGGCCACTTGCAGCACGCCGTCCATGTTCAGCGCCTCAACCAGCGCATCGGCATCGTCGAGGAAATCGTTGTAATCCAGGAAGTCCTGCAGCACCTGCGGATGCACCAGCAGGGTGGTGTCAACCTGTTCCGCTGGCGTATCGCGCAGCAACGCGAGTTCCTCGCCCAGTTCCTCCAGCAGGGCGCGCGCGGTGCTGGCATCGCTCACTTTGATCCGCACCTGGTGTTTTGCGTACACGGCCTTTGCGAAGGGACACAGGTTGAGCCCGATCACGGCGCGCTCAACCCACCTGCGGATGTCGCGCTCGACTGCTTGCGGGTCGAGATGGCCGTCGCCGGCGCCCATGGCTCGTGGAGATCCGGCGGGCTCAGTCGCGGAAATTGTCGAACTGCACCGGACGCTCGAATTCCTGGCTGCGCAGCAACGTCATCGCGGCCTGCAGGTCGTCGCGCTTCTTGCCGGTGATCCGCAGCTTGTCGCCATTGATCTGCGCCTCGACCTTGAGCTTGGCGTCCTTGATCGCGCCCACGATCTTCTTGGCAAGGTCGCGTTCGATGCCTTGCTTGATGGTGACCTTCTGGCGCGCGCCGGCCAGGTTAGTTTCAACTTCGCCGAACTCGAGGCAGCGCACGTCGATTTTCCGCGCCACCAGCCGCGCGCGCAGGATGTCGGTCATCTGCTGCAACTGGAATTCGCTGGGCGCCGCTTGCGTGATCACCGCATCGTCGCGCTCGAAATGGGCGTCAACGCCCTTGAAATCGAAGCGCGTGGTGAGCTCCCGGCTGGCCTGGTCCACGGCATTGGTAAGTTCGTGGGTATCGACTTCCGAAACGATATCGAAGCTGGGCATGGCGCACGGCATTGAGTGACGAAGCGCGCAGGTTACCGCATGCTGGCGCGATGCAAACGACCGCAACCACCACCAGCGAAGAACAACGGGAGCGCCAGCGCCGCGGGATGTGGTTGATGCTTGTATCGGTAGGCCTGTTCTCGCTCATGGATGCGGGGCTCAAGACCCTCTCTGCCCATTACCCGCCAATCCAGGTGGCGGCGCTGCGCGGCGCATCATCGTTGCCGCTGCTGCTGGCGTGGGCGCTGGCAACGGTTGGGCTGAAGCCGCTGTTTGCAGTGCGCTGGCCGCTGCACCTGCTGCGAGGGGTGCTTGGCATCACCATGATGGCCAGCTTCGTGTACGCGTTGAAGCGGTTGCCGCTGTCCACGGCCTATTCGATTTTCTTCGTGGCGCCGCTGCTGATCACGGCGTTGTCGGTGCCGTTCCTGGGCGAGCGGGTAGGGCCGAGACGCTGGACCGCGATCGGCATTGGGCTGGTCGGGGTGCTGGTGGTACTGCGCCCCACCGGCGAGGGCGTATTCACGCTGGCCGGCGTGGCAGTGCTGGTGGCGGCGCTGGGGTATTCGGTTTCCGCGATCACCGTGCGCGTGCTTTCCCGCACGGACTCCACCCAGGCCATCACCTTCTGGCTGCTCGCGTTGATGGCGCTTGGCGCCGGGGCCTTTGCCTTGCCGAACTGGGTAGCGCTGCGCGCCGAGGACGGCTGGATCATCGCCGCCATCGGCATTGGCGGCGCGTTGGGGCAATACACGATTACCGAGGCGTTTCGCCTGGGCGAAGCCTCCCTGATCGCGCCACTCGAATACACCGCGCTGGTCTGGGGCGTGGGCCTGGACCTGGTCCTCTGGGGCGTCTTGCCTGACAACGCGACCTGGCTGGGCGCGGCCATCATCGTGACCAGCGGCCTGTACCTGCTGCGCCGCGAACGCGTGCACGCGGCGGCGGAACACCCCTGATGCCGCTGCTGCTGTTGCCGCTGTTGCTCGTGGGCCTGGTGCTGCTGTGGTTGCTGCTGCTGCCGGTACTGCTGCTTCAGCGCTACCGGCTGGGCCGCGCGCGGCAGCGGGCCATCGGCTGGATGGTGGGCGCGAATGCGTGGCTGCTGCTGGTCTCCGCCGTGTTGCTGTTGACGGGAGCCTGGGTGGGACAGCGCTGGATGGCCGACGCGCTCCCGTTTGCTGCAGGCGGGATGGCGGCCGGAATTCTGGCCGGCGTGCTGGGCGTACGCCTCAGCAGGTTCGAGTTCACGCCCGGCGGCATGTTCCACACACCGAATCGGTGGCTCGCCCTGTTGTTGACCACGGCGATCGCCCTGCGCATCGGGCTGGGCCTGTGGCAGGCGTGGGTACACCTGGACGCGGGCCGCGAAGTGGCGGGCTTGCTCAACCAGCAGGCCAGCCTGTTCGCGCTTGCCGGGTTGCTGATGGGGCATTACCTGGCCTATGCGTGGGGCCTGCGGCGCGCATTGCGCGGCGCGTCCTGAAGTGGACGGCGCGGGGGCCTGTGCCCCTGCGTGGCGCGCCGGGTCCGCATCCTAGACAGGGTGGGGATCAGCTCTGGGGAAGAGATGGCGCGGCCATGCATCCATCCACGAAAAAATTACCCGGATGAAATGAAAGCCAACTGCGACGGTTTGTCCCGCAACGCGTGTTATGCCAACAATAAGGTTCTATCCGACCCCAGAGCGCAGCATGGCCGAGCTGAAGGAAGCACGCGTCCCCGATATCGGCGGCCATGGCGATGTGCCGGTGATCGAGGTGCTGGTCAAGGCCGGCGATACCGTTGCCAAGGACCAGGGCCTGGTCACCCTGGAGTCCGACAAGGCGACCATGGAAGTGCCGGCCCCGTTCGCGGGCGTGGTCAGGGAACTCAAGGTGAAGCTGGGCGACACCCTGTCAGAGGGCGGCGTGGTGGCCATCATCGAGCTATCCCCGGAAGCCGCGGCAGCGTCTCCACCGGAATCCGCACCCGCTCCAGGATCCGCGCCCGCATCGCCTCCCACGCCTGCAGGCGGTCCCGCTCCGGGACCCGCATCTGCATCCGCTTCCGGTTCCGCAGCCAATCCTGCAACGGCGCCCGCATCCGCGCCCGGTCGCGCGCCTGCCGAGCCTCCACGCGCGCAGCCCGAATCATCCGGGTCCGGCGCCGCCGCTTCCGAAACTGGCGCGCAAGTGGAACCTGTCGTGGTGGCGGCGGAACCTGACAACATCGCCAAGGCATCGATCGAGAAAGCTGCCGCGCCGATGGGCGCCGGCCTGCCGCCGGTGCGCTTCGACGCCGATTCCGTGCTGCCTGACAAGGTGCCCTACGCCAGCCCCGCGGTGCGTCTGTTCGCACGTGAACTCGGCGTTGACCTGATGCGGGTGACCGGTACCGCACGCGGCGGCCGGATTGGCAAGGAAGACGTGCAGGCATTCGTCAAGGGCGCCCTGGCCGGCACCAGTGCGGCGCCATCCACGGTTGCAAGTGGTGGTGGGGGCTTGAACCTCATCCCGTGGCCGAAGGTCGACTTTGCCAAGTTTGGCGAAGTGGACACCAAGCCGCTGACGCGCATCCAGAAGATTTCCGGGGCGAACCTTGCGCGCAACTGGGCGATGATTCCGCACGTCACGCAGTTCGACGATGCCGACATCACCGACCTGGATGCGCTGCGCGTGGCGCTGAACGACGAGAACGCCAAGGCCATCGCCGCGGGCAAGGCCGGCAAGGTCACGATGCTGGCGTTCCTGATCAAGGCGTGCGTGGCCGCGTTGCTGAAGTACCCCAATTTCAACGCATCGCTCGATGGCGACCAGCTGGTGCTGAAGAAATATGTGCACGTCGGGTTTGCCGCGGACACGCCAAACGGCCTCGTGGTGCCGGTGCTGCGTGATGCCGACAAGAAGGGCGTGATGCAGATTGCCAGCGAGATGGGCGAACTGGCAGCCGCCGCGCGCGACGGCAAGCTCAAGCCTGACCAGATGCAGGGCGGCTGCTTCACCATCAGCTCGCTGGGCGGCATTGGCGGCACCGCGTTCACCCCCATCATCAACGCGCCCGAGGTGGCGATCCTGGGCGTGTCCAAGTCCGCGATGAAGCCAGTATGGGATGGCAAGGCGTTCCAGCCCCGGATGATCCTGCCGCTGTCATTGAGCTACGACCACCGGGTGATCGATGGCGCGGCCGCGGCGCGTTTCACCGCCTATCTCGCTCAGCTGCTGGCCGACATGCGTCGGGCGATGTTGTAACGGTGGCGCAGCCCGCCGCCATCGGCAACCGGCTGGAGCAGGCAAGCGACGCGGTGGGTGAAGCGGCCACCGAGTCCGCACGCGCCGGCTGGAGCGACCTGCAGCCGCTGCTTGAGTTCGAGCTGCTGGATGTGTCCGGCATCACCATTACCGTGGGCGGTGTGTTGCTGGCGTTGCTGGTGGGCTTTGGCGTGTGGATTGTTTCGCGGTTGCTGCGCCGTGCGCTGGCGCGCTACGCGCGGCGTAATCCCGACGTCAACCAGGCGGCGCTGTACACGTTCGCGCGCATCGTCAACTACGTGCTTGTCCTGCTGGGCGCGATGTGGGCGATGGATGCGATCGGCGTTCCCCTGGGCAAGCTGAGCCTGTTCGCCGGCGCCATCGGCGTTGGCCTTGGCTTCGGCCTGCAGGCGATCTTCAGCAACTTCATCTCCGGACTGATCCTGCTGTTCGACCGCTCGCTCAAAGTGGGAGATTTCGTTGAGCTGGCCAGCGGTGCGCGCGGCGAGGTCAAGGACATCAAGATCCGCGCCACCCGCATCAGCACCAACGACAACATCGACGTGCTGGTGCCCAACGCGGAATTCATCACCGGCCACGTGGTCAACTGGACCCATCGCGACGTGTCGCGGCGCATGCACATCCCGTTCGGCGTCGCCTACGGCACAGACAAGGACCTCGTGCGCAAGGCGGCGCTGGAAGCGGCCGAGGAATTGTCGTTCACCCTGACCGGCGACGAACACCGCATGCCACAGGTGTGGCTGGTGGGCCTAGGCGATTCCGCGCTGAACTTCGAGTTGGTGGTGTGGTTGACTGCCTCCGCAACCAAGCGTCCCGGCGCCGTGCAGGCGGCCTACAACTGGGCGCTGCACACGGCGTTGTTGAAACACGACATCGATCTTCCGTTCCCGCAGCGGGACCTGCACGTACGCAGCCTTTTCGGACGTGCAGGCGAGGAAGGCCGCGAACTGCTGCGCGATGTATCCAGTGCCGACGCACGGGTGTTCGCCCGCGCACTGGCCGGCGCGCGCAACCCCCGCGGGTCAGGCGTTGAGGCAGTCGGCGTACCGGGGGAGAACGACGCACAACGCGAAGTGCAGCGCCAGATCGACAGCGAACCAGTGACGAAAGACGACTGACAGGGAACTGACATGGCCAATGCAACCGAAGTGCGCGTCCCCGACATTGGCGGCCACGGCAACGTGCCGGTGATCGAAGTACTGGTCGCGGTCGGCGACCTGGTGGCCAAGGACCAGGGCCTGGTCACGCTGGAATCGGACAAGGCGACGATGGAAGTGCCGGCGCCCACCGCCGGAGTGATTACCGCGCTTGAAGTCAAGCTGGGCGACAACGTGTCAGAGGGCGCATTGATTGCGATGATCGAGACACCCGACCCCGTAGGCGCGCAACAGTCCAAGGCTGCGGCGCCCCCGTCCCCGTCCCCGTCCCCGCCTGCGTCCGCACCTGCTCCTGCTCCCGCTGCACAGTCCGCCGCGGAGTCCGCGCCGCCCGCTGCCGACGCGGCTGCTGTGCAAGCTGCCACGCCCGGCCCCGGCCCAGCGGCGAACAGCGGACGCGAGGCCGACATCGAATGCCGGCTGGTGGTGATCGGCTCCGGCCCGGGCGGCTATACCGCCGCGTTTCGCGCTGCCGACCTCGGCCTCGATACGGTGCTGGTTGAACGCTACGCAACCTTGGGCGGCGTCTGCCTCAACGTGGGCTGCATTCCTTCCAAGGCCTTGCTGCACGCCGCTGCGCTGATCGATGAGGCTGCGCATTCGGGCGACATCGGCATCACGTTCGGGGCGCCGAAGATTGACCCCGACAAGCTGCGCAGCTTCAAGCAGGACAAGGTGGTCGGCCAGTTCACCAAGGGCCTCGCCGGCATGGCCAGGCAGCGCAAGGTGCGCACGCTGCAGGGCGTGGCGAAGTTCGTGTCGCCGAACGAGCTTGAGATTTCC
>Ga0136611_10000447_pt1 | contig 26913 bp, 23 predicted proteins | sample AntDrymUQ2232306_2_FD_106645 | JGI IMG/M metagenome (GOLD analysis project Ga0136611, IMG submission 106645) | Polar desert sand microbial communities from Dry Valleys, Antarctica - metaG UQ223 (23.06) | ecosystem: Environmental > Terrestrial > Soil > Desert | place: Antarctica: Dry Valley...
AACCTACATCAACCAGCTCCGCAAGAAGCTCGAACCCGACCCCGCCCACCCCCAACGCATCATCAACGAACCCGGCATCGGCTATCGCTATCGCCGGGTGGGTGACGGGTGACGAACACCAACCATCTTGATCACGAAATGGACAGTTGCCCGCTGACCGCCTGAATGCGAAGATACGCACACAGCATCCATCATCCTTCAATGAGCAATGTCAGGAGGCGAACGAATGTCCGACTACTACGACCTCGGCAAGCACGCGCGCGTGATCTCTACCTCGTCGGCGGACGCGCAGCTCTGGTTCGATCGCGGACTGAACTGGACCTACGGCTTCAACCACGAAGAAGCCATGCGCTGCTTCGAGCGTGCGATCGAGGCCGACCCGGAGTGTGCGATGGCCCACTGGGGGCTGGCCTACGCCGCCGGGCCGAACTACAACAAGCCGTGGAAGTTCTTCAATGAAGCGGACCTGGCGCTGACCCTGCCGCAGACCTTCGCCGCGACCGAGCGTGCCGTCGCCCTGCTGGAGCGGGCCAGTCCAGCCGAGCGTGCGCTGATCGTCGCGCTGCAATCCCGCTACCAGTCGCCCGATGTCCCAGCCGGAGACGACCCAGTCGAGACGCTGGATACCTGGACCAACGACTACGCGAACGCGATGCGCGCCGTCTACCGCGACTACGGTGCCGATCTCGACATCACGACCTTGTTCGCCGAGTCGCTGATGAACCGTAACCCCTGGCAGCTCTGGAACCTGCCCGCCGCCGCGCCGACTGAGGGGGCCAGCACGGTCGAGGCGATGGAGGTGCTGGAGCGCGCTCTGGCGACGCCGGAGAGCCACACCCATCCCGGCGTGCTGCACATGTATATCCACCTGATGGAGATGTCGCCCTTTCCGGAGCGTGCCCTGCGGGCAGGCGACCGGCTACGCAGCCTGGTGCCGGATGCCGGGCATCTGGCGCACATGGCGACGCATATCGACGTGCTCTGCGGCCATTACCACAACGTCGTCGACTGGAACCACGCCGCGATTCTCGCCGACCGGAAGTTCCTGGAGCGCGACGGCGGGATGAACTTCTACACGCTCTACCGCGTCCACAACTGTCACTTCAAGATGTATGGGGCGATGTTCCTCGGCCAGCGCGACACCGCGCTCGACGCCGCCGACGAGCTGAATCGCAGCGTCCCGACCGAGCTGCTGGAGATGCAGGTGCCACCGATGGCCGACTGGATCGAGGCGTACATGGCGCTGAAGCCGCACGTGCAGATCCGCTTCGGCATGTGGCAGGAGATCATCGACGCGCCGCTGCCGGAGGACCAGGAGCTGTACTGCACCATGACCGCGATGCAATGTTACGCCAAGAGCGTCGCCTTCTCCGCGACGGGGCGCGTCGCCGAGGCGGAGGAACAGCAGGCGCGCTTCGAGGCCGCCGCGAGCAGGGTGCCAGAGTCGCGCTACCTCTCGAACAACACGGTCATCGACATCCTCGCCATCGCGCGGGAGATGCTGGCTGGCGAGCTGGAGTACCGCAAGGGCAACTACGACCTGGCCTTCGCCCACCTGCGCCGCTCGATCGAGCTGGAGGACACGCTGCCCTACGACGAGCCGTGGGGCTGGATGCAGCCGACCCGCCACGCCTACGGCGCGCTGCTGCTGGAGCAGGGCCATGTCGAGGAAGCGGAAGCCGTCTACCGCGCCGACCTCGGCCTGGACGACTCCCTGACGCGCGCCTGCCAGCACCCGGAGAACGTCTGGGCGCTGCACGGCTACCACGAGTGCCTGCTGCGCCTCGGCAAGCCCGCCGAAGCCCGCATGATCAAGCAGCGCCTCGACCTCGCCGCCGCCCGCTCCGATGTCCCGATCCAGGCCAGCTGCTACTGCCGGATGACGGCGTTGGCGGCGGACTGACCGACTGCGCGGATCGGAGCCTGAGCAAGGGCGGCAGAGGGTCGTGCTGTGTTCGTTGCAGGCGAGCGACGTCCCTATGCGCACCCTATTGGAGCAGGATCGCCTCAGGCGCCGTCCGGGTGCTGATCGGGTCAGCATGGCGATGAATAATCTTCTACGCGCCGTCCTCGCGGCGGAAGAGGTGTGTGACGCGCAGCACGAACGGGCTCGGTTCGCCCCGACCTGCCAGGCGTGTCTCGCCTTGCTCCAGGCCAATGGCGTACCCCAGGTCCCCGCTGCTTCCGGCGGCCAGTGGCTCGTACGTCGCCTGGCCGCCTGCCGCAAACCGGCTTGCGGCCCATTCCAGACGTGGGCCGACCGCCGCCCAGCCCCGCTCGTACGCGCCAAAGCCTCCGAAGATGGTCACATCATCACGCTGCGACCACTGCGCGGCGAAAGGCCGGGCATCACCCGCTCCGAAGGCGCTCAACGTGCTGTACAGAGCATCAATCGCCTGGTGCAGTTCCTCGTCGTTTGTCACCATGCGGGATGTCCTCACGCGTCGCGACCACGGTCGCCATGTGGTAAAGTAAGCCTTACGACATCGTAAAGGAGACCTTACCATATGTCAAGCCCGCACTACCCCGGTCCAACCGAGCCAATGATCGGCGCCCTCCTGCGTCTCGCCTCTGAGCGCTCACATGCGCTGCTGTTCGAGCGGCTTCGTGCGGCTGGGTACGACGATCTTCGCCCGGCTCACTTCGCGCTCTTCCAGTTCCCCGGCCCGCATGGGGCACGGCCAGTCGAGTTGGCGGCGACGCTGGGGATGACGAAGCAGGCACTCTCCCCACTACTGAACGACCTCGAGCGGTTCGGCTACCTCGATCGCCGGCCCGACCCACGCGACGGTCGGGGTCGGGTACTTTGGCTGACTGATCGGGGGTTTTCGTTCGTAACAGCGCTGAAAGCTATCCTGGACGGGATCGAAGCGGAGTGGTCGCAGCGCCTGGGGGCAGACCGATTCGCAACACTTAAAGACGCGTTGCGCGAACTGACCGAGGAGTCCATCTGACCCCACTACCACCTGCATCGTCGCGCAACTCCCCATCCAGCGCAGATGATCCCATCCCGATGGTACGTCTGACCGGCAGCATTGCGTCCAGGATTCTCACACATTCCACCGTTCATGGGGAATGTCAGCCTGGATGCGCGAGTATCAATGTGCACAATGCTGTCGATTTCGGGTCATACCGTTCGACTACTTGATGTGAGCAGGAACGGTCTGCGAATCTGATGCAGATCGTGATGACGTGGTCTTCAATGTGGAAGACCAGACGGATGTAGATCACGAGGAGGACAACATGGCTCAGCCGATTGCCCCGTGTCTGTGGTTCAACGATAATGCTGAGGAGGCAGTAAATTACTACGTGTCGATCTTCAAGGACGCCCGGGTGCTGCACGTCGATCGATTCAGCGACGTTGGGCCGGACCTGGACGCCCCGATCGTATTCATAGAGTTCGAGCTTGACGGCCAGCCGTTCCAGGCCATCAACGGTGGGCCGGAGTTCACTTTCAACGAGGCGATCTCGCTTGCCGTCGAGTGCGCCAGTCAGGAGGAGGTTGACTACTACTGGGATACGCTCACCCGCGACGGCGGCCAGCCAGGGCCATGTGGTTGGCTCAAGGACAAGTACGGCGTGTCGTGGCAGATCGTGCCGCGTGTCCTCAACGAGATGCTGCGTGACGACAACCGCGAACGCGGCGGTCAGGCGATGCGGAAGATGTTACAGATGACCAAGCTCGACGTTACCGAGCTGCAGGCCGCGTTCGACGCGTAGCGGTGCTGCGTACCCCGGACGATCGATACGTCAATTGAGTTGAAGGAGACACACATGGCGACGGTCAGCACCTACCTCAATTTCGAGCGCAACACCGAAGAAGCGTTCAACTTCTACAAGTCTGTCTTCGGTACCGAGTTCACCAATATCACGCGCCATCGAGATGTGCCGATGGATGAAGGCGAGTCGGGGGCGAGTAATGCGGACCAGGATCTGATCATCAACGTGCAGCTGCCGATCCTCGGCGGGCATATGCTGATGGGTACCGACGCTCCAGAATCGATGGGTTTCTCTATGGTCCAGGGCAATAACGTGAACATTGCTCTGCACCCGGACACGCGGAACGAGGCCGATCGGCTGTTCTCCGCGCTCTCCGAGGGCGGTACGATCGGGATGCCGATGCAGGATATGTTCTGGGGCGACTACTTCGGCACCTTCATCGACAAGTTCGGCATCCACTGGATGGTCAACCAGACGAGTTCGTCGTAACGCGGGCTGTGCGACACGTCATCGGCAGGTATCCTCGATGGCGCTTCGGCAGATCAGGGCGCACTCCAGCTCGGACGGCAGCATGACCCACAGCACACGTGAACATCGCTACCCGATCCAGCATCCGTGTCTGGACCGGGTAGCGATGTTCAGTATCCCTGTCCCGAATTCACAGTCGTAGGGGTTGGGCCTGGCGGGGAGCAATCAACGCTGTCCTCACGAGCGTGGCTGGCAGACGTAGAGCATCCGCGGGCTCTCGCCGGTCAGGGGCTGGCGGTCCCAGTCGCCGTAGGCATCCCGGATGGTGAGGCCGTTGTAGTGCAGCAGCGCCTCCATCTCCTGCGGGTAGACGAGCCGCAGCACCGCGCGCTCGGTCACGACCTGGTGGCGTCCGTCCTCCTGCCAGCGGCGGTGGATGACGTACTCCACCGTCTGGAGCACGGCATCGTGGTGCTGAAGGGTGGAGACGGTGACGGTCCGCCCTTGCTCGTCCTCGAACTGCCGCCAGATCGTTTCCTCCGACCAGCCTCCGCCGAGCGCGCCAGGGGTCAGCAGCTCGGACGCGCGCGGGAAGCGGGTCTCGAACGCGAACAATCCAGCGGGCGCGAGATGCCGCCGGACCGTCCCCAGCAGCCCTTCCTGGTCCGCGCGCGTGCGGAACTCCTGGAAGGCGTTGCCCGTCAGCGTCACCAGCTTGAACTGACCGCCCAGGTCGACGGTCCGGCAGTCGGCCTGCACCCAATGGATGGGTAACGCACCGGTCTTACTGCGCGCGTGGTCGAGCATCTCTGGCGCGAGATCGACTCCGGTTACCTTAAGCCCAAGTTCGGCCATTGGAATGGTCAGGAACCCGGTGCCGCAGGCCAGGTCGAGCGCGGGGCCACCGACTTCACGGGCGAGGTCAAGATAGAACGGCAATGCCGGACCGTTGAGGCCGTTCTCGAGGTCGTACTCCTCGGCACCGGTGTATTCGATGTATTCTGAAAACTGTGTCGTGTCCGCCATCATTCCTCTTCCAATTCTGCGTGTGTCGAGCGCCATGATGAATGTACCACCCGCTGTAGGGGCGGGTTTCTTCCGCGAACGTCGGAGACCATTCCAATCTGCAAACCGCCTGGCTGGCTACCGGATGCGTATGTGGACCATCGTATCGTGACGACGCGATCTGGACTCCCCAACGGGTGTGGCGGCGACACAGGCGGGTTACAGGTTGGCCCAGTCTCCAACGTTCGCGGAAGAAACCCGCCCCTACAGCGGGTGGTACATTCACCATGGCGCTCGACTGCGTTGTCACCCAGTATTCGGGATTGTCAGTATTATGAGCCAGGAACGGTAGCCGTATCGAGCGAAGCGTGCGACGATATGAACACGATCTGCTGTACATCTGCTCAGTTTCCGCCATAATCATCGCTTGCGACAGGCACCGGCGCACAGCGCGACTGAAGGTTGGTTCGGATGACGAGCGATGGCCAGCATGAGGAATGAGCTTGCAGGCGACGCCGCGCCCTGCGTTGCGGTGATTGATGACGACCCGGCAACACGCAGCCTCATGCACGAGATTTTGCTTGAGGGTGGCTACGTCGTCGTACTCTGGGATGGCCTGGAGGATCCGTTCACGCTGCTCAAGCGCGCTCAACCGGATGTCATGATTCTGGATATTCGCCTGGGACCAGGCCTCACGATCTGGTCAGTGCTTGATGAACTGGATCAACTGCCCGCTCGCCTTCGCCCACAGACGCTGGTCTGCTCGGCGGACACGTTGTTTCTCCGAAAGCACGGCGACACCCTGCGCGACCAATCCTGCGGCATCGTCGAGAAACCGTTCGATATCGATGTCCTGCTCAGCGCGGTCGAGTCCTGCCTGGAGCCATCACGCCGATAGCGGTCCCTGATGCGGCGGGATCAGCGGAAGATGGAGCATAAACTGGCTCCCCTCACCTGGTTCGCTCTCAATCTCAAGCCACCCGCCGTGTGCGATGACGGCGCGGCTGGCGATGAACAATCCCAGACCCCACCCGCGCGCGTTGTGCTCCTGCGCTGCCACGCCACGATTGAATGGCTGGAAGATGTCCTCATGCTCGTCCGGCATGATTCCCCAGCCCGCATCCGAGACGATGACGACGGCGTGGTCGTTCTCGCGCCGCACCGTCACGTGAATCTCGCTGCCGTCAGGTGAGTAGGTCAGCGCGTTCGACATGATGGCGGCGACCGCCTCTGTCAGCCAGCGTTGATCCCAGATCCCCTGCACACCATCCAGCGATTGAACATGGAGTATGCGAGATCCTCGCAGTTCCGCGGATTCCACAAATCGCTTCGACACCTGTCGTGTCAGCAACCCGAGGTCCACCGCATGCCAGTCGATCGCTGTATCATCCCATTGCAGCCTGGCTGCATCGAAGTACTGCTGAAGCAGTCCCTGGAAGCCGCTGACTTCCAAAGCCAGTGCAGATGTGTAGCGAGCAATCTGCTCGTGTTCGGTAACAGGCTGCTGGGCAGCCCGGTCGAGTAACTGACTGTATCCTTTGATAACGCTGAAGCGATTTCGGATCGCGAGTTCCGACCCAATGAGCAACTGGCGTTGAGTAGCCGCCGGGGGGTGCATCTCCGACTCAACCGACGGCGGGTATATCCATCGCTGGCGCTGCATATCGACCTCACTCTCGTAGGATTGGCCCGCTTCCGACACGTGAGATGGGTCTGTCGTCACGCGTGCGTGCCGGAACACGTCAGTCACTACGCACATCGGATGCCCATAATGACGAGCAGGCCGCCGCTCTCCATGATGTTGCACCGCATTCCGGTGCAATCTCCGGCAGAAATTCACACCGATAGCGGCGATGAAGTAGCGACGACGCGGGCGAGCTGCGGATTGCTCGGGGAGCTGACGATCGGCGAAGAACCCCACCCTCGGCCATTCGGTTGTGCGATCCACGTCAGACGCGACCCGTTCCGATCCTGCAACGTGCTGAGCAAAACACGATAACTCCCTTCTGCCAAAGGCCACGCACCTCTAGTATTCTTCCCACACAGGCACTACACTGAAACCAACCGATACCAGTATCAAGGCGTCCAGCCGCTGCCGGATGTCAGGGCTATTCTGAGCCAGCATGGTCCCCATCGTTATATGTGGGTCGTTTCATCGTGTTGGAACGGGAGCGACCTGTCGGAATCCGGATCAGGATCAGGACGGAGCGCGGGTTCATGAAGAAGTCAGTTCGCGGTCGCAGTACACGTATGCGGCTTACGCTGATTGTCGGGTTGTTGTTGGCAGCCATCCCGTTCGCGTCGACGGCGAGTGTGGAGACGGCTTGGCAGTCTGCCGGAAACATGCAGTCTGCACGCGGTGGACACACCATGACGCTGCTTCCGAATGGCCTTCTACTGGTTGCCGGTGGCCTGATCATCTCGGGGACTGGCACTGAGGTTCTGAACTCGGCTGAACTCTATGATTCAGAGGCTGGGGTCTGGTCGACGACCGCGCCAATGAACAGCCCGCGCGCCTCGCATTCGGCGACGCTCCTCAACGATGGCACGGTCCTTGTCGCTGGAGGTATTAGCCGGGGTCAGACCGCAGCACTGGTGACGCTGGCATCAACCGAAATCTATGATCCTGTGTCCAACACCTGGTCGTCCGGCCCTGATATGCAACAGCCTCGGCACGACCACACTGCCGTTCTGCTCCAGAACGGCGAGGTGTTGATCGCTGGATCAGCAGACGCTGCGGCTGACAACGCAGCGGTCGAACGTTACGATCCCGTAGCAGGCGCGTGGCTGCCAGCCGCGAGTATGGCAGCCGCGCGGGTTAACCATGTCACTGTTCTTCTGGAAGACGGCAGCGTCCTGGTGGCTGGAGGATTCGGTGTCTTGGAAACTGGTAGTTCTGCCGAACGCTATACTCCCGCGACGAATAGTTGGTCGGATGCTGGCACAATGCTCTCATCCCGCGGGCTAGCAACAGCGACACGCTTGGCGGATGGCCGTGTGCTGGTGACGGGCGGGGCGATGAACGGCCCACGTCTGGCGGCTACAGAATTCTACGACCCAGCAGATAACAGTTGGACTGACGCGGGTTTGATGTCCGACGCACGTTCATTTCACATGGCGGCCATCCTCCCCGGAGGAAGTGTCATGGTAGCTGGTGGACAGATTACTGGTGATCCTCCCCAGAGCCTGGCATCAGTCGATATCTACTCGCCGGTGTCAAATACGTGGACAAAGGCAGATTCGATGATCAGGCGTCGATATGCCGGAGCGATGCTGTTACTTCCAGACGCCAGCGTCCTCGTCACTGGCGGTATCGACTACGATGTCGAGCAGATACCGACCATTTTCGCCTCTGCCGAACGCTTCCCACCGAATCAGCTCCCGACGGTGACGCGCACTCCCCTGCAGGGTCTGCGACTTGGCTCACTGCGGTCAGCCACGATCCCCGTCGCCGTCTCCTGGGACGCAGCGGACGCAGATGGCATCTCCAGCTTCACGCTCCGCAAGCAACGCAACAACGGCGCGTTCTCGGGTGTGACGCTGCCCGACCCACGGGCCAGATCAATCATCCAGTTCCTACAGCCGGGCGGAACGCACCGCTACCGCGTGCGTGCCACCGATGGACGCGGTACGGAGAGTGCTCAGGCGCTTGGCCCAGTCACGACCCTCGAGGCGCGGCAGGAAACACATGGTTCGGTCGCATACACTGGGACGTGGAACGTACAGGCGGACCCAAACGCCTTCGGCGGCGGCACAAAGTTCGCTGGCCGTGCGGACGCGCGCGCTACGGTCAGCTTCACTGGCACGAGCATTTCCTGGGTCACCAGCCGTGGAGGTGCGCGCGGCATCGCCGAGGTGTGGCTGGACGGCGTGGTCGCTGCCAGGGTCGATCTGTACTCACCGACCGCACGGGTTCGTCAGATCATGTTCGCACGCAACGGCCTGACCAACAGCGTCCATACCCTCCAGATTCGCGTGCTCGGCCAGCGCAACGCAGCCTCCTCCGCCACCCGCGTCGATGTCGACGTGTTCGTCGTTCTGCGGTAAACCCCGAGCTATTCACACAGCGAGTTGAATGAGCGACGCTGATGTCAGCGTCGCTCTCGTGTGGGTAATGGTCGTAGGGGCGATGCACCGCATCGCCCGCGTGGCTGGTCGAACGTTCGCACGTGCCGACACCACCGGATGTCGATGGAGATCGCATGCCAACATCGGCTCCCGAACGTGTCATCCCGTCCGAACGCACGACCCGCGACGCGGGCGATGCACTGCATCGCCCCTACGTTCATGTGGTGTAAGTGGCCGTCATCGACAACTCAGCCAGCAATTGGCGCGCAGCAGTGCCCAGATACCCATCGTGGCGATGAATCGCGCAGACAGGTACGGTGGTTGCCATGTCAGCGATGTGCAGTACGACGAGCGTGCCAAGCCGGAGTTCCTCTTCGATACTGCTGTGCGGAAGCAGGCCAATCCCGAAGCCGGCTTCGATGAGCCGCTTCTGGGCGGTCAGGCTGTCAATCGCGATGATCTCAGCGTCGTGCAGTCCGGCCCGCAGCAGCTGTCGCTCCATCACCCGCGCGAACGGCTCTCCGGACGAGCCAGCGCCGATTGGAAAGCTGACCCACGGCAAGTCTGACCAGGTCGCTGACTCATTCCCTGTCGCTGCTTGCGGCGCACCGACCACGACAAGCACTTCCTCCTAGATCACCGTTGAGACAACCGCACCAGACGGATCGGGGAAGTAGCGCAGTCCGAGTTCGACCTCGCCCTGCTGGACCAGAGCGCTGACCTCGTCGCTGCGCGCAGTCCGCAACGCGAGGCGTACTCCAGGATGTGCCTCCCGGAACGCTCGCAAGCGCGTCGTCAGCCCCGTACTCGCCAGCGTGCCGACCAGCGCGAGTGAGATCGTGCCAGACTCACCGCTCTCCAGATCGCGGACCGCTGCCGCACCATCTCGCGCCGCCGCCAGCACCTGCCGGGCGAACGGCAGGAATGCGCCTCCAGCCGATGTGAGCCGCGTGCCAGTTCGGGTGCGGAGAAACAAGGGTGCCCCAAGCTCCTGCTCCAGCAACTCGATCCGACGACTGACCGCTGGCTGCGACAGGTGCAACCCCTCGGCTGCCCGCGAAAAGCTGCCGGAGCCGACGATCGCGATGAACGCCTCAATTTCGATCATCTCCATAGATATCAGCATACTTGATGGCAGGGCCATCTTCTATGTATTGGACGTATGGCCGGTGTGAGCCTGCAGTGATGTGGTCGGACCAATGGCGATCGTTCGTTAGATGTGCAGTTGGCAGCGGCAATGGCAGGATGCGGCACGATGTTTCCAGACATCCCTTTTGCGGCGGTGATCCACGCGAATCCTTACCCTTGGTATGCGACGCTGGTGAAGGAACGTCCACTGTATTTCGATGCCGCGCTCAGGCTCTGGATCGCGACGAGCGCGGAAGCCGTGACAGCTGTCCTGACCAGGGATCGCTGTCGCGTGCGTCCGGTCAGGGAGCCCGTGCCGCCTGCCCTGCTCGGTTCTTCCGCTGGCGATCTCTTCAGCCAACTGGTCCGCATGACTGACGGTGATCGGCACGACTCACTGAAGCGTGCTGTGTCATCGGCGCTGGCGTTGGTCGATTGTGACCTGGTTGCCGATCAAAGCCGCCGATGGGCGCGCGTTCTCCTGCGTCAGCGAGCAGTCGAACTCCTGCTGAACGTGGAGTTCGCGCTGCCGGTGCATGTAATGGGCAGTGTCCTCGGCATTCCAGACGCATTGCTGCTGGATACAGTGCTGTGGATGCGCGACTTCGTGCGCTGCATCGCGCCAGGCAGCAGTCCGGACCAGATTGAGCGTGGCAAGCTGGCGGCTGAACGGTTGTCGGACATGCTTCAGACCGTATTGACTGATGCACCAGAGACTGGCTTGCTGGCAGCACTCAGACACGAACTGCCCGACGAAACGCCTGCGGTCGTCGCAAACGCGATCGGCTTCCTGTTTCAGGTACACGACGCGACGGCTGGATTGATCGGCAACACAGTCCACGCGCTAGCCGCGCATCCTGAGCTTGATCTCCGACACGAAGATATGCACGAGGTGGTGCTGGAAGTCCTGCGTTACGATTCGCCAGTGCAGAACACGCGCCGCTTCGTCGCAGAGGATGGCGTGATCGCGGGAGAGATGATGCGAGCCGGCGACACCATCCTGGTTGTGCTGGCAGCGGCCAACCGCGATCCAGCCTCCAATCCCAATCCGGAACGGTTCGACATCCACCGACCGAATCGCCGCGTGTTCACCTTCGGCGCGGGTGTTCATGCCTGTCCCGGCGATCATTTCGCGACGACCATCGCGGTCGCGGCGGTCGAGCAATTGCTCTGCGACGGTCGCATCCCCGGACAGCTGACCGCGCCAGTAACCTATCACCCGTCCACCAATGGGCGTATTCCAGTTCTGGAGACGCTGCTGGAACACTCGAACGCAGAAGGCAGACTAACGAAAGGATAGTCAGACGATGATGGCGGTGATCTTCGAAGTGTGGCCGGACGAGGGGCGGGAGCAGCAGTACCTCGATATCGCCGCCAATCTGTGTCCGTTGTTGGACGGCATCGACGGGTTCATCTCGATCGAGCGCTTCACGAGCCTGTCTGAGCCGGGCAAGCTCCTGTCGCTCTCGTTCTGGCGCGACGAGCAGGCGCTGGAGCAGTGGCGACAGATGGAGCCGCACCGCATGGCCCAGCTCATCGGCCGGTCAGAAGTCTTCGCGAATTACCGGCTGCGGATCGCGGGAGTCGTGCGCGACTACGGCATGCACGAGCGCGACGAGGCACCAGGGGACAGCCGGGTAGCGCACGGGTGACGTGGGTCATAGGTCATAGGTCGTAGGTTATAGGGGTACGGTTACTCTGAACCGGGGTAGTCGGGGGGACAGCACGGTCCGGCATGAAGCGCGGACCCTACGATCCGTTAGTCGGCTACCGTTTGTGATCGCGGCGAAATGTCAGTCTGGATGTTGGCACCATCACCATTTCGATAGGACGCGGCCTGTCAACGTAGGGTCCGCGCTTCATGCCGGACCGTGCTGTCCCCCCGACTACCCCGGTTCAGGATATTCCCCGCACTCCTGCAACCTCGAAGCTCGAACCTACAACCTACGACCTACAACGAAGGGAGAGGCCGAAGCCCCTCCCCCCTGTGTCTGCATCGTGTACCTGATCGCTGGTTAGCCGAGGCTACTCCTTGATCCGATAGTTGACGAAGACGAGTACGGCGCTTGGGCCTTCCGGTGGACCCAGGGTGACGAGGCCGGTGTAGACACCAGGCTCCTTGCCCTCACCCATGACATCCACCTTGAAGTTGTAGGTACGTCCGGCTTCGATCGTGCCTTCCGGCAGATCGGAGACGGTGATGTCCGTGCCCTGCACCGCGTTGACCGAGATGTCGAAGGTGCTTTCGCCACCCGCGACGGCCCAGCCCTGGACCCAGATGCCGTATAGACCATCGTTCGGGAGGGTGAATGTCACCGACTCCTCGGCCGTGCTCGTGGCCGATTGCCCGACGATTTCATCAAGCGTTAGTTCGCCGTCGCCATTGAAGTCGTACAGGACGTACAGATCGAGGTCATCGCGATCGGTGCCATCGATCTGGACATCCAGCAGGCCCGCGTGCTCGAGCGTGATCTCCTGCTTGTAGGAGGCTGTGCTCGGGTCGTTCGGGTCGTCCTGCTGGATGGCCACGCCAGTCTTGACATCCGGCTTGCTCAGGCCGTAGCCCTCGGCGACGAGGCCGGAGAGCTGCATCGTCGAGACGAAGGTCTCGTTGACGCTGTGGTTGGCCTGGTTCGCGTTGCGCGAGACATCGATCGGGCTGACGCCGACGCCGATCGCGCCAGCGCGCAGGGTGAAGTCTTCCATCGTGCTGTTGCCGTCGTAGGTGACGTTGTGCAGCACGATCTCGTTCAGCCCCGGAGTGTACGGAGCTGATACGACCTCACGCGAGTCGCCCGAACTGGTCTGGATCAGATAGATGCCGCTGCCGGTGTAGCCTTCGTCGCTCCCACCGGCCTCGGCCAGCGTGTACGGCCCGAAGTATTCGGGGAACAGCTCGCTGAACTGATCGAGCGTTGGGCTGAGGATATGGGCGTTGATATCGGTCGGCATGTCCTGCCAGTCGGTATCGACGAGCCAGTACTGCTGACCCTTCGGCATGCTGCGGATGCCGCCCACGTTCTCTGGCAGATTGGCGAAGTAGATGCGCCAGTCACCCGACGAATCACCGCCAAGCCAGTCGACCGCGCCGTAGACGCCGTCGTTCTGGTAGATCTCGGTGCCGATGTCTTGGCCACCGATGTTCATGTCGCTGTCACGCGCAGCGACGTTGATCGTGACAGGAACCGCGGTCGTCCAGTTGCCACCGGAGACTTCGATCGCGGCTTCGTAGGTGCCAATCGGCGTGCCGGATGGCAGCTGAATCGAAGCCTTGATTACGTTCTTGTCGTGCGCTCCCACGTACACCTGTGATGAGTAGGTGGAGAGCCACTCAAAGTCGGTCTGCTGATAGAAGTCCATCGTCAGGAGCATGTCGGTCGTCGGGACGTCGGCCCGCGCCTGATTGTGCATCAGGGCGATGAAGAAGCCGTCGTGGACACGATCGAGCGGGTTGCGCAGCGAGAGGAAGCCAGCGTTGTCACGCTGGTTCGAGTAGTCGAAGCGCGTGTATTCGCCCTCGTCCATCTCTCCCTCGTTGACGGTACCGTTGCCATCGGCATCCTCCCAGAGGTTGCCGTCGCCGTCGATGTCCTTCCAGTTGTAGGCCATCAGATACCAGTCGTTGAGCTGCGAGCTGTCGTAGCCGCCGGTCGGGTTCCACTGATCGAACCCGAAGTTCTGGCGGAAGACGAGGATGTCCGATTCCTCCGGAATCTGGTCGGTGACGTTCCAGAGGTACTGGGGCTGATCCCAGTTGAAGTCCGTCACGGGCGGATCATCCTCGGAGATGGTGACGCTCTCCTCCGACACCGGAGAGGATGTGAACTGTTGCTGCCACTGGCCGGTGTGCTGGAGCCAGCGGTCAGAGACATCCAGATACATCTCGGTGTCGGACGTGTTGTGGACGGTGAACTCGATGTCCGCCGTCTCGCCCGGCATCATGACCTTCGGGAAGTTCCCGTACTGAGTGCCGTCCCAGTTGCCTGCCGACCATTCGTCGGGCGTGACGTACCAGGCACCTTCCGCGCCGGTGGCGATATCGACCGCGCGATTGCCGTCGATCGAGCCGGACCCTTGCAAAAACGGATCGTAGCGCAGGTCCTGCGCGCCGCTCTTGAGGATGGCACGGGCCGTGTTCTGATCCGGCCAGCGGCCGAACTTCTCCTTATACGCCTGGTACATCAGCGCCGCGTTGCCGATGGCGACTGGTGTCGAGCGGCTGGTGCCACCCCAGGTGACCCAGGCGTGTGGCCCGGAGAATGCTTCATTCAGCGCCATCGCTCCGGACGAGCGGTTGCCGCTGGCGACGACATCGACGAAGGCGTCTCCCAGGCGACCAGGGCCGCGTGAGGAGAACGACACGACATCGTTGTAGTTGATCTGGTCCGCGCCGACAGCCGAGTCCCAGCCGGTCGAGCCATAGGACGACGACGCGCCGACGTTCAGACCGGACTGTGTCGCCGGAGTCGAGGCCGAGCCGTAGCCGGGGCCATCGTTGCCAGTCGAGCTGGCGGAGAGCAGGCTCGGATTCAGGAAGCGCTGGTAGTAATCAACCAGGCGGCTGAACGAGTCATACCCGGCGTCAATGGCCGGGCCACCCCACGAGTTGTTGATGAACTGAATATCGTCATCCGTGTCGGGAACGCCGTCGTAGCCGAGGGCCGCGAAGGCGAAGGCATCGATGTAGCCGTTCGAGTAGAAGTCGCCGGAATCGACGAGCTTCACGTCCTTACCGGCTGCGGTAAGCATGCCGGAGGCTCCTTCAGGCTTCCACGGCGGGACGATACCACCGGTGTCGCGATCCTGCTGGGTCGCGCCGAAGATCGAGTCGTAGGAATCCGCGTTGGTGCGACCCTGCGCGGCGATGCCGGACGCCACGAGTTGGCCGTGATCGCCAGCCGGGCTGGTCCACCACTGGCTCATCGAGAAGGCGACCATGCTGCCGTTGGCTGGTGCGCCGAGTCCCCACCACCAGTCGGAGGCCGGAATCGGGTTGGTGCCATCTGCGATGAAGTAGAGCATGCCGCCGGACTCATCGTAGAAGCCGTCCGGCTCGGCGTCGAAATCGCCGGTCTCGGGATCGAAGGCACCCCACCAGTCCGCACCGACGTGCTCGTCGCCCTTGCGGGCGGCCTTGTCATCGGAGAAGTCGAAGTTGAAGTTGAGGTCGACATAGACGGTGTCATAGACACCAGCCGCTCCCTCATCGACGACCAGAATGGCCGGACTCTCGTCCGCAGCCTCAGGGTCGCCCAGGTCAATCCCGTTGACGATGCGATACCACTGGGAAAGGCTGCCGTCCGGGTGCGTCCCAATCTGGTAATTCCCCGAGGCTGATGTGCCAGTCAGCGTATAGTCGTGCGCCTCGTCCGCGTTGAGCGGCATATAGGAGGCAGCACCCTCGGTCACGACCGTGCTGGTGTCGGCGTAGCCACCGGCATTGCCGTTGGCCAGGTTGGTCGTGCCAGCCTGCACGTCACTGGCGTACTGGAGCATGCCGAACTGGTCGAACTGCATCGGCCAGCCGTAGTATGGGGAGTTGGGATCTTCGACACGAGCTTCAGTCCCGATCAGGTCGGGATGCGAGAAGTCAATGCCGGAGTCGTTGACCAGTGCCTTGACGCCAGCGCCGGTGTAGCCCTTGTCCCAGGCGGCGGACGAGTGATGGACATCCAGCACATCGAACCATCCGGTCGGGCTTGGCGTGCCAGGATCGCGCGTGGCGCTGTAGTTGGCCGCGCGGGACGTGACCGCGGCGCGCATCTTCGCTTGCACCTCAGCGGATGGCGCGGTCGTGCGGCCAATGGTTGTGTCAGCGTCTACCGCTGGGGCGAAGCCGCCCATCGGCATGACCGCGTTCACGTTCGCGACGCTGGCGAGCTTCGGCAACTCGCGTGCTTTCACGAAGCCGGTGACGCCGGTATAGCCGCGCGGATCGACATAGGTGCGGGTGACGGCGTTTGACATGAAGGCCGACAGATCGGTCCCCGCCTTAACGTAAGCGTGGACACGGATCATCGCATCGGGCGTCGCGGATGCGTCGCGTCGGAGCTGCGGATGCAGCTTCGCGAGCGCGGCATCTCCCTTGGCAGTGACCTTCATGTTGCCCTGGCGCGCGACACCGGAGATGGTCGGACCGCTCAGGCTGACGATCAACAGAGACAGAATCGCAAGAATCGCGAGGATCGCTACTGGGCGCTTGGCACGCCGCGAAGGTAATGGCCGCAAAGACCTTCTCCCTCCAGATTACCCCATTCCACCACAGAGTTCAGTGTTCGCTTGTGCGTGTACTTGCAGGCTTGCAGATCCGGGCGACGCACGGATGAGCGTGGCCGCACGACAGATCGTTGGCGCTGGACCCCCTCTCGACTGCATCGTCAACCAACGACCGGCGTCGTCGGTCTACTCACGGCATAGGAGGCATATCGGACTCGACGCCAACCGATGCGAGCGTGTCATACGACGCGACCCATAGACCCGAAATCACTGGACCGTGCGATCTCCTGGAAATGACACTCCCCTTGCAACTCAGCCGAAGCTGGTCCAAGGGGAGTGACGATCAGGCAGATTGAAGCGGTCGAGGGATTACTCGTCTCGTTCCCCACGTCCTGTGGACTATTCGAGCTGGTCAGGAACCGCTCACGCCACACTGCGCGCATGCACGTCCTTCACGGACTTCGCTGGACGAAACGGGCGAATCAGGCTAACTGGGTCACTGTCCGCAGTATAGGACGGCTGCGACAAGGCGTCAAACGTTAGTGGTATGGCGGGGAACCCCTCTCCCTGGCCCGTCACCCAGAGGGTGCCCGACCGGCGCGGAGAGAGGGAGACGAAGGACGGACGATCGCTTCGCTCCGACAGTTCGTATCAAATCCATACCTCCCTCTCTCCGTGCCGGGGAGAGGGGTTCCCGTCGCACGGCCTGCAAACTGCGATACTCTCGTACAGGGCCAACAACGAACAGCCAACAACGGAGAATTGCTATGAGCGCCACAGCCACATCAACGTCAACGTCAACAACAACAACTGGAATCGGACTCAACTGGATTCAGCAGCAGCAGGAGGAGCAGGCTTCGCGTACGCCGGAGCTGCGGCATGGCGGGGTGCTGGCGCATCCTACCTCGTTCACCGGCGAACACGGCGTCGGCGACCTGGGGCAGGGCGCACGCGATTTCGTCGACTGGCTGGCTCGCGCGAAGGTGTCGCGCTGGCAGATTCTGCCGCTCGGGCCGACTGGCTACGGCGATTCTCCCTACCAGTCGCTCTCGACCTTCGCTGGAAACCCGCTGCTGATCTCGCTCGAAGGGCTGGTTGCGGACGGGTTGCTGGAGGCAGGCGAGATCGAGAATCCTGGCTTTCCCGCAGATCGGGTTGATTACGCGCGTGTCCTCGAGTTCAAGCAGGAGTACCTCGCGCGCGCAGCCGAACGCTTCCGCTCGAAGCGCGGTCGGCTGCGTGACGCCTACAAGCGCTTCTGCGAGGAGCAGGCGGGCTGGCTGGACGACTTCGCGCTCTACATCGCGCTGAAGGCGGACAACGAACTGCGCCCCTGGAACGAGTGGCCCCGCGCGCTGGCTCTACGCGACATAGCTGCGCTCGACAAGGCGCGGCGGCGGCTGAAAGCGGCCATCGAGACGACACGACTGACGCAGTTCTTCTTCTTCCGCCAGTGGCATGCAGTCAAAACGTACGCAAATGCCAAAGGCATCCAGATCATCGGCGATATCCCAATCTTCGTCGCGCTTGATTCCTCGGATGTCTGGGCGAATCAGTCCGGCTTTCAGCTCGATGAGACGGGCCAGCCAACTGCCGTGGCTGGCGTGCCGCCCGACTACTTCTCCGCAACCGGCCAACTGTGGGGCAACCCGCTCTACAACTGGGAGGCGATGCGCGCTGACGGCTACCGTTGGTGGATCGAGCGATTTCGATCGACGCTCGCACTGGTCGATATCGTCCGCGTGGACCACTTCCGTGGCTTTGAGTCCTATTGGTCCGTCCCGTTTGGGGAAGAAACGGCCGAGAACGGCGAATGGGTCAAAGGCCCTGGCCGTGATGTGTTCGATGCCGTCAGTGCGGACCTGGGGGCAATGCCGGTGATCGCGGAAGACTTGGGTTTGATCACGCTTGAGGTCGACGAGTTGCGAAACGGCCTGAGCTTCCCCGGCATGGCCGTGTTGCAGTTTGCGTTCGGCTCCGGCAGCGACAACCTCTACCTGCCGCACAACGTGCACCGTAACGTCATCATCTACTCTGGCACGCACGACAACGACACGAGCGCGGGCTGGTACGCCGAGCAGGATGTGAAAACCCAGGACCACGCCCGACGCTACCTGCGCGTCTCTGGCGACGACATCGCCTGGGACCTCATTCGCGCCGCGTGGCAGTCGGTCGCCGAAACCGCGATCGTGCCGGTCCAGGATATCCTCGCTCTCGGCAGCGAAGCCCGCATGAACACCCCCGGCGAACCCGCTGGCAACTGGACCTGGCGCATGCGCCCCGGCGAGCTGCACGACGAGTACGCGACGGGTCTGGCGGAATTGGGGGAGCTGTACGGACGGTGACCCCACCCCCCGGCCCCTCCTCGGCGCGAAGAGGGGAGTCTGGGTACGAGGTACGTCCTGTCGGAGCTAGCTCGTTCGCTACCGTCACCCCTCTCCTCGCCGGGGAGGGGCCGGGGGGTGGGGTCACTCCCCGCAATACCGCCCTCTCGCCGCCTCGACCTCGTGGTAGTGGTCGTTCGCCCAGTCGCGGAGGACAGTGAGTGCTTCGACCAGCGTCTGGCCGAGCGGCGTCAGGCCGTACTCGACGCGCGGAGGCGTGTCGGGGTGAACAGTGCGATCCACGAGGCCGTTACATTCCAGGTCGCGCAGGGTCTGGGTCAGCATCTTCTGGGAGACACCCGCAAGCTCGCGGCGGAGCGCGTTGTAGCGCCAGGTTCCCTCGGCCAGTGTCGTGATGACCAGCACCGCCCACTTGTCGGCGATCAGCGCCAGCGCCTGCTGCGGGCTGGCTTCTGCTGCTTTGCCACCGCCGCCACCGCCTCGCGAAACTCGAACCCGGTCTAATGTTGCGGTCATTCTCATATCCTGTCGTTCTGCCCGACTCCCATCAATTTGATGGAGTACTTTCGGTTTCCTACCGCACTTTTCGGTGCCTACTTCCCAATAGAGAGCGTAGCAGGCTAGGATGAACGTCGCAACGCTCCGCGATGAGGCGGACACGTCGAGAGAAGGGCAGGATCAGGGTGAACACCAGCGGTAGTAACGTGATTGATACAACGACCGAGTTCGGGGCACGGGCCGCGAGGCGGCTGGACGAGGACGGGATCATCTGGTTGACGACAGTGCGCCCCGATGGCCGCCCCGAGCCGAGTCCGGTCTGGTTCTACTGGGATGGAGAAACGGTCCTGATCTACAGCCAGCCGAAGACTCTCAAGCTCCGCAACATCGCTGCTAACCCACAGGTGTCGCTCTCCTTCAATACTGACACGGGCGGAGAGAACGTCGTCGTTTTCGCCGGCATCGCCAAGGTTATTGACGACGCGCCGCTGGCGACTGAGGTTCCTGCCATGCTTGAGAAGTACCGGGAGGGACTCATTCACATGAGCGACCCGACGGCGGAGTCGTTTGCGCGGGACTACTCGGTCGCGATCCGCGTCACGCCAATGAAGTTGCGTGGGTTCTGAGTTTTTAGCCTGCAAACACGTCAACCGAAGACATTTATTTGCGACGCCTGTAGTGGTTTGCCAAACCCTCCCCTACAGGGGTCGCGAATTCTGGGTTAAACCAGCCCATAGCTCGGCAGCGGCCATGATGATGTCGCAGACCGGGTCTTTTACGTCGTAGTAGGCATCCTGATCGGTTGGGTGGAGACGGGCGAGGGCGTGCTTGATCTGGGCGTAGGCACCGGCGGCGAGCGGATCGGCGCGCAGGTAATCGCGGAAGAGAAGGGCGTAGCGCTGGTTGGCGCGGCCCGCTTCGCGGACGTGCAGATTGACTCGCCGCTGATCCTCCGGTCCACGGAAGATGAGCTTCTGCCATTCGTCAGGCTGCTCGTCATAGCTCGGCGGAATGTGGTCGCCACTGATCCAGTCGAGATGGACGTACCCAAGCCCGGTCAGCGCCGTGACAATCGGTTCCTGTTCAAGTTCCGCCACCGTCACCTGCACGTCGATAACGTCCTTCGCCGCCAGCCCCGGCACTGAGGTCGAACCGATGTGGTCGATGCTCAGGGCGAGGTCGCCGAGCGCGGCACGGATTGGCGCGGCGACCTGCTGGAACTGGACTGGCCAGGCCTCGTCATACGGCACGATTTCGATCGTTGTCGGTGTACTCATGTGTTGCTGATCCTTCACCTGAATCCGAGAATTGTTGATGGTCGTTGCGGTGTCTCGATCGCTTCGTTCACCTCATGGAATGGCGTCCACACATTCGACGGGTTCGCCGACACGCGTTGCCACATCCCATGCTGCGACGAGGCCGTCGACGCGGATCTCGCAGACGAGCAGCGGTGAATCCTGCGTGGCATTGGGAGCGTGCATGGCAGTGAGCGTTGCGGACTGACTGGCGAACAGGTTGAGTTCCGTATGCCAGCAGCCCGTGTCGCGGTCGATGATCTGATGCTCCTCAGCGAGCACCTGCTCAGTCTGCGCCAGACCGGATGTCATCAGGAGGTATTCAACGGCGAGGGTGCCAGTGTCATAGCCGCAGACGGTGAGGGCGACGCTGTAGGTCGTTGGTACGACCGGGTTGGACATGCCGCAGCCAGCCGACAGGAACATCGATATGAGCAGTCCGACCGCGACGATACGGTAGCGCATGGTTGATTATGCGCCATGTTCCTGACGATCGATCAAAACGTCTGATGATCCAACGCGAGCAGCGTTGTCGTTAGTTTCGCTGTTGCGCGATGAATGAGACGGCCACGATTGCCTGAACCGCTGTACACTCGCTCCATGTTCGGGGTCGATTTAATGTCGTTTGCGGATGACTGTCATTGGTAGTGTGGATCGTGAGCGGCGAAATGCAGAATGTGTCCCGTCCCATCAGCGGTTACTGGTTGCCTGGTGGCCATGATGCGGTGGCGTTTGCTAAGTCCCAAAGAACGCGCACTGTTCAGCGGTTGATCGCGGTGGCGCTGGTTAGTTGTCTCATAATCGGCGTCGTCAGTGCCTGTCGAGATGGCGGACACGTGATGCCCACCGCCGATGTTGCCGCGGTTCCGCAACAGCAGTTGCCGACTGTTTGGAGCGGGATATCGCTGCCGACAGACGAGGTTGCTGTACTCTCCAGTGCTGCTCGGTTCCCGGATGAAATCGCCGGACGCGCACGGCTCGCGCTGGGAGCGGATGTTTGCCATGGTCTCGTGTGTGTTGCGTATGGCGAGGCACCGAACGCGGCTGGACGCATGGCTGCAATCTTCGTTGTGCAGAAAACTTTGTCTGCTACGCCCGAGATATTGGCCGAGAGCGGCGCGCAACGCGTTGCCGAGGAGATACAGCGCCTCATAGCCGCAGGCTTGCCAGTGGCGGCTGGTCGCGATGGCGCGATAGTCTGGCTGTATGCATCTGGTTCGAGCGAGGTGTTCCTCGCCGGACGACTGGACAGCCCGTGGCTCTGGGCCGCGAGAGCGCCCGATTCCCAGCAGCTTGAGGCACTCCTGACCACTTTCTACACCGTTACGATGGGCCGCAAACCGGTCTGTCTTGCGACGGATTCGTGTGCACTCGTATCGTAACCGCGATGTCGCTTGGCACGTACGTTTCCAGGCATGCGATTACGCTTTTCGAGTCTGTTGCCGTTGCAAGATGAACAGCAGGGCGGTAACAACCAGCACAATGCTGAAGATGGTGATGTAGGTGATGTCCTCGGTGCGGAAGGCCGGGGTGGCGTCAGCGTGGATGGCGAGGCCGATGCTGGCGACGACGCAGTAGGCCCAGAGCATCGGCAGGAAGACCTGCGCCATCGACCAGCGGTTGCGGTAGGCGACAAGCAGCGCGCCGCCGCCGATTGTCAGCAGCATCGACGCCAGCAGCCGCGTGTCGAGCGGCTTCCACGGCCCCAGCTCCGCCCAGGGCCAGACCGCGCCGGAATCACGCGGGGCCAGGTAGACCCACGCGCCAACGACCGACGCGAGGATGCCGAGGACGAGCAGCGTCATCCGCAGCTCTCGCCCAATCGCAGGCTCCGCCGGACGCGCCGCGTTCCAGTTCACTGCGACCGTCAGGAGCGCGATCGCCACAGCTGGAATGACGAGTGAGAGGAACGACCATGCAACCAACTCGCCCCAATCGACGGCGTTGCGCCCGAACACCATCGCCAGCGCGAGCGGGATGCCGTAGAGCACGACGGTCGTCATCAGCAGTTCGCTGGCGGGCCAGTTGGGACGCAGCAGCGTGATGAGGCTGCCGACCGCGTAGGCCGCAGCTGCCCCGGCCAGGAAACGATACGCCAGATCGGGCATCTGCCAGGGCCAGGCTCCCTTTAATAGAAAGAAGCTCGTCGTCATGCCAACCAGCCCGCCGCCGAGCAGGAAGATCGTGACGAATCGCGCCAGCAACGGCACTCCCCGCTCGGCACGGATCAGTGTTGATGTATCGAGCAGGGATGGGCTTGGCACGGTCACAGGTGATTGTGTCATCGGTTCCCCCTTGTGCGTGTGCCAGACAACGTGCGCTGATCCCCCGCCGTTAGGGTCGCCGCTTGCCGCGACCGGCGTGGGTAGACATGGGTTCGGTCGTGTCGACCGGTCTGGAGACACCCTGGTTCCCTCGCTATTTGGATGAGCAGCGACGGCGTCTATCGTGATTGGTTAACATGTCCGCACGCACGAGGACCGACGCCGGTCGCGGCAAGCGGCGATCCTACGGCGTCGGTCCTCGTGCGCTATTCTCAGATAGAACGTGGAAAATGTCACGCGTGCGCTGCGTGCTACACTGAATACCTGTCCCAGATATGGGACTCGCCAAATTAACGTGGTGACGTGGGCGGGTAGTGACACCCGCCTTTTCTGAACCCCGCGAATTGATGATGACAACGCCAACGTGACGGAGACCAGTATGAATGACAACCGATCCCCATATTTCATCTCTACGTCCATCCCCTATGTCAACGCCCGCCCGCACGTCGGACACGCGATGGAGTTCGCGCTGGCCGATGCCTACGCGCGCTGGCACCGGCAGCAGGGACGGGATGTCTTCTTCCTGTCTGGATCGGACGAGAACAGCCTGAAGAACGTACAGGCCGCCGAGCGCGAGGGCATTTCAACACAGGAGTTGGTCAATAAGTACGTCCAGTCGTTTGAGGAGACGATCCAGGCGCTGAACGTCTCGAACGACGACTTCCTGCGCACGAGCATCGACGAGCGACATATCGCCGGTGCCGGGAAAATCTGGCGGGCGATGGTCGCGTCCGGGGACGTGTACTCGAAAAGCTACTCGGGCCTCTACTGCGTCGGCTGCGAACAGTTCTACACTGAAGACGAACTGGTCGAGGGTCGCTGCCCGGAACACGGCACCGTGCCGGATGTGGTTGAAGAGGAGAACTACTTCTTCCGCCTTTCGCGCTACGGCGACCAACTGCGTGAACTGATCTCGAACGACACGTTGAAGATTTACCCCGCTCAGCGCAAGAACGAGGTGCTGCGCTTTGTCGAGGCCGGGCTGGAAGATTTCTCGATCTCCCGCTCGCGCGCCCGCGCCCGCGACTGGGGCATCGCCGTCCCGGACGACCCTGGTCAGGTCATGTACGTCTGGGTTGACGCGCTGGCGAACTACATCACCGCGCTTGACTACGCGGCAGACGGCGAGCGGTTCCAGCACTACTGGCAGGACGCACCCGATCGTGTGCATGTGATCGGCAAGGGCATTCTGCGCTTCCACGCCGTCTACTGGCCAGCCATGCTGCTGTCGGCAGGGCTGCCGCTGCCGACACATATCATCGTGCACGGCTACTTCACGGTTGGCGGGCAGAAGATGAGCAAGTCGCTCGGCAACGTGATCGATCCAGTGGACGTCACCGAGCGCTTCGGGTCCGATGCGTTGCGCTATTACGTGCTGCGTGAGATCAACCCGTTCGCCGATGGCGACTTCACGGTCGAGAAGCTGGCCGGTCGCTACCGCTCCGACCTGGGCAACGACCTCGGCAACCTGCTCAACCGCGCCATCAGCATGATCGCCCGCTACCGCGAGGGCGTCATCCCGAACTCCTCCTGGTCGGACGCTGGCGAACTGGAGAACGAGCTGGCCGAAACCCTGGGCGTCGCGGCGGCGAAGGTCGAGCTGGCGATGGAGGGCTACGACCCGCAGGCCGCGCTGATCGCAATCTGGGAAGTCATCTCGACCGCCAACACCTATGTCGAGCAGTCGGCCCCCTGGAACATCGCCAAGTCCGAACGCAACGGCGAGATTCCCCCCGGCCGCCTCGACACAGTCCTGCACGCCCTAGCCATCACGCTTGGCAAGCTCGCCCAGCTCCTGTACCCGTTCCTGCCCGAGACGGCGGAGAAGATGGCGGCGCAGCTTGGCAGCGCGTCACTGGATCAGTTGCCACGCGGCGGCCAGAAGGTCGGCACGCCGGAACCGATCTTCCCACGTATCGAGGAGGCAGAGGTGGCCTGATGGACGGAGCAATTCCAGATCGAGATGAGGTGTGGATACCGATGGAACATCACTCGCCGCCGCCCCTGTAGGGGCATGGCTCAGCCCTGTCCGCGCCCGCTTGTGCCGCGTCGGTAAGCGTGACATAGCGATGGTCAAACTGGTCTGGCTACCGCGATACTACGACACCTCTAGTGATGCTGCGCCTGCGGGCGCGGATAAGGCTGGACTATGTCCCAATAGGGGAACTGTCGCTCTCGCCCGCTACTCCCTGTCGTAGGTGCAGGTCGAGATAGCCTGTGTATCTTTCTGGACGGCGATCTGCTGAAAGGCTGCGCTGCCGAAGCCTCGGCCTCATGAATGCTCCCGGGATTGTCAGTCGCTAGCATGATTGACGCGATCGGCGTTTATGAGTCGCGTGTGCCATGTCTGCCTGACCCACCGGTGCACAGACGAGCGATCGGATCAGGTTGCTGCTTGTCGTGGTAGTGTCGCGTTGATCTCGTCTTCATCAATTGCCACTGGGATGCGACGTTGCACCGCTGTCAATTCAATCTTCCGGCGATTCCGTACAGAGATGTAACGTCGGCACGTCGCTCACGCCCATGGGGAGGAGGAGGCGCGAAATCACCGTCTAAGCCGGGAAGCCGTGCGGCTCGGCCTGGGTGGATCACGATGATTGCTCCATCGAGCCTCGGGTATACGTGCGGGAGAAACGGTGTGACCAGTGTTTCGGACACGATAGGTTGTCACCGACAGCGCTGATACGACACGTTCGTGTGCAGGACACCAGGGAGAGTAATGAGTATGTTCGAGAAACGCTTCCCGACCCAGATCATGATCGTTCTCGCGATCGTCCTTCTGGCAACCGCAGCCTTTGCTGCACGGCCAGCGTCGGCTGACCATGTCGCCGCAGAATGCATCGACACTAGTGGCGGCAGTGATAGCGACCGTGCTGTCGACCGAGATGACGAACTGTATGTGATCGGTCTGACCGTTGATCAGCGTTTGATCTGCTTCGGCGAAGACTCGCCAGAAGATAGCGATACCATCGGACAGATCACTGGCCTGGCTGGCGACACGTCGCTGGTCGGAATTGACTACCGGCCCGCCAACAACACCTTGTACGGTGTTGGTAATTCCGGAGGTATTTACACCGTACAAGGTGTCAATGCGATGGCGACTAAAGTCTCGCAGCTGAGCGTCACTCTACGGGGCACTGCCTTTGGAGTTGATGTCAACCCAGCCGCAGATGCGCTGCGCATCATCAGCAACGCCGGGCAGAATCTGCGTTTCAGCTTCGCCGCTGGCACGACAACGGTCGACGGAGCACTGACGTATCCGCCGGAAACCACGCGCGCAACCGGAGTGACGGCTGCGGCGTACACGAACAACGACTCGGATCCGAACACTGCAACGACGCTGTATGACATTGATGCCCGACAGGATCAGGTCGCCATCCAGTCAACGGCCAACACTGGCCAATTGGCTCCGACTGGCAAGCTCACGGTCGACACGTCCCTGCGGGTTGGCTTCGACATCTACAGCACCGTGCGCGACGGATCGACCGTTGATGTTCGCGGTCTGGCGTCGTTGACCGTCGGTGGGCAGGCGGGACTCTACCGCATTACCCTCTTCTCGGGCAAGGCAGTGTTCCAGGGAGCGTTCTCGACGAACAACCGCGTCATCGACATCGCGATTCCGCTGAACCAGCTCTAACTGGCTGACGATGCGGATCAATGAGCCTGACACGTGGATGGCCCGCCGCATCGGACGATAGCCCAGCACAACGAAGCTCCCTATCCACTAGAGGGTGTTATGCACTTGCGATCTGAGACACCCGCGAACGTACGCGATGACGGCGCTCGCCGAAGCGCCAACGACCGCATCAAAGGGCCGCCGCACCGTCCACGGCTGACACCGGATGA
>Ga0136611_10000448_pt1 | contig 26895 bp, 24 predicted proteins | sample AntDrymUQ2232306_2_FD_106645 | JGI IMG/M metagenome (GOLD analysis project Ga0136611, IMG submission 106645) | Polar desert sand microbial communities from Dry Valleys, Antarctica - metaG UQ223 (23.06) | ecosystem: Environmental > Terrestrial > Soil > Desert | place: Antarctica: Dry Valley...
AAATCGCCCGGACCCGGATATTGATTTAATTCGTCGGGCGTATTTCTTCTCTGCAATGCATCATCGCGGGCAGAAGCGCGCTTCCGGCGAACCATATCTCGTTCATCCTTTGGAAGTGGCGGATATTTTAGCCGATATGCGCCTCGACGAAACGAGCGTCTCCACCGGACTTCTTCACGATGTCGTTGAGGATACGCTGGTTGATTTAGATACGATACGCGATTACTTCGGCGATGAAATAACGCGATTAGTTGACGGTTTAACCAAAATCGCGCATATAAGCAATCTCTCGAAAGAGAGGCAGCAAGCCGAAAACGTCCGCAAGATGGTTTTGGCGATGATTACTGACGTTCGCGTCGTGCTTATCAAACTCGCCGACCGTCTGCACAATATGCGGACGATGCAGTTTCTAAAGCCCGAAAAACGCGCCCGCATTTCTCAGGAGACGCTCGATATTTACGCGCCGATTGCTCACCGGCTCGGAATGGGAAAGGTGCGAAGCGAACTCGAAGACTTATCTTTCCAAAATCTTTACCCGGAAGAATATAAAAAACTCTCAAAGGAAGTCGAAGCGCGTCGTTCAGAACTCGAAGCGACGATGGGAAATATAACCGAATTAATTAAAGAAAAATTAAGCGAAAACGACGTGCCGTTTTTGGAAGTTCAAGGACGCGTCAAACGTCTATATTCTCTCTGGAAAAAATTGAAAAAGCGTAAGCTGACGATTGAAGAAGTTTACGATTTGATTGCCGCCCGCATTATCACGCCGAACGACAAAAAAAATTGTTATGTGGCTCTAAGCGTCGTTCACGATATTTGGACGCCGGTTCCCGAACGATTCAAAGATTGGATCGGGAATCCGCGCGACAATCTTTATCAATCGCTTCATACATCAGTTATCGGCGACAATGGTCAATCCTTTGAAGTGCAGATTCGCACTGAAGAAATGCACCAAATAGCTGAAGAAGGTGTGGCTGCTCACTGGAAATATAAGGAAAGCAAACTCGGAAAGAGCGAAGAGGACGCGAGCCTCGACGAGCTTCGCAAAACGGTCGAAAAACTTCTTCTCCCGCTTGTCGAAACGACGCAGGAAACGGAAGATTCAGAAGAATTCATCGAATCTTTAAAGCTCGATTTATATCCGAAAGACGTTTACGCTTTTACGCCGAGAGGCAAAATTATTCAGCTTCCGCGCGGCGCGACGCCAATTGATTTCGCTTATGCGATTCACTCGGAAGTTGGCGACACCTGCACGGGAGCCAAAATAAAAGGTCGCATCGTACCGCTCAGGACCGAGCTGCAGAACGGCGATGTCGTTGAAGTTTTGACCACGCTTAATTCAAAGCCATCACGCGATTGGCTTAACTCCGCCGTAACGTCGAAAGCAAGAAACCGCATTCGTCATTGGATTGCCCAACAACAGCGCGCCGAATCAATCGAAATCGGGCGCAGACTGCTCGAAAAAGAAGCCGATAAGTTTCGACTCTCACCGAAAAAACTGATTAATAGCGATAACGAAATGAAGCGCATCGCCAACGAATACGGGTTGGGCAGAGCGGAAGATTTGCTGGCTTCAATCGGTTACGGCAAAACTCTGCCGCGCAATGTCCTGGCAAAATTCTTGGGAGCGGAAAAATTCGCCGAACTCGATCCCGAAAAGAAAAAAGAGACCAGGTTAGAGAGCGGGATGAAAGCCGTTAAAAAATTTATCGGCTTGGGCGAAGATGCCATCATCGTCAAGGGCGTAGATAATCTATTAACCAATCGCGGTCGTTGCTGCAATCCGTTGCGCGGCGAGGAAATCATTGGCTACATCTCGCTCGGCAAAGGCATCGTCGTTCACAACAAACGCTGTAAAAACGTCGCGCAGTTGATGATTAACAAAGACCGCATTGTCGAGGTTGAATGGGCAAAAGGCGACGGCAAAGAAATTCAATCGGTCAGGTTGCTGGCGACTACCGAAAACCGAACGGGAATGCTGGCGGGAATTACCAACGCGATTGCCGAAATCAAAACCGGCATCCGTGACGCACGCGCCGAAATATCCAAAAATGACCGCGGTTTGATCGAGGTGACGATTGAAGTTTTCGATAAAAAACACCTTGATAAAGTTGTCGCTTCCATTCAACAAGTGCCGGGCGTAATCGCCGTTGAGCGGGTTAATTATTAGAAGGATTTTTTATCGAAGAGACACGAAAATATACGGAAGTCCAATCAAACAATAAATAGGTTTTTTCTTTTAAGTCTAATATATTATCAATTCTCTACAACTTAATATTTCCTCCTAAACTTTGCTTTTTATATTATATCTGCTAGAATTCGCCTTTTGCTTTAATAAACGAAAACTAAATAAAGGCGAAGCTATTTGTGAAAGAAACAATTTCAACTGAAAACGCGCCGGGCGCAATAGGACCGTATTCGCAGGCGGTGCGAACGGGAAACTTGGTATTTTGTTCGGGACAAATTCCGATTGATCCGGCAACCGGCGAATTCGTCTCGAACGATGTCGCGGAGCAAACCAGGCAAGTTTTGAAGAATTTGAGCGCGGTTTTGGAAGCGGCGGGAACTGATTTGAATAATGTCGTTAAAACGACGGTATTCTTAGCGGATATGAATGATTTTACGGCGATGAACGAAATCTACGCGGAGTTTTTCAGCGACAATAAACCGGCACGGGCAACTGTTCAGGCGGCGCGTCTGCCGCGTGATGCGCGGGTTGAGATTGAGTGTATCGCTGTAATTTAAAAGAAAAGCCAAACGCCGATAAGGAAAATCCGCGCGTTTGGCAACTAAAAATAAAAGTTTTGTTTCTAAAAGATTTACGCCGCTTTGACAATTTTGCCGCCTTTGATACAGCGGGTGCAAACTTTTTGTCGTCCGTTTCCGCCGGCGGGAAGTTGAACGCGAACCGATTGCAAATTCGGGTTGAACCGTCGGCGCGTTTTGTTGTTCGCATGTGAAACATTATTTCCGAATTGCGGACCTTTGCCGCAGACATCGCATCGTTTTGCCATAATAATTAAGCCTCCAAAAAAGTAATAACGAGGTAATAGATAAAAGAGTTTATCGTTAAACTCAAAAACAAGTTTTATAACAAAGATAAGTAGGTTAAGTCAAGTAATGATAAGACAAGTTAATTCCGAAGGAGTAAAAGCCATAGTGCATAATTCTAATTTTAAGATTTTTTTAATCGCCTTTTTAGCCGTTGCCGCGTTTGCTTTAAACGCTTGCACGGGAACGTCAACAAGCAATGCGCCAATCGGCGGACCGGTTGACGTAAACGAAACCGCCGCGACTGTAAACGGTAAGGTTATCAAATTGCAGGAAGTCGAGCGCGTTATTAAACAGCAGGGGCAAGGGCAGGAAGGCAGACTTTCCCCGCTCGAAATCGCGCAGGCGCGACTGCAGGTTCTCGAAGGTTTGATTCAGCAGGAAGTGATGTTCCAAAAAGCCGAGAAAGAAGCAGCGGTGCCGACTGACGAACAAGTAACGGCGGAACTTAACAAACGCAAAACGGCGAGCGGAATGTCGCAGGAAGAGTTCGACAAGAAAATGAAGGAAGCCAACGAAACTGAGGCTTCGCTTCGTGAAACGATTAAGAAAGGCTTGGCGATTCAAACCTTGACCGATCGAATCACCGGCAAAATCGAGCCGCCGAAAGACAGCGAGATCGAAGCGTTTTACAGCGGCAACAAAGAAGCCTTCGTCAAGAAAAAAGGCGTGAAAATCGCGGCAATCATCATTGATCCGGCGAACAGCGGTCAAGGCGATACGACGACCAACGAACAGGAAGCTGTTTTGAAAGGCAATGAAGTTCTCAAAAAATTACAATCCGGCGGCGATTTTACCGCAATCGCGCGTGAGATAAGCGAAGACCAGAGCCGACTGCAAGGCGGCGATTTGGGCTACGTTTCCGAAGAAGAATTGAGACAGGGTTTTTCTCCGCAGCTCGCTGCAACTTTGATGGACCCGAAATTTCCCATCGGACAAATCACAGGCGCACAGGCGCAAGGCAAATATTTTATTATTAAACTCCAGGAGCGAAGCGACAAGGATGAAAATCTAACGCTCGAAAGTCCGGGCATTCGCCAGCAAGTGACCGATTCTTTAATCAACGCCCGCAAACAATTGCTCGCCGCTTCGTATCAAGCGATGGCGATGAACGAAGCGAAAATCGAGAATTTTCTGGCGAAAAAAGTTGTAGATAATCCTAACGAACTGAGCGGCGCGCGTCCGGCAGGCGCGGCAACACCGCCGACCAACACAGATGTAAACGCGAACGTCAACACAAATTCAGCGGTTAATGGCAACATCAATACAAACGCCAACGTGAGCGTAAACGCGAATGCCAGAACGAACGCGAACGTTAATGCCAGGTAATTTTCCGATTATATTGGATTAATTTATAACGAGTAACCGAAAAGAACGGTTGCTCGTTATTTTTCTTAAAAATGCTTTTTCGACTTTCCGACATTTACAAATCATACGGCGGCGTTGATGTTTTGCGCGGCGTTTCGTTTCAAATAAATCCGAACGAAAAAGTCGGACTTGTCGGTCGCAACGGCGCGGGCAAAACGACGGATTTCCGTGTTATCACTGGCGAAGAGTCGGCGGATTCCGGCGATGTTCACAAACTCAGCAATCTGAAAATCGGACTTCTCCAGCAGCACGTTGATTTCACCGAAGATGAGACGGTTCACACCGCCGCGCTGTCGGCTTTTCAAAGGTTGCACGACATCGAAGCCGAAATGCGCCATCTCGAAATCGAGATGGCGGAAAATTTGAGTGATGAAGTTTTAGAAAAATACTCCGAGCTGCAGACCGAGTTTGAACACGCAGACGGTTTCAGCTACACGGCGCGAGCCGAGGCGATTCTGCTCGGTTTGGGTTTTGCGAAAGAGACCTGGAATTTGCCGACGAACAACCTTTCGGGAGGACAAAAAAATCGCCTCGGAATGGCGCGTCTGTTGCTATCGAATCCAGACATTCTGTTGCTTGACGAGCCGACGAATCATCTGGATGTCGGCGCGGTCGAATGGCTGGAAAACTTTTTGCAGAATTACGAAACCGCGTTTGTTATCGTCAGCCACGACCGTTATTTTCTTGACCGGACGTGCCGCCGCATTATCGAAATTGATAAAGGCAAAGCCGTTACTTACAAAGGAAATTATTCTCAGTTTTTAGTCGAACGTGCCGAACGGCGCGAACAGCAGCAGCGCGAATTTGAAAACCAACAGTCATTCATCGCCAAAAATGAAGACTTTGTGCGCCGCAATCTCGCCGGACAGAAAACTAAACTGGCAAAGTCGCGCCGCAATATGCTCGAACGGCTTGAACGAGTCGAAGCCGTTTCGGTCGAAAAGTCGAGCGGTAATTTCAATCTTAAAAAAGTAGAACGCGCCGGGCTGAATGTTCTGACGGCTGAAGATTTGGCAATCGGTTACGGGACGCGCGTTCTCGCCAGGGACATTAATTTCACGCTCAATCGCGGCGAGTGTTTGGGAATTATCGGCGGCAACGGCACCGGCAAAACGACTTTTCTGAAAACAATTCTCGGCAGCCAGCGCGAACTCGCGGGCGCGTTGAATTGGGGAACGAAAACGAATATCGGTTATTACGCACAGAATCTCGAAGATTTAGACAGCCGCAATGAAATTGTTCAAGAACTGCGGCGCGGCGCTCCGACGGCAGACAACGGCGAACTACGCTCGTTTCTAGCGAGGTTTTTATTCACCGGTGAAGACATATTCAAACGGGTCGCCGATTTGTCGGGCGGCGAAAAGGGAAGACTCGCACTGGCAAAATTGATTTATTCGGGTGTCAACGTATTGGTTTTAGATGAACCGACGAACCATCTCGACATTCCTTCGCGCGAAGCATTGGAAAGCGCGCTCGAAAATTATCCGGGAACGATTCTCGCGGTCAGCCACGACCGTTATTTTCTCGACCAGATTTCGACGCAAATTTTTTCCTTTGAAGCGGACGGCAAGACCGAAGTTTTCGACGGCAATTATTCGGAATTTCACGATTGGAAATTAAATCAATCGTCCGTTGTCAGTCGTCAGTCGTCAGCTGTAAATGAAAAAGTTGAGTCTGAATTGCAAACAAAGCGCAACGGACAAAAGACAACTGACGAAAGTCTTTCAAAAAACCAACGGCAAAAAATCGAAAAAAGAATTAAAGAAGTCGAGAAGGAAATTTCTCAAGCAGAAGGAAAATTGGCATCGTTGTCAACGCAGATGAGCGAACCGGAAAACGTATCGAGCCCTGAAAAATACGAACGACTTTCCAAACTATTCGCGGAAACGGAAAATGATATTCAAAAACTCTACGCCGAATGGGAAAAGTTATCCGGGTGAATCGAGACAAAGCGAGCGATTTAGTTACTTGAATTTCGTTTCTTTCGTCATCGGCTCGGCGACTTTGGTGGCGACAATTTGGATTATTATTCCCGCGCCCTTTTATAACATTTGGCTGTTCTCGGTTTTGGCGAGCGAGTGGAGTTTCGGTTTCGGATGTTTTGCTCTAGTCGGAATCTTTTGCGCTTTGTTTTCACGTCTGAAAAATAAAAACCGCAAATGGATTACAGCATTCTCAGTTAATTTTGCCGCACTGCTAATTTCCCTCTATCCTTTTTTCAGCGCATATCAAGCAACGCAGTCAAACGTATCGCTTTCGTTCGGGGAGTATTTCTCAGGATTCAAAAAAAACGATTCCAAAATAGAATTCTCAACATTTCAATTCGCCGACATTAATGGGAACGAGTTGAATGCGGACGTTTACGCGCCGCCCGTCGGAACGAACAAAAACGGTGCGGGAATTATTGTCGTTCACGGCGGTTCGTGGGGCGGCGGTGAACGCGGCGATTTTCCGCAGTGGAATCGGTGGCTGGCGGAACAGGGTTATGTCGTTTTCGATATTGACTACCGGCTCGCGCCGCAACCGAATTGGCAAGCGGCGACCGGCGACGTAAAATGCGCCGTCGCGCGAATTCGGCACACGGCGGCGGAATTCGGCATCTCACCAGACCGTCTTGCATTATTGGGGCGTTCGGCGGGCGGTCAGCTTTCTTTGCTCGCCGCTTATTCGAAAGGCGATCCGCGATTTCCTGCGAGTTGTTTGGCGGCTGAATCCCAAACGGTTCGCGCCGTGATTTCATTTTACGCGCCGACCGATTTGATTTGGGGATTTGATAATCCGGCGAACCGGGCGGTGATTGACGGGCGCGGCACACTGAGCCGTTTTCTCGGCGGTAATCCGCACGAATCCGACGAAATAAAAAACAGATTTCGGGTAGCATCGCCGGTTAATCAAGTTACCGGAGAAACGCCGCCGACGCTGCTCGTTCACGGCGGACATGACCAACTCGTGCGCTCGGAAAATATGTATTTTCTCGCTGACAAACTAAGCGCGAACCGCGTTCCGCATCGCGTAATTTTTATACCTTACGCGCAACACGGTTTTGATTACAATTTCAAAGGCTGGGGCGCACAGGTTGTCAAACCGCAGATTCTCGAATTCTTGCGCGAGCATACCAAGTAAAAATATCACCGGCGAGTTTTTAAGATTCAAGGCGATAATTCGGTGCTTCTTTGGTAATGATAACGTCGTGAACGTGCGATTCGCGCAAGCCCGCCGATGTGATACGAATAAATTTGGCGTTCGCCTGTAATTCTTCGATTGATTTGCAGCCCGTGTAGCCCATTCCCGAACGCAGACCGCCGACAAGCTGAGTCACCATTTCCGCCAGAGTTCCTTTGTAAGCGACGCGACCTTCGATGCCTTCGGGAACGTATTTTGAATCAGACACGGTTCCCTCCTGCGCGTATCTGTCGCTCGAACCTTTTTTCATCGCCCCGATTGAACCCATTCCGCGATACGTTTTAAACGTCCGACCCTGAAACAAAATCGTTTCACCCGGCGCTTCTTCGGTTCCGGCAAAGAGCGAACCGATCATCACCGTGTCCGCGCCCGCTGCAATCGCTTTCGCCACATCGCCAGAGAATTTCACCCCGCCGTCGGCGATAATCGGAACGCCGGAGCCTTTCGCCGCGTTGACGCATTCGATAATCGCCGTGATTTGCGGAACGCCCGCGCCGGTGACAACGCGAGTGGTACAAATCGAGCCGGGACCGATACCGATTTTAATTGCATCAACGCCTGAGTCAATCAATGCTTTCGTGGCTTCGGCGGTGGCGACGTTCCCGGCGATGATTTCAATACCGGAAAATTTCTTTTTGATTTTTTTGACGGCTTTGATGACCCGCGACGAATGTCCGTGCGCCGTGTCAACGACGATGGCATCGGCACGACACTCAATTAATGCCGCAGCGCGTTCGAGATAATCGCCGGTCGCGCCGATTGCCGCCGCAACGCGCAATCTGCCTAATTCGTCTTTCGCCGCGTTCGGGTAACGAATCGCTTTTTGAATATCTTTGACAGTTATTAAACCTTTCAGAAGTCCCTGCTCGTCAACTACCAATAACTTTTCGATGCGGTGTTTCTGCAGTTTGACTTTTGCCTCCATTAAAGTTGTTCCGATAGGGACGGTGACAAGCGGTTGTTTGGTCATCACATCCGAGACTGGAATTTCAAAGCGCGTTTCAAAACGCAAGTCGCGGTTGGTGATGATACCGACGAGCAAGCCGCTTTCGTCAATGACCGGTACACCGCTGATTTTGAAACGCTCCATCATTTTTAAGGCTTCGCTCACAAGCGCGTTGTCACGAATCGTCACCGGATCAACAATCATTCCTGACTCGGAGCGTTTCACTTTATCAACTTCTTCCGCCTGCTGTTCGATGGAAAAGTTTTTATGAATGATGCCGATGCCGCCCTGCTGAGCGAGCGCGATTGCTAAACCGGCTTCCGTCACCGTGTCCATCGCCGATGAACAAAGCGGAATATTCAAACGAATATGACGCGAAAATTGGGTCGAAGTGTCGGTGTCGCCCGGCAAAATTTCCGAATAAGCGGGAATTAATAAAACGTCGTCGAAAGTTAATCCTTCTTTTATTTCTTCTATTAACATATAAATTTATACAAAAAAGCCCGCACTTTTCTCGGCGGGCGCGGGTTTATCTTTTATTATCAATTATAAATTTTAACTTGTAAAAAAGCCGCATAACTTTTTATCTTGGCGAAGCTGATCGCGCATAACTTATCTGACCGCTATCCCAGATTTGCTGGAGATTGTCCTTGTTTATCTCAAATTCGATGGCTCTCCGATTCGGATTTTCCGGCGCGTTCGGCGCATTGATTTGTTTGTCGTTAATTTTTATCTGAATATTCTTTGCTTTAGATTGTGAATAGCTCAGGCGCAAACTTTGTTTCGGCTCAAAAAACACGGATTTTTCTGCTGCGATTAAAGTATTGCCTTTTTCGCCGTCGGATATTGAAACGAGCGCGACCGGCGATTTTACCGCCTGAACTTCTACTTTTAAATTGTTCATCGAAAGCGCGGGCGGATTTGGTGCGGCAATATTTGCTAAAGATATATTCGACGTTAAATTGGCATTGGCGTTGGAGTTGACAGACGCGTTCGCCGCCGTCTGGGTCGCCATCGGTTCGATATATCTGAGCAGCATCAAAACGCCCGCCGCCATCAATGCCAAAATCACGCCGGCTAAAATAACGGTTGTCAAACTGGCAGACGAAGGGCGATCATTGGTTAAAACTTCGGGACGGTAGGTTTTCGGTTCGTCGGCAATTTGGAGACCTTGATTGGCAACTAGCTGCCCATAATCCTGCAATGCTTCCTGCTCGTCAACGCCGACGTATTTAGCAAATGATTTGACAAAACCCTTATTGAAAATTCCGCCCGGCAGCGTTCGATAATCGTCTCTTTCAATGCATCCGATATAGAGCGCGGAGATTCGCGTCTGTTCAGCGACTTCGCTGATGGTAATACCACGCTCTTCACGGGCTTGCCGCAATTTTTCGCCGAGAGTAACAGACATTTTTTCCGTGCAATTAGTTCTTCAAAAATTTATTAAAAGACAACCCGTCTTAAAGTTGAAATATATCTTTGTTAAAGCGCGGATGTCAATGCTTTTAATTATATTAGTCGGTTTCTCGCGCTTGCCTCTTGCGTTCGCCGCATGATAGGTTTAGCCTTTATTTTTATCTTGTATTAAAATTATTAACAATCTGTAAAGTAAGGAGAAAACAATGAGTTTGGAAGCACTCTGAATGGTCGAAACTAAAGGTTTTGTCGGCGCGGTCGAATCAGCAGACGCGATGGTCAAAGCGGCGAACGTCGAGCTAATCGGAAAAGAATATATCGGCGCGGGCTACGTCACGATTTTTGTGCGCGGCGATGTCGGCGCAGTCAAAGCGGCAACCGATGCGGGCGCGGCGGCGGCGCGGCGTGTGGGCGAATTGATTTCGGTTCACGTCATTCCGCGTCCGCACGGCGAAGTCGAGCGGGTTCTCCCGAAAGGCATCGGTTACAGCCCCGACGAAAAAGTCATTCAGGGCGGCGGTCGCGGACAACTCGGCGCGGGCAGCGCGGAAAACGAAATCTCGATGAACGACAGAAACAAATCGAGAACGAAGTAGTATTAAATTACGAGCTACAAATTACGAATGAAGACAGAAATAACATTCGTAATTCGTAGTTCGTAATTCGTAAAAAATGCCGGAAGTAAAAGAATCAATCTCGCAGCAGGAAGCGGCAAACGCGGTGGAAGCCGCGCACTTGGCGTTTCAGGAAGTTGCGAAGTTTGACCAGACGAAAATTGACCGCATCTGCGAAGCGATGGCGAACGTCGCGCTTCGCGCATCGCTGCGTCTCGGCGCGATGGCGTGCGAGGAAACTGGTTTCGGAAAGCCCGAAGACAAACAGGAAAAAAATCGTTTCGCGGCGGAAGACGTTTGGAATTATTTCAAGAACCTGAAAACGGTCGGCGTGGTCAAAGAAAGCGAAAGCATCGTCGAAATCGCGTCGCCGCGCGGTGTGGTCGCGGCGATTATTCCTTCGACCAATCCGACCTCGACTGCGATTTTCAAGATTATTATCGCCATCAAATCTCGAAACACAATTGTCCTTTCTCCGCATCCGTCGGCGGCGCGTTCGATTGCGGAGACTGCCCGCGTGATGCGCGAAGTCGCCGTGCGCGAAGGCTTGCCGCCCGATGCAATTCAATGTTTGTCGAATCCGACTATCGAAGGCACGGAAACTTTGATGCGGCATAAACGCACCGCCGTAATTCTGGCGACCGGCGGCATCGGACTGGTTCGCGCGGCTTATTCTTCGGGCAAACCGGCGTTCGGTGTGGGTCCGGGAAATGCTCCGGTGTTTATCGAAGAGACGGCAAACGTCGAAAAAGCCGTGTCGGATATTTTGACTTCGACTTGTTTCGACAACGGAACGATTTGCGCCTCCGAGCAATCGGTCGTCGTTGATTCGCCGGTTGCCGGTCAAGTCCGCGAACAATTTAAAGCGCAAGGCGGGCATTTTCTTAATCAAACTGAAGCCGATCAAGTCGGCGCGATTTTGCTGACCGAACACAGAACTCTGAACCCGAATATTGTCGGCAAATCCGCCGAATACATTGCGAATCTGGCGGGAATTTCCGTTCCGCCGGGAACTCGCTGTCTGCTCGCCGATTGCGGCGGTGTCGGACGCGATTATCCCTGGTCAATCGAGAAACTTTCGCCGACGCTGGCGTTCTTTGTCGCCGACGGAATCGAAGCCGGAGCGCGGCGTTGCTTGGAGATTTTACAGTTCGGCGGAATGGGACACACCGCCGGAATGCACACTGCGTCGCGCGAAGCCGCGATCCGTTACGGCGAGCAAATGCCCGCCTCGCGCGTCATCATCAATTCGCCGACGACGCACGGCGCAATCGGATTTTCAACCGCGCTCGCGCCTTCGATGACCCTCGGTTGCGGCTCGTGGGGCGGTAACGTCACTTCCGATAACGTCTCGCCGATTCATCTCATGGACATCAAGCGCGTGGCTTTTGAAACAAAGCCGGTCAGTCGCGCGAAGCGGTCGTCGGTCGTCGGTCGTCAGCCTTTGACCGCAGTTGCGACAGAGAATGGAGAACGGATAATTGACCAAAAAAATATCAAACGCGAGCAAATCGCCGTGCTTGTTGACAAGTTTTTGCGAAACAAAACTGCTGAACTACCGGCAGAGACAACGAACGCGAATTTAGATGCGGAAATCGCAAATCGCAAATCGCAAACCGCAAATCAATCTGATTCTCCGGTCAAAACAATCATTCACGAATTGAAGTCGGAAAATGCGACCAACGGCGCGAAACCGAAAACGGTTGATTTCGTCAGCGAAACCGATGTCAAAACGGCAATCGAAAACGGCGCGAAAATTTATGTGACGGCGAAAACTATTATCACGCCGTCGGCACGCGATTTAGGCGAAGAGAAGGAAATTTTTGCGAAAGTTTAAGAGGCTTATTTTAATGGTAAAGAAAATCTCATTACTCATTCTCGTTGCGGTTTTTTCGGTCGTCGCCGCTAACGGGCAGACAGCGAACACTGCGAAAGAAAACACTCTGATTGAACAACCGTCGCTTGCCTGCGGCATTGTAGTTGATAATTCCGGTTCGTATCGAACGATCTTTGAGACGGTCATTAAAACCACCAATCAAATTATCGAAGCGAACGGCACGGAGGACGAAACATTTTTGGTGCGGTTTGTTGACGCGAGCAAAATTTCTCTAATTCAGGATTTCACTTCGTCGAAAGATGAGTTGCATTCGGCGGCGGAAGAAATGTTTATCGAAGGCGGACAAACGGCGATTTTAGACGGCGTTTACTTTTCAGCGAAACATCTGGCGGAAAAAGATGTTTCGGCAAACCGGCGAAAAATTTTGATTCTCATCACCGACGGCGAAGACCGAAAAAGCGCGGCGAAAATCGAAGAAGTTTTGAAATTTTTAAAAGACGAGAAAATCCGGGTCTTCACCCTCGGTTTATCCGACGGGAAAATTTACAAAAACCTGTTGGAAAAATTGGCGAAAGAAACCGGCGGTAAAAGTTTTATGGTGGAAAATCGTTCGGACATTGAGGCAATCGTCAAACAATTGACCGTTGCCGTCCGCGCTCAATAAACCTTTTTGATAATGGCTGAAACAACGGTCGAAAACCTAATTTGTCAGGCTTGCGGCGCGGATGTGCGACCGAGCGCGCTTTTCTGTTATCACTGCGGTAGTTCGGTTGCCCCGGAAGCGGTCGTCGCTTTGAAAGACAGAAAAGATGTCGGCAATGCTCGACTTCGTGAAGTCGTCAGCGAGGAAAGAAACGGCGATAAATCGGAACAAATCAAACAAACGATTGTCGAAAAGATTGAAGACCGAACAAATCTCAAGCCGAATCTACCCGAAGAACCGAAACTGAAATCCGCCGCGACGATGCGTCGCAGATCGAAATCTTTTCAACCAAAGCGAGTCGAAATCATCTGGGAAGAACACGAAAACGCGCCGAATGGATGGTTTATCGCCGCGGCGATTTTCCTGACGTTGTTCGCCGCCGGAATTTTGTATCTGGCGATGCTCTTGAAATAAAATTATACGAGCGATAAAAATTATGGAAGCACTCGGAATGGTTGAATGTATGGGTTTGGTGGCGATGATTGAAGCTGCCGACGCGATGGTCAAATCCGCGAATGTGAAGCTCGTCGGTTATGAGAGAATTGACGCGGGATTGGTGACGGCGATTGTGCGCGGCGAAGTCGGCGCGGTCAAAGCGGCGGTTGACGCGGGCGCGGCTGCTGGTAGGCGCGTCGGAACAGTCGTCGCCGTCCACGTTATTCCGCGTCCGCATTCGGAAGTTGAGATGGGAATTTCAATTTTGAAAACCGGCGAGACGACGCGTAAAAAAATCAGCGGGTCAGTACCGGAAAAATAAAAATTACGAATTGAAAAAAGTATCTCAATTCGTAATCTGAAGATTTACCTACGGATTTTTGGTTTTCTGAATAGGGTTTATCAGCGTCGGCGGAGTCGTTTCATCTTTGGTAGCGGATCTGCCAGTTCTCGTGACGGCGATGCGTTTTTGTTTGTTCGGTCCGTCGGCGATGGCGACTTTGATGTTTCGGAAAGTGCCGTCTTTTCTGTCGTTCGTCGGAGCGTAGCCGATTGAATACTGTGTCCGAAGCTCGGTGGCGATATTAGCGGCGATGCCGTTCAGTTCGCTGACATCTTTCGGAAAATAAACTTTTCCGCCGGTTACTTCCGCCAGCCGTTCGAGAAAAGCCTTCGCTTTCCCTTGCGGGCTTTTGCTGATAAAACCGCCTTCCTTATCTAAATCGCCGATGAAGCCGATGGCGTAAATCTGCACGTCGGTTTCTTTCAATAAGTTAAAAAGCTGCTGTTCTTTATAAAAAGAATCACGGTCTTCGCCATCGGAAACTAAAATTAAAGCTCGTCGCTTGCGGTCATTCGGGTCGCGGCTTTTTTCGTAATTGGTAATAGTTTCCGCCGCCAGATAAACGGCATCAATAATCGCCGTCTGTCCGCCTTCGATGAAAAGATCGTCGAGGGCTTCGTTAAGCAAAGTTTTATCAGGCGTGAAATTTTGTATGATTTCGATGTTTTGCGAACTGACGAAACGAATAATACTGGTTTCATCATCAGGACGATTAGTGCCGACAATTATTTTACTCGCCTCGATAACTTTTTCGATCTGCGGGCGCAAGGACCCGGAATTATCAATCACCAGCGAATAATTGGTCGGAACTTCCGAACGAGTGAAAAACTCAATCGGCTGAACGACATTATCTTCGTAAATCTTGAAATCATCCTGTCGCAGATTGCCGATTGAACGATTATTGCGGTCAACGACGCGGACGGTTAAGTTGACGAGTTCCGTTTCAACTTTGATAACTTCGTCTTCTTCCGGTGTCGGCGTAGCCGTGGGCAGCGTCACAATTTTCGGTGTCGGCGACGGCGCAGGCAGCATGACCGTTTTCGGCGTGACAGTCGGCGACGGAGTTTGACGCGGGCGATTCGGCGTTTGAATCGTTTGCGCTTCAGCAGTAGAAAAATTGTAAAAAGCGGCGGCAGCGGTCAAACAGAAAATGAACAATAGTACATTTGTGGTTTTTCTTTTCATCTTCAATCGAAATCTATAATTATTTGTAGTTCGTATTCGGCGAAGCGTAATAACCTTCGCGCGTGCGAACCGTTAGACGCGAAAGTCCGCGCGGAGGTTTGACCTTAACTTTGACTTTGCGCCATTTTCCGTCGGGCGTGAAATCTTTCGGCGTAAAACCGATTGAATATTGATGACGCAGTTCGAGCGCGATGCGTTCGAAAATTTCGTCCATCTCAACATCAGTTTGCGGATAAAAAGCCTTGCCGCCGGTGACGCTTGTCAATTCGTCGAGAAACGCTTGCCCCTGCATTCCCGTCACGCTTCCCGCGTCGCCGCGATCCATAATGCCGACGGCGTAAACCGTCACGTCCGATTCTTTGAGCAGACGGCGCACTTCGCCGAAATTGTAGCGCGAAGCATTGTCCTGCCCGTCGCTGATAATCAACATCGCTTTTTTCTGCCGGGATCCGCGCGTCACGCGCTCGACGCCGAGATAACAGGCATCGTAGAGCGCGGTGTTGTTTTTCGGCTGGATGAGCGTCAATTTTTGCAGCACGGCGTCGCCGTCGCGCGTGCGGTCAAGCAACAGTTGGGCGCGGCTGTTAAAAGCAATTAAAAAATATTCGTCCGACGGATGGCTCGTGTTGATAAATCGTTCGAGCGCTTTGCGCGCCTTGCCAAGTTTCTCGCCGCTCATTGAATCGGAAACATCGAACAAAATGCCGATGGAAGCGGGCGCGTCGGCATCCGAGAAAAACGTAATTTCCTGTTCCTGATTGCTGTCAAAGGCGGTGAAATCTTTTTTCTTCAAGCCGGAAACTAAACGTCCGTAAAGGTCGGTGACGGTTAAAGTGAGCGTCACCAAATCGGTTTTAACCGAAATCGGTTTGCTGTCGTCTTCTTCGACCGGCGGTGTCGGTTCAGTCGTTTGCGCGTATGAGGAAAACGGAACGAGGAAAAGAACAAAGGTTAAAAAAATCCACCGATGCGCGAGGCACGAGCGGCTGATAAATCGAAAACTTTTCACAGCCATAAATTCTCCCTGTTAATTTTTATATTCTAAAGAAACCAGTCTATCACCGCAAGATATTTTTTTGATGTCCGTGAGGTAACATTCGTTGGTTTGGCAAAGTTAGATTCTTAAATAAGTTTCGGGTCTTAAGTTTCAGTTGGCATCGAACTTGATGATGGTTGCAACCTTTGATAAAAATAGGCGTGATATAATCTTGAAAGTTTCAAGTTTCGAGCAGAACCTTGTGAATTCGAAACCTAAGACCTGAAATCAAAAACTTAAAAATGGCTGAATTTATTTGTCGTCTGGGAACGCCTTCGGGCGAAGTTTTAACGCGCATCGTCGAAGCGACCGCCGCCGGCGAGGCCAAATCGCGGTTGGAAAGCGAAGGCTTTCGCGTATTCGCCGTCTCGAACGCCGAAAAAGGTTTGTCGGCGATTTTGCCGACGGGCAGTATGGGTAAAAAAGCGCGTGTCAAAGCCGGAGATTTTCTGCTGTTCAATCAACAGCTTTCCGCGCTTTTGCGGGCGGGCATTCCTGTTTTGCAATCAATTAATTTGCTGAAAAACCGTTCGGGTTCTTCGACCTTGCGCGCGATTTTGGCTGACGTGGAAGAGAAAATTAAAAGCGGTGTTCCTTTGTCCGAAGCATTTGAAGGGCAAGGCACGTTTCCGAAAATCTATACGGCTTCCTTGCTCGCTGGCGAGAAATCCGGCGCACTTGACGATGTGTTGGCGCGTTTCGTTGATTATCTCAAACGCAACGTCGCCGTTTCGCGCAAACTGCGCGGCGCGCTCGCTTATCCGTTATTTCTCCTGGTCGCGGCAACTTTTATGGTCGGATTTTTGACGCTCTACATTGTGCCGCGAATGTCGGATTTGTTCAAAGGTCTCAGCACCAATCAGGGCTTGCCGCTTGTTACGGTTATTGTTTTAACTTTTTCGACGACTATCGCGAATAATATCTGGTGGCTTTTGCCGATGATTCTGGTGCTGGTTTTTTCCCTCGTTATCTGGCTCAGAACGCCGAACGGAAAACTTATGGTCGGAAGACTTCTGTTGAAACTGCCGATTGTCGGCGCGTTAATCAGACAGATGACGACGGCGCAGTTAGCGCGTTCGCTGTCTACTCTTTTGTCGGGCGGCATTACCGTTCCCGATGCCTGGAACATTGCTTCAGAATCAATCAATAATCTCGAACTGCGCCGCCGCAGCCTGACGGTTTTGCCGCTCATTCGTGAAGGGCGGCTGTTTACCGAGTCGTTGGAAAAAGCCAATTGGATGCCGGAACTCGCGCTCGATATGATCGGGATCGGCGAAAAGTCGGGCAGCCTGCGCGAAATGCTCGACGAAGTAGCGAACTTTTACGATGCCGAATCGGAAGTCAAACTTGAACAATTAACGACTCTGCTCGAGCCGGTAATTTTAGTTTTTATGGCGGGCATTGTCGTCACGATTCTGCTGGCGATTTATCTGCCGATTATAAACACGATTTCTTCAGGACCGTTTAGCGGAAAGAAATAAGTCAGAAACGCAGAACAACGAACCGGGAACGATAGACAACTAACAAAGAAATAATGCAACAACCAACAAACGGAAACAGTCAAACGGCGACAATTACCGCGCCGAAAATAAACACGACCGAGTTTTTGGAGAACGAGCCGCCGGAAGTCATCGAAGCCAAGGCATTGGCGCGGCGTTACCGACTGCCGTATATAGACCTTTTGCCGCCTGATAAACAATCGCCGATTAGTTACGAAGAACTCGCCGGAATTCCGGTTGACTTAATGCTGCGCAATTTATTTGTGCCGCTTCGCAGAGAAGGCAGAAATTTGCACGTCGGGATGGCTGACCCGACGAACCTGGAAGTGCTGGACGAGCTTGAAAATGTTTTGAACGTCCGCATCGTTCCGTATGTAGCGACGGCGGGCGCGATTGATGTCGTTCTCAGAAAAGGCGACGCGACGCAGCGGGTTTTGCAAGAAGCGGCTTCGGGTTTCAAAATCTCGCTCGTTAAAGAAACCGACCAGGGCGAGGAAGTTCTAGATTTGGATAGATTGGCGAACGATTCGGAGATGTCGCCGATTATCAAATTGGTTGACACGGTGGTTTATAACGCGATGGAGTCGCGCGCTTCCGATATTCACATCGAAGCCGGCGACCGCGATGTGACCGTTAAATTCCGCATTGACGGCGCGCTTTATCAAAAAGTTGACCCGATTGATATTTCTTATCACCAAACTTTAATTTCGCGTATCAAAGTTATGTCGGAACTCGATATTGCCGAAAGAAGAATTCCGCAGGACGGACGTTTTCGCGTTCGCTACAAAGGCAGAACGGTTGACTTTCGCGTTTCGATTCTGCCGTCGGCTTACGGCGAAAACTGCGTCATTCGTATTCTCGACAAAGAGCAAATTTCGGAAGAATTTAAAAATCTGAGTCTTGAAGTCGTCGGTTTCGACCCGGGCGATTTGAAAAATTTCCGGCAGTATATCAAAGAGCCTTACGGAATGGTTCTGGTGACGGGTCCGACGGGTTCGGGTAAAACAACGACGCTTTACGGCGCTTTGAACGAAATCCGCAACATTGAAGATAAAATCATCACCATCGAAGACCCGGTTGAATATCAACTACAGGGAATTATGCAAATTCCCGTGAACGAGAAAAAAGGCTTGACGTTTGCGCGCGGACTGCGCTCGATTCTGCGTCACGACCCGGACAAGATAATGGTCGGAGAAATCCGCGACAACGAAACGGCGCAGATTGCGATTCAATCCGCACTCACCGGACATCTTGTTTTCACCACCGTTCACGCCAACAACGTGATTGACGTTATCGGGCGATTTATCAATATGGGCGTTGAGCCATACAACTTCGTGTCCGCCTTGAACTGCGTTCTCGCGCAACGGCTCGTAAGGCTGTTGTGTCCGACGTGCAAACGTCAGTATGAGCCGTCGCCGGAGGAATTCACGGAATCGGGGCTGAAACCTGAAGAGGTTAAAGACCAGCGTTTTTTTATGAGCGTCGGCTGCGATGCATGCAATCACACTGGTTATCGAGGGCGCACGGCGATTCACGAACTGCTCGATATGACGGACGCGGTTCGTGAAATGATTATCGAGCGCCGTCCCGGTTCGGAGATTCGCCGCCAGGCTGAAAAAGAAGGTTTGTCGAGCTTGCGCGAATCGGCGGTCAAAAAAGTTTTTATCGGTCAGACGACGCTGCACGAGATAAACCGCGTGACGTTCGTTTAAGGTGTCAAATTTCTGGTTGGGAATACTACTCTTTAATTTGCAACTTGAAACCTTTTATTTGCTTTTTCCGCCGAATAAGTTGAAAATACCAAAGGTTATAATCACCGCGAATTTTTGAAACTTTGCTCGGAAGATCGCGTGTATAACTCGCACACAGACTTTTGCATCTGAATAAACGAATCTAAAATACTAAAATTATGAGAAAATCCACTTCCGTCCGTTTTTCGATTACATTATTTCTGCTTGTCGCGCTGCTGTCGCCGACAGCGACGCTCGCCAATGACAAAAAGGCGAAAAAACATTTTCAGGTCGGAATGAAAGCCGAAGTTTCCGAGCAGTGGGATAAAGCTGCCGAAGAGTTTGCGCTGGCGGTGGTCGAAGACCCGAAAAATCCTGAATATCGTCTGCATTACCAACGCGCGCTTTTCAACGCCTCGCAAATGTATATGAAAAAAGGCACGGCGCAGGCGAATGAAAAAGATTACACCGGAGCGTATCTTTCTTTTCGCAAGGCTTATGCTTACGACCCGACTAACGAATTAGCTAAATCTGAGACGGAAAGAATGATGCGCCTGCAAAGAGGCGTGGAAAACGGCGAGCCCTTGGAAGAGCGAACAGATGCCAATGGAACGGTCAGGCTCATTCCGACCGGCTTTCAAAAAACAAGCTCGTCGCAGGATAACGTCGTGCCGCAAAGACTGGAAAAATTGCGCGACGTGCCGTTTCCGAGCGGTGTTGATTTACAGTATCTCATTAAAGAATTAGCAAAAGATTTGGATTTGAATGTTCTGTTTGATAAGGAATCGTTTCGCCAAGAAGGTGCCAAAGTTAAAATCGAATTAAAAAATGTGACGGCGGCAAAAGCCCTCGATTATATATTTTTGCAGGAAGGTTTGTTTTTTCAAAAAGTCGGACCGCGCACGATTTTAATAGCCAATCAATTACAGCGTCAAAGATTTCAACAGCTCGTTTTAAGAACATTTTATCTGGCGAACGCTGATCCGACGGAAGTTGCTAAAACCATCCAATTCGCCATTCCCGCGCAGCCCGGCAGAACGCCGACGCAGCCGCTGGTGGACAAATCAACTAACAGCATCACCGTCCGCGACACGACGGAAAACATCCGCATCATCGGCAACTTGATTCGCTCGCTCGATAAAGACCGCGCCGAAGTCGTGATGGACGTGCAGATTTACGAAGTCAGCAAAACCGATTTATTGCAATTCGGTAATCAAATCGGAACCACCGCTTCGCTGGGAAATTTGGGCGGCACGACGGGCGGCACCATAGGAAATAATGAGTTCGGAATACTTCGCTCCGCCTCGACGATAGCAGGCACGGCGGCAAGCATTGTCGCGCAGCCTTTCGGAATCGGATTGGCGATACCGGCGGTAAATTTAATCGCTTTGCAGGATAAACAAAATACGAAATTGATTGCTTCGACGCAGATTCACGCTTTCAACAACGAAGATTCGTCGGCGCGTATCGGTCGGCGCGTTCCCGTCCAATCCGCACAGCTTTTGGGTTACAATAATAATCCGGGAGGAAACAATCAAAACAACTTTCAAAACAATCAAGCCGCTTCAGTTATTACTTATGAGCAGGTCGGTCTGACGCTCAAGTTCAAGCCGATTGTTTTTCCGAATCAGGACGTGCAGGTCGCAATGGAAATCGAGTCGAGAGACGTCGGTAATTTAGCTTCTTTAACTCCGATTTTTACCGAACGAACGATCAAAGGTACGGCGCGGGTGCAGAATAACAAAACGCTTTTGCTGGCGAGCGTCGCCCAAAATTCTGAATCAAACGGACGCACAGGTTTGCCGCTGCTAGGTCTGATACCGATAATCGGCAGATTTTTCACTGCTCCGAAAAGAGATAATCAACAAACCGATATTGTCATCGCCGTCACGCCGCGAGTGATTCGCGCGCCGGCGATTCTGCCCGAAGACGAAATCGAACGTCCGACGGGAAGTTTGCAGTCGCCGACCAGCGGTTCTCTCGAAGCGTTGATTGTGCAGGAAGAAATCGAAGAACAGCTTGCCGCCGCTCGTAGAATTCCGAACGTGGCGAGAATTCAGTTGCCCGATCAAAAGGTCGAAGCTCCGGCGTATGTCAAATCAAACGCGCCGCTCGGCACCGAAAATAATCCAAGCCAAACAAGGGCGGAAAATCAAACGAAAACGCTCGCGCCCGATTCGATTATCAATAATCTGCGACCGATTGACGTGACGGCAAAAACCCTGCAGATTACGCCGACGGCTAATTCTTCGGAAAGCAAGCTGAATGTTGAAGAAACGTCTTTGAAAACGGCGGAAGATACGCCGAAAGTTAACGCGCCGACTGCCGATTTGCAAATTCTGCCGAGTCTGGCGGAAATGAAAACGGGCGAACGAGTGAAGCTCGCCGTGATGATAAAAAGCGCGACGGCTTTTCGCTCGGCGGTTTTGGGTTTGAAATTCGATCAGAGCAAAGTCGCGGTTCGCAGCGTCGCTTTCGGCGATGTTTTCGGCGGCAGTCTGGTAAACTCGTCCGCAACACCGTTTCTAAATCAGAATGGAAAAATGTTCGTCTCGCTGTCGTCGCCGAAAGCCGCCGCAGAGAGCAGTTCGGGCGTTCTGGCATATATCGAAATCGAAGCTTTAGCCGACGGCAAACCAGTAATTTCTTTCGACGCGGACGTTTTGAATATGTTGACGGCGGACGGTAAGAATTTCGCCATGAAGTTTTGATTGCAAAAGGCGGTGAGCAGTGAGCAGTAAACAGAAAAATATTCAGCAATCGGCGGGCGGCTTCTCATTGCTTGAACTAATTATCACCTTAACCGTTCTGGCTATTTTGGTAATGGGAACGATTCCGCTGGCGCAAAACGCGGTCAAGCGTCAGAAAGAATTACGCCTGCGGGAAAATCTGCGCGAACTGCGAAACGCAATTGATGAATTCCGCCGCGATACGATTGGAGCGTGCGGCAATCAACAAGGCGGAAGTCAGGGTGGAAACCAAGGTGCTGGTGTAAACCAATTTAACAACACTTCTTCTGCTGATCCGCGCAGCCGCGTAGTGATTGACGACTGCAAAATTTTCGACACGGAAAATCTTGACCGCTATCCGCCGAGCCTCGATATTTTAGTTGAAGGGGTGAAAATTAAACCGCGCGGATTAGCGATAAAATTGGATGGCGGCGCGTTCGGCGATTCAACAAATGTTTTCAAGGAAGATGACGACGAGAAGAAAAAAGTTTATCTGCGCGAAATTCCGGTTGATCCGATGACGGGTGAAAAAGATTGGAAAATGCGCTCGTCTTATCAAACCGAAGACGAAGAAAGCTGGGACGAGATAAATGTTTTTGATGTGCGTTCGAGTTCCGACGGAGAGGCATTGAACGAGGAGAAATACAGTGATTGGTAAAGAAACATCGTCAGTCGTCAGTCGTCAGTCGTCATTTGCTCACTCGAAAAACAATTCAAATAATGACGGACAACGGACAACGGACAACGGACAAAAAGGATTTTCACTTCTTGAGCTGATGATAGCAATGTTTATTTTAATAATTTTGCTGTCGGTTGCTCTGCCGACTTATCAGCGCAGCGTTCAGCAAGCCCGCGAAACGGTTTTGAAAGAAAATCTTTTTCAAATGCGCCGTTCGATTGACCAATATGCTGCCGATAAAGGAAAGCTGCCGCAGACGCTCGATGACTTGGTAACAGCGGAATACCTGCGCGAAAAGCCGGTTGATCCGATTACTGAAAAAGCCGAGTGGAAAGAAATCACAGGCGACGACACGAATTCGACCGACGGCGAGCAAGGTTTGAAAGATGTCAAAAGCGTCGCCGAAGGCGAAGACGGAGACGGCAAAAAATACGAAGATTATTAATTGAGTCGAGAGATGTTAGAAAATTTAACCCAACCGAATTATCCGAAAGCCGCGCTTGGCTTGGAGCAGGAAAGCCTGACAGCTCTCGCTTTGCAGAAAGAAGGCAGAGGTCGTTTCGGCATCAGGCAAGCCGCGACGATTGATTTGCCCGTTCATCTGCTCACGCCGAGTTTCACCGAACGAAATATTGCCAGCCAAAACGAAATGCTCGTGCTTCTTGAAGAAGTCGTGACCAATGCGGGTTTGCGAAAACAAAAACGCTGGTCGGTCAGCTTGCCGAGCAGCACGGCGCGGACGGCAATTTTGACCCTGGACAACGAACCGGCTTCAAAAGAGGAATTGACGGAAATTCTCGATTGGAAATCTGAGCAGACTTTCGGCGCGCCGTCGGGCGATTTGCGGATTTCGCGCCGCAAAATCAAAGCGGACGCGAGCGGCAAAGCGCGTTATTTCGCGACCGCCGTTAAACTGAGCGTGATTGACGAATACGAAACTTTATTTGAAACGCTCGGCTGGCACGCGGGCTTGATTATGCCGAGAGCCGTCAGCGAAGCCAACTGGCTGGTTGACGCGAAAAGCAAAGCGGATTCATTATTGATTAGTTCGCAGTCCGACGGTTTTACCGCACTCCTTTTACGCGGCGACGAACCGACGGTCGTTCGTTCGGTGACCTGCGCCGACAACGAAAGAGACGATGAGATTTATCGTCTGCTAATGTTTTACCGCGACCGGTTCGGCGAAGATTCGAGCGATAATTTATTGGAAAGACTTCTCGTCGTCGGCAAAGATTTCGCGCCCGCCAAATTAAAAGACATCGCCGCCGAAGCGCTCGGCAGAACGCTTAATATATTACGTCCCGAAGATGTCGGTTTGAGTATGCCCGCGCAAACATTGAGATTCGACGATCTCGCCGCGCCTGCGGGATTGGCAACTTTAGGCTGGAATTAACTAACGAATGAAGGATAAAAGTTGAAAGATGAATAAGATTTAATTCTTGTTCATCTTTCGTGTTTTTGTCGGAAAGTTTATTCGCCCGGAATGAAACTTTAATTTTTCTATTACCGTAATAACTTTGCAAATATGACGACACAAACGTTTGCATTACAAAACATCAAAACTTTAACCGACGGCGAGTTGATTGCGAAAGCGATTGGCGGACGCGAAGACGGCTTCGAGGAACTCGTGCGCCGTTATCAGCGACCGATTACCGGTTACGTTTACCGAATGCTGAATAATTACGACGCTTCGCTCGACGTGACGCAGGAAGTTTTTATCAAAGTTTATAATTCGCTCGAAAAGTATAGCTCCGAATATAAATTTTCGACGTGGCTTTACCGCATCGCGCACAACGCAGCGATTGATTATATGCGCCGCAATTCAGTCAATCAACAGAGCATCGAAGCGGAAAACGCCGACGGCACGTATCAATTGCAGATCGAAAGCCCGCAACCGACACCCGAACAGGAAAGAGAGCGCAGCGAATGGCGAACCGAAATCGAGACGGTCGTTAAATGTCTGCCGACGATTTACCGGGAATTGATTCTGCTCAGGCACACACAGGATTTAAGCTATGACGAAATCGCTGAAGTGACAAATTTGCCGCTCGGAACCGTTAAGAATCGTCTGTTCAGAGCGCGCGAGATGATGCGTGAGATGTTTGTGGAGCGCGGATTTACAAGTTTATAAAAGGAGAAAAAAGAAATGAGCTACAATATGCAATATCAACCGCCGCAGCATTTGCAAACGCCGGATCAAAAACAGATGGGCTTGTTTTTGCATCTGTCGCAACTACTGAATATCATCATTCCGTTTGCGGGCGTGATTGTTCCGATTGTGTTATGGCAAGTCAAAAAAGATGAAATTCCCGCGCTTGACGCGCACGGCAAAATGGTTGCTAACTGGCTGATTTCTTCTTTGATTTATTTAGCCGTTTCTCTTGTTTTAACACTTGTTCTAATCGGCATTCTCGGATTTATCGCGGTTGGAATTATGAGCGTTGTCTTTCCGATTATCGGCGCAATTAAGGCAAACAACGGCGAGCTTTGGGAATATCCTTTGACGATTAAATTTTTGAAGTAATTTACGATGAATTCGCCGACCGCCACAATTGAAAAAGTTTGTTCGCAGCGCAGCGACATCGCCGCGTATCTTGACGGCGAATTGCCCGCGCGCGAAGAACTCGAACTTGAAATGCATTTAGCGGTTTGTAAAGAGTGTAATGAAGAATTAAACGAGCAGAAAAAACTGTTGCGCGTTTTGGATTTCGCTTTCGAAGTTGAGAGTGAAATTGAAATGCCCGCCAACTTTACGCAAGTCGTCGTCGCCAACGCCGAGAGTAAAGTGAGCGGTCTGCGCCGCCCGCAGGAACGTTTCAAAGCATTGTTCATTTGCGCCGCTTTGTTTTTGCTGGTTCTTTTCGGTCTCGGCGGCGAAACAGTAACGGTTGTGAGCGCGTTCGGGAAATTCGCCGAGCAGTTTTTAGCAATCGCCGGCTTTGTGTGGAATTTGATTTACGACGCGGCATACGGGACGGCGATTATTTTGCGCTCGCTCAGTCATCAAATCGTTTTCAACTCAAACGTTTCTTTCGCCGTTCTGCTCGGATTAGTTTTCGTTTGTGTGATTGCGCTGTCGCGTTTTGTGACGCGTCCGGCGCGTCATTAAATTTTCAAGTAAAAGCACAAGTAAAGTGATTTATACAATTACTCGAACAGACATTTTTGCGAATCTCCAAACTGTGTTGGCACAAATGTCGGCGGTAGTTGTTTTTATTTTGCTCGTCGCTTTCGCGCTTTACGCGCAAACCTCAGTCTCTATTTCACCAGATGAAAATACTTTGATCATCGAAAATGCCAAAGAGAGCGACGTTTTTTCGTTCGGCAAAACCGTGATTGTCAAACAGCAGGCGAAAGGCGTTTTGGCGTTTGGCGGCGATATCATTGTCGAAGGACGCGTTGACGGCGACGTGGCGACCATCGGCGGTTCAGTTATTCAAAAAGAAACGGCTTTTATCGGCGGCGACGTGATAACTTTCGGCGGAACTTACCGTCACGAAAGCGCAAATCCGCTTCGTAACGCCGGACGCGAAACGATTATGTATGCGGGTTACGAAGAAGAACTCCGCAATTTGACGCAAAACCCATCGCAGATTTTCGCGCCAAGTTTTTCCTGGGCTTTTCTCGCACAGCGCGTTTTATCCTTGCTGTTTTGGTTTGTGATTTCTTTAGCCGTGACGACGATTGCGCCGGGCGCGATTAGCCGCGCGGTGGCGCGTTTCCAATTATCCAAATTGAAAATTTTCGCCGTCGGGAGCGTCGGATTTCTTATCACGACTATTAGTGTAACGGCAAGTTTGAGTTTTCTGCCGAACTACGTCAGCGCGATTGCGAGTTTGATGGCTTTTGTTCTGCTGCTTCTGGGCTATGTTTTCGGGCGCGTCGCATTGCAGGTCAGCGTCGGAAAACAGTTACAAAAACGTTTGTTGCCTAACAATAATCACTCAGAAACTTTCGCACTTCTGATCGGAACATTCGTTTGGACGTTGCTGCTTTCGATTCCTTACGTTTGGACCTTTGCTTTAATCGCCTTAATCGCCGCCAGCGTCGGACTTGTCCTAACCGCCCGCTCAACCAATGATTGGCAAAAGGCTTGAAAGTGTAATTCACATACGAAATTTATCTTTTAATCGGATAACAC
>Ga0136611_10000449_pt1 | contig 26858 bp, 22 predicted proteins | sample AntDrymUQ2232306_2_FD_106645 | JGI IMG/M metagenome (GOLD analysis project Ga0136611, IMG submission 106645) | Polar desert sand microbial communities from Dry Valleys, Antarctica - metaG UQ223 (23.06) | ecosystem: Environmental > Terrestrial > Soil > Desert | place: Antarctica: Dry Valley...
GCGATCGGACGATGTCATGCGCGCGGCGCTGCTGCTCTCGCGCAATCTGAATATGCCAATTATGGTCCACAGTGAAGATCCTGAGCTTGCCAGAGGTGGTTCGATTCATCGCGGGGACGTGTCTGCGCGTCTGGGCGATCCGGGCATCCCGGCTGAAGCCGAGGAGTCGTACATCGAACGCGACATTGGCTTGGCTGAGGAGACGGGCGGTTGGCTACACGTTCTGCATGTGTCAACGCGGCGGGGAATCGACCTGATCGCCGCTGCCCGGGATCGTGGAGTTCGTGTCACTGCGGAGGTGATGCCGCATCACCTCGCGCTCACTGACGAGTGGGTAGCCGGACGGCGTCGATTCGCCGGAGAGCCAGGTGCCATCGACGATATCGGTCTTGACACCAATGCCAAGGTGAATCCGCCGCTGCGGTCCGAGCAAGAAGCCTTGGCACTAATCGAAGCGCTGAAGGAAGATTTGTTCGAATTTATGGCGACTGATCATGCGCCTCACGCTCGGCGTGACAAACCTGATTCACTACGTGAATCGGCGTTTGGCATGACCGGCCTTGAATTGGCAATTCCGACGATGACGCGAATCGTCGAGCGCGGCGATCTCGATTGGCCATTTGTGGTTGATCTATTCACTCGCCGGCCAGCCCAGGTGTTGAACCTCCCGGGAGGTCGGTTGTCTGTTGGTGAGCGTGCCGACGTGACCGTCATCAACCCGAAGCGATCGTGGACCGTGAACGCGAGCACACTTCGGTCAAAGAGTCACAATACGCCAATGCTCGGCATGACGTTGTGCGGACGAGCGGTGCTGACCATCAGCGGCGGAGAGGTTCGGCATTATGAGCTTTCATGACGGAGATGCTGCAATCGTGCTCGAAGACGGTCGTGTGTTTCGCGGTACATCAATCGGTGCGGACCGTGATGTGGAAGGTGAGGTCGTGTTCACCACGACCATGACCGGCTATCAAGAGGTGTCGACTGATCCTTCCTTTCGTGGCCAGATCGTCTGCATGACGTACCCGATTATCGGCAACTATGGCGTCACTCCGGACGACGAACAGTCACGCCAACCGTGGATCAGCGGCATGATCGTCCGCGACTATTGCGCCGAGCCGAGCAACTGGCGCTCGGTTGGAACCCTGGGCGAGTATTTTCGGGGCCACGAAATCCCGGCGATATCGGGCGTAGATACTCGCGCACTGACCCGGCATATCCGTACACTTGGTGCGATGCGTGGGCTCCTCGTTGCTTCCATCGCCGATCGGTCGCTGGACGAACTGCGGGATCGCGCGCGAACTGCCTGGAGTCCTGCGGATGGAAACGTCGTCGAGGATGTTTCGCGTGACGAGCAGCGCGAGGTCGGCACTGGCGATCTGCACGTCGTCCTGATCGACTGCGGCGTGAAGGAGAACATCGTCGAATCGCTCCGCCGACGAGATGTCCACGTAACAGTCGTGCCGTTCGATACTCCGTTCGTGGATATCGTCGCGCTGCACCCAGATGGTGTATTGACATCTCCCGGACCCGGGGATCCGGAGAATGTTGGTAGCACAGTCGAGACAGTCAGGGCGGTTATCGACGATGAGATGCCGTATTTTGGCGTGTGCCTCGGGCATCAGTTACTTGCACTCGCTATTGGAGCCAGCACCAGTAAGCTGAAGTTCGGTCATCGCGGAGGAAACCATCCTGTCCTGGATATCGCGACCGGACGGGTTCACATCACCTCCCAGAATCATGGGTATCAGGTCGATGCTTCGACGGTTCCGACTGGCGGCGGCTGGCGCGTCGCCCAGGTGAGCCTCAATGACGGGTCGGTTGAGGGTCTGGCGCACGAACGGTTGCCAATTTTCTCGGTGCAATATCATCCAGAAGGTTCACCCGGTCCACAGGATAATCAGTACGTTTTCGACCAGTTTCTGGAAACTCTCCGCGCGCGAAAGGCAACGCGGACACGGGAGGGAGTCGGAGCTTGACTCAAACAACTGAATTGCGCCGAGTCCTCGTCATCGGATCCGGGCCAATCGTCATCGGCCAGGCCGCTGAGTTCGACTACGCGGGTACGCAAGCCTGTCGCGCGCTGCGCGAAGAAGACATCGAGACGATCCTGGTCAACTCCAATCCGGCGACGATCATGACCGACGAAGACGTCGCTGACGTTGTCTACGTGGAACCGCTGATCCCTGAAGTGCTACGTCGAATTATCATGCGCGAACGGCCCGACGGCCTGCTCCCAACACTCGGCGGACAGACTGGCTTGAACCTCGCGGTTCAACTGGCTGATCTTGGCATTCTGGATCGACACAACGTTCGGCTGCTTGGTACCCCGCTCGATGCGATCAGGAAGGCGGAGGATCGTCAGCTCTTCAAGCAGCTGCTCGAAGAGATCGGTGAACCAGTTGTGGAGAGCGCCATCGTCCACACGCTCGAAGAAGCTCATGCGTTTGCTGCCACGACTGCGTTGCCACTGATTATTCGACCCGCATATACGCTTGGGGGCACCGGCGGGGGAATTGCGCGTACGCCGCGAGAGCTCGACACCTTCGTGACCAGCGGTATTTCAGCCAGCCCGATCAACCAGATTTTGCTGGAACGATCGGTGCTAGGCTGGAAAGAACTGGAGTACGAAGTTATCCGCGACAGCGCAGACAACGCGATCACCGTCTGCAACATGGAGAACCTCGATCCGATGGGCGTGCATACCGGCGATTCGATAGTCGTTGCACCGAGCCAGACGCTGTCGGACCGTGAGTACCAGATGCTACGCACGTCGTCGCTGAAGATCATTCGAGCGTTGGGGATCGAAGGCGGCTGCAATGTGCAGTTCGCGCTTGACCCGGATTCGTTCCAGTACTACGTCATCGAAGTGAACCCCCGTGTCAGTCGGTCGTCCGCGCTGGCCTCAAAAGCGACCGGCTATCCGATTGCGCGGGTCGCGGCGAAGATCGCCACCGGCAAGACACTCGACCAGATCGCCAACAGCGTCACGGGTCAGACGACCGCTGCGTTCGAGCCTGCGCTCGACTACTGCGTCGTGAAAATCCCCCGCTGGCCATTCGACAAGTTCCGTCGTGCTGACCGTTCGCTTGGAACGCAAATGAAGGCCACTGGCGAGGTAATGGCGATCGACCGTTCCTTCGCGTCCGCGTTGCAGAAAGCCGCACGATCGCTCGAATCCGACGCAGCAGATCTGATGTGGGAGAACGTTGCCTGGTCAGACCCGGTTCGACTGGCGTTGGACGTGCGCGTCGCCAATGACGAACGGTTGTGGGCGGTTGCGGCATCACTTCGGCGGGGAGTCTCGCAGGACACGATATCCGACGAGAGCGGCATCGATCCCTGGTTCGTGCGCGAGTTGGGCAATATCGTCTCAATGGAGCGCACGATCGCTTCAGAGCCGTTGACGGATCTGGCACTCTGGCGGGCGAAACGCGGAGGGTTTTCTGACGCTCAGATTGGAAAACTACGAGGCCTGACGCCCGAGACGGTCCGCGAGCAGCGCTACGCGGCTGGCATTGTGCCCGTTTACAAAATGGTCGATACCTGCGCCGCCGAGTTCGAAGCTGCAACGCCGTACTACTACAGCACGTATGACGAGGAGAACGAGGCTCAGCCCCTTGAAGGTGCGAGAGCGGTGGTGATCGGGTCGGGGCCGATTCGGATTGGCCAGGGGATCGAGTTCGATTATTGCAGCGTGCAGGCAGCTCACGCGCTCGCTGCTGGCGGCACGCAGAGCATCATGATCAACTCTAATCCCGAGACGGTCTCTACCGACTTCGACACGTCAGACCGCCTGTACTTCGAATCCCTCGACGACGAGGCCGTTGGTGAGATTCTCCGTCACGAAGGCGGTGGCTCCATGACCGACGTCCCTGTCATTCTTCAGTTCGGTGGGCAGACCGCGATTAATCTCGCCCAGCCGCTGACGAGCCGTGGTGTGCCAGTGCTTGGCTCCAGCGTCGACACGATTGATCTCGCGGAGGACCGCGAGCGGTTCGAAGCGTTTCTGCGCTCGATCGATATTCCACAACCACCAGGCACGGCAGTCACAACCATGGAAGCAGCGCTGGAGACAGCGGATCGGCTCGGATACCCAATTCTCGTGCGCCCTTCCTACGTGCTCGGTGGCCGAGCGATGGAAGTCGTCCACTCTGCGGATTATCTCGCTCGCTACCTCGCGACCAGCGTGGATTTCGGACGCGGGCATCCGATCCTGATCGACCGCTACCTGGAAGGCAAAGAAGTCGAGGTAGACGCGATCTGTGACGGCGAACAGGTGCTGATCCCCGGCATCATGGAACACATTGAACGAGCCGGCGTCCATTCCGGTGACTCGTTCGCGGTCTACCCGGGAGTCAATCTCTTTCCCTCAGAGGTCGAACGCATCGTGGATTACACGACGCGAATTGCCTTAAAGCTCAGGGTGATTGGTCTTGTCAATATTCAGTACGTGATTCACGCTGGGCGGATCTATGTGCTGGAGGTGAATCCACGCTCTAGCCGAACGGTGCCATTTCTGTCAAAGGCAACCGGTGTACCGATCATTGAGATCGCTACGCACGCGATGCTTGGCAAGTCGCTGCGAGATCAGGGGTACGATGGTGGACTGTGGCCCCGCCAGCCGCTGGTCGCGGTCAAAGCACCGGTCTTTTCGATGGCGAAACTGCGTGGAGTTGAAGTCAACCTCGGCCCTGAGATGAAATCGACTGGCGAGGCCATGGGGATCGATCGCGAGTTTGCGCCCGCGTTCTATAAGGCCTTACTCGCATCAGGGCTGGCTATGGACTCACGGTCCTCCGTACTCGTGAGTCTGGCCGATGAGGACAAGTTGGAGTCCGTTCATATGATCGAACAACTGGTGCGCATGGGAGTGCATCTGTACGCGACGGAAGGTACGGCGCAGATGATCGAGCGGAGTGGCATGCCGGTCGAGATGGTGACGAAGCGCATCGGTCGGGGACGGCCAGATATGCTCGACGTTATCCTCGATGGCACGGTACAGGGAATTATCAACACACCTGGTCCGGCAGAGAAGGAAGTGCTTGACGGGTTCCAGATTCGCCGTGCAGCGGTCGAACAAGGCATTCCCTGCATCACGTCGATTGACACCGCTCGTGCGGTCGTCGAAGCGATGCGGTTGTCGGCAGGTGCGTACTCGGTTCAGCCACTACACAGCTATCGCAAGCGGGTGCAGATCGCGTATTGAATAACCCAGGTATAGGCAGCTGAACTGACTTCCCGATTGCGATTTCACTTGCTCACGGAGGGCTACTGGATGCCCAAATTGTTGTATTTTCTACTCGTCTTCGGTGTCATCGCACTCGCCGTTGATCTTCTGGGAGGACCAGACCTGCTTGTCTTCGGGCTGGCGGCTCTGGGAATCATTCCCGTATCTGGTCTGATCAGCCGATCGACGGAAGACCTCGCGCACCACGTCGGACCAAAGTGGGGTGGGCTTCTCAACGCGACGTTTGGGAACGCCGCCGAAATGATCATCGGCATCGTCGCGCTCAATGCTGGGTTACTGACGTTGGTCAAGGCGTCGATTACCGGTTCGATCATCGGCAATCTCCTGCTCGTCCTCGGAATGGGGCTCTTCGTTGGCGGAACCCGGCACGGGACGCAGCGGTTCGATGCGGGCGAGGCCGGTCGTAACTCTGCCATGATGCTGATCGCGCTGGCGGGACTGTTGTTACCAGCAGCCTTCGCCATCGCCGATCCAGTTGACAGTGATATCCAGATCACCAGTGACGCGATAGCCGTCGTGCTGATCGTTGTCTACGTTGCGTACATCGTCTATTCCTTCACGTCAGAGGGAAGCAAGCAACTCCACAATGAAGTTGGTCCTCTTGACGACGCCGCCGCAACTGGGTCACACATGTGGAGCGCCCGATTAGCGATCGGTGTCCTCATCGCGGCGACGCTCGGCACCGTTGTGCTCGCGGAGCTCCTGGTCGGAACGGTCGAGCACGTCGCCGAGAACTTTCACCTCTCGGAGATGTTCGTTGGGATTATCCTCGTGCCAATTATTGGCAACGTTGCCGAGCACTTCAGCGCTGTACTGTTCGCAGCGAAGAACAAGACGGATGTCGCCTTGGCGATTGCTGCTGGCTCGTCGACGCAGGTTGCGTTGCTCGTGGCTCCAATGTTCGTTCTGGTGTCGTACCTGTTTGGACAACAACTGAATCTGGTGTTCACGCCTCTTGAAATCATCGTCGTTGGCGCATCGGCATTCCTATTCTCATTCATTTCGGCTGATGGTGAGTCCAACTGGCTCGAAGGGTTCGAGCTACTCGCGCTGTACGTCATGGTAGGGCTTGTCTTCTTCTTCCTGCCAACCTAGGAGGCACATGTCGTCGAAACCGTTTCTCGCGGAACTGGAGCGGATTGGAGCCTTGAAGAACGGGCATTTCCTGCTCGCTTCAGGACGGCATAGCGGCCAGTACATTGAAAAGTTCGACCTGTTGCGAAACCCTGCAGCGACGCAGAAGGCGTGCGAAACGCTCATCGCTGGCCTTGGGGCAGATTCGGATGTTGATCTGATCGTTGGTCCAACGACGGGGGGAGTGATCCTGGCGTTCGAGGTTGGACGACAGTTGGGTCTGCCGACAGCCTATGCCGAGCGAATCAGCGATGGAGGTAGCGCGAGGGAGATTAAGCGCGACACCGTCATCAATTATGGAACATCGGTCCTTGTCGTCGATGATATTCTGACGACGGGAGGCTCGATTCAGGAAACGCTCGAAGCGCTCCGTCCGTGGAAAACGGAAGTTCGTGCCATCGCCGTCCTCGTGGATCGGTCGGGAGGGCATGTCGATTTCGGTGTACCACTGCACGCGTTAGCGGAGCTTGACATCGAGACGTGGAGCCCAGATAGTTGTCCTCTATGCGCGCTGGGAGTTGCAATCGTCAAGCCAGGCTCAACCGTCAAGCTCGGCGGTTAGCTGACCGTGTGGCGACGGGCATCCTCGTGGGAAGCGCGGGCGCGACGTAGCTGTTCAAGCAGCCCGGTGAGTTCGTCGAGTCGCCGCTCCAGCTGATCGAGGGTATCGTCACGCTGCGTCTCGACATATTCGTCGCGAAGTTCGTGGACGATCTGAACCAATCGGCCGATCGTGCGCACGACCTGCATGGGATCGTCTTCGCCAGTTGGCGTATGGTAGACGGACATGACTGAACCTCCAGCACCTGTTACTCGCTCGACGATCCCGCTGCCGCTTCATGACCAATACGACGCAAGAACTCGGCCTCGTCAATGGTGGTGATGTTGTATTCAAGCGCCTTTTCGGCCTTACCGCCTGCATCCTCTCCGATGATAACAATTCCAGTCTTACGCGAAACCGATGATGTGACGTTCGCGCCCATCGAGCGGAGCAGAGCCTCTGCCTCGCCCCGCGTGATCGATTCAATGCGACCCGTTAGCACGACAGACACGCCGTCCCAGTCCGGGTGACGTTTTGGCCCACCTTCACGCTCATCACGTTGCATCCGGACACCGAGTGCCCCCAGGTCCGAAACGAGTGCTTGATTGCGAGATTCCGCAAACCACTCGTGGATCGATTGTGCAACGACGGGACCGACCCCTGCGACGGCCGCCAGATCATCAATGCTTGTGGCCGAAATTGCAGCGATTGATCCAAACCGTTGAGCCAGGAGTGCCGCATTTCGTTCGCCAACGTGTCGGATCCCCAACGCGATAAGAACGCGCTCCAGCGGACGCGTCCTGCTCACCTCAATCGAGCTTCGCAATCGCTCAATACTCTTGTCGCCCATGCCCTCCATATCACCGATCGTCTCCCAGTTCAGTCGGTAGACGTCGGCCAGCGATCGGATCAATCCTTTATCAACGAAACGCGCCGCCAGCTTCGCGCCGAGAAATTCGATGTCCATTGCTCCATGAGATACGAAGTGCGCGACCTGTTCGCGGAGTTGCGCGGGACACGACGCAGAGTTGACGCAATAGGACATTACCTCGCCCTCGACACGCTCAACAGTCGAACCGCAAGCAGGACATCGATCCGGCCAGACGAACACCACTTCGTCGCCATCCCGTTGCTCCTCAACGACGCGAACGATCTTCGGAATCACGTCTCCGGCGCGCTGGATCACGACGGTGTCGCCGATCATGACTCCAAGTCGGCGTAACTCGTCTTCGTTGTGCAGCGTCGCGCGCGAAACCGTGACGCCGCCGATCTGCACCGGTCGCAAATGGGCGAGGGGATTGAGACTGCCGGTGCGTCCAACGTTGATGACGATATCTTCGAGCACAGTTATGGCTGTCATTGCCGGAAACTTGTATGCGGTTGCCCAACGCGGTTCGCGAGTGACGGTTCCAATTTCGTCGTACTGGCGCGTATCGTTGACTTTGATGACAACGCCGTCAATGTCAAAGTCCAACGACGGGCGTCGCTCCAGCCACCATTTGCATGCCTGCCAAAGCTCTTCGATGTTGCAACATACGCGTGCATCTGGAGATGTCTGGAATCCCAGCTCCTGCAGTCGCTCGAGAACCTCAGAGTGCAACGATGGCATGGACCCGCCCTGCGTCGCGGCGGCGTAGACAAACAAGCGTAGCGGGCGTGTGGCTGTGATGGCGGAATCGAGTTGGCGGAGCGCGCCGGAAGCAGCATTACGGGGGTTGGCGAACAGGGATTCGCCATCGGACTCGCGATCCTCATTCATCTTCGCGAACTCGCTACGCCGCATATGAATCTCGCCACGTACTTCAAGGGTAGATGGCGCTTTGGCTACGTCGTTCAGCCGTAAGGGAACGTCGCGAATCACGCGCATGTTGCGCGTGACATCTTCGCCAACGAATCCGTCGCCGCGCGTCGCGCCACGCACAAAGTGACCATGTTGATACAGCAGACTGCTGGCGACGCCGTCGATCTTCGGTTCAACTGTGAACGTCAGTTCATCGCGCCCGGCATGGCGATAGACTGCGCGCAGCCAACGTTCAAGGTCTTCGCGCGAGAAGACGTTGGAAAGAGACAGCATCGGCGTCTCGTGGCGAACCTGTGAGAAGGCTGCTGATGGAGGCGCACCGACCTGTTGCGTTGGAGAATCGGTTGTGGCGAGATCAGGATGCCTGGATTCCAGCGCCTTTAGCTCATGATAGAGGGCGTCCCATTCCGCGTCAGAAATCGTCGGTTGCTGAAGGACGTGGTACTCATGGTTATAGTGCCGGATGAGAGTCCGGAGTTCCTCGACACGTTCTTGCGTCGTTATATCGACCATGACTGCTCGTTCATCTCCCTGACGTGCCCTGGTGAAAGGAGAACCAGGACGACGGTGCCACGGTCAATCGGGAATCGAAATGTGCTCCGCGCGGAGTATGACGGCGCGAGTATAGCACAGGTTGTTCGTACACTTGTTCTAGTCGTATACTGACGCCCCCGTGACTGTGAGACACGCTCTGCCGGGGTCGTACCGACGAGAGGCAGATCGAACGCCTGATGGACCACGTTGCCGCTGAACCCGAGCAGACGATCGAGGCTGGATATCCGAACTTGATAGATCGGGCACTCGCGTGCATCGACGAGCATCGCGGAGCGATCGACGAGAACGCGCTTATCGGCTTTGTCTTCGGCAATACCTCTCAACCGAATATGTGGCGGCCCTTGCTCCGCTCGGTTTTGAGCGAGCATCCCGACGTTACGCTCCGTCCAGATGGGATGTGGACCACAGGACAGATCGTAGACGACTCCGCGCTGCCGACTGAGTTCGTCGTGATCGATGTCGAAACGACCGGATTGAAGCCGTCACAGCAGCGCATCGTCGAGGTCGGGATGATTCGCGTTTCGCCTCACGGTTCTCCATTACGCTGGTCGTCACTTGTCAATCCGGGTCGAAAGATGCCTGCCTACGTCGCGACGCTGACCGGGATCGACGATTCGATGCTGGCTGGCGCTCCCGACTTTCGCTCGATCGCGCCAACGATCGTTGAGATTGCCGACGATCTACCGATTGTTGGACATAACGTCGAGTTCGATCTCGCGTTCTTGAACGCTGAGCTCGTCCGCTGCGGTCTTCCCAAACTCATCAACACGCCGGTTGATACGCTGTCGCTCGCTCACACGCTGGTCGGAGAGGCACGACACCTCAATCTCGGAGACGTTGCGCGCGTGCTGGGCGTCACGAGTAAACAGGCGCACCGCGCCCTCGCCGATGCCGACACAACACTGGAAGTGTTCACACTGCTACTCGCACGAGCGCGGGAACGCGGACTTTCAACAATGGAAGACCTGTTGCGCGTCAACCAGCTGCGGCGTCCGTCAGCGCCGCATCGCAAGCCAGTTGGTCGAGGGCGAGCGGTCCTCGATCGATCGCATCTGGCGTCGATTCCACATGCCCCAGGTGTCTACATCATGCGCGACCCGGAAGATCGCGTGCTGTACGTCGGCAAGGCGAAGAATCTGCGGAAGCGGGTTGCGTCGTATTACTCGCAACCCCTTGGCTATACCCGCAAGATGGACGGCCTGCTCGAAACCCTATCGAAGATTGATGTTGAGGTCGTCGGGACCGAGCTCGAAGCACTGATACTGGAATCGCAACTCATTCGCCGTTACCGACCGCGGTTCAATACGGTGCAGCGCAACGCCGAGCAGTACGTCTATGTGAAGGTTGATATATCCAATGCGTGGCCGCGCGTCACGATGACCCGAGATCGCTCCACCGACGGAGCGGAATACTTCGGGCCGTTCAAATCCTCATTGCGCGCACGCGAAGCCGTCGATCTCGTCAACGATATTCTGCCGCTGCGGACCTGTCGTCGTTCGTTTCAGGACAAGCGGTCATATGGTTCCCCATGTCTGGAACTGAGCTTGAAACGCTGTCTCGGTCCGTGTATGGGGCAGGCGGACAGCGAACAGTATCGCGGCCTGGTGCGCGATGTCATAGCTTTCTTCCACGGTGACACGATTCGCATGGTGTCGCATCTGCATACGAAGCTCGAAGGGACAATTGAGACGCTCGACTTTGAACGGGCGGCGCGTCTGCGCGATCAGATCATTCGCGTTGAATCTCTAGCTCGTCAGCAGCAACAGCTCGACGATGTCGCGCGCCAACCTCATGCATTGCTGGTATTGCCTGGCGTCAGTTCAAGTGCACGCGAGGTCTGGTATCTGCTGAACGGGCGGCGTTGGGCGCAGCTCACAGTTCACGATAGTGACCATGTAACTCACCTTGCCTCTCGACTCGCGCCAATCACTGCGCGCGCGAGTTTCGCTCAATCTACGTTCGTCTCCGATCATCATGCCGTTGATGAAATGTCGATTCTCGGACGCTGGATGAGGAAGACGCCGTTGCATCCAGCACTTATTCCAATTTTCGATACCAGCAATCTGCTCGGTGTCAGTGAGAGCGTTCTGACAGTAGACCTCACATTGCCATTTGGAGAAGTGCCAGCTGAGATGGATTCATTTGAGCAGACAGAGGCAGACGACAGCGAGTATGCTTTTCCGGTTGAGTGAACGTACACTTCTCACGCGATAACAATCGGCCGGGACGGGGGATAGATGATCGTTCAGGAAGAGCGAATTCGCATCATGGATGAGGTTGCAAATCTAGTTCGGAGCTGCGGACGCTGCGAACTGTGTCGAGGGCGGACGCTCGCCGTGCCGGGCCAGGGAATCATCGACACGGACATAGTGTTGATCGGCGAAGCGCCGGGACACAATGAGGACCAGCAGGGTCTGCCATTCATCGGCGCGTCCGGTCAGTTCTTGAACGAACTGCTGATCTCAATCGGACTCGACCGCCAAACCGTCTTCATTACGAATGTGGTGAAGTGCCGACCGCCAGGCAACCGCGATCCGCTACCGGATGAAATCGCTGCCTGCCAGCCGTATCTGGACACGCAGATCGATACGATTGACCCAACATTGGTCGTAACCCTGGGCCGCTACTCGATGGGGCGCTGGTTTCCGAATGAGCGTATCTCACGCATCCACGGTCAGCCGAAGTCCTTCGGTCAACGAGTTGTCGTACCGATGTATCATCCGGCTGCGGCGCTCCACCAGGGTTCCCTCCGCGCAACCATTGAGGCTGACTTCCAGCGCCTGCCGCGTTTTCTCGCTAAAGCGCGTGAGCGGAAGCTCGCGGCAGCCGAGTTACCAGAGTCAACCGCGCAGGGACGACTTTTCTAAGATTCCTCTTCCGTTCCTTGACCCAGACGCTCACTCTACGTACAGTGTACGTACACTCTAGTGGGGAATGAGGAGCAGACGTGGCAGCACGAGCGAAAACTAAGACCAAATCGGATCGAGCGACCGAGCGTGTCAGCGTCGGCGCAAGCCGAGCCGCGACCGCAAGTGCGCAAGACTGGAGTCCACCGTCCGAGCGGCGCACCTTTCTGAAGACGATCGACATACCCACACGTCTGCGAGAAGAACTGCTGGCGTTCGCCATCTTCACCGTAGCTGTTATCTCCACACTTCCACTCGTCGGACTCGCTGGAGATAGCGTGCTCGCTCTGTTGGGGGATGGAGTCGCCCTCATGCTCGGTCTGGCAGCTGCAGCGTTCCCGATCGCCTTATCAATTGTCGCAGTTGAGATCTGGCGGAAAGGGGATGCTGGCCAACGCGCGCGTCGCTCGGTCGGGGGCACGCTGGCGATATCCGCAGCAGTCGGGTTACTCTGGATGGCGGATCAGGACGTCAGGGTCTCAGAGTCAGGTGGATATATCGGTAGCGGCGTCGGGCGACTAGTTATGAGCGTGCTTGGCGAAGTCGGTGCCGGGCTGTGCTTGCTCGCAATTGGTATTGGTGGAGTGTTTCTGGTCACCGGCTACGACACTCGCTCAATCGCTGGATCGTGGCGTCGCGTCCGTCCCCGACGGGTGACGCGTTCTGCCCCGGATGGAATCGAACACGACGAAGAATCCGACGTCGAATCCGACGACGAGCCAGCACTCGAACGGATTGCCGCGACGCGTGTACGACCAAAAAGCGATACCACACCGTTTCGGCCAACGTCCACGGCGGTCTTGCCGGAAGTTGTCGCTATCGATTCAGAAAGTATCCCGACGGTTCCACCGGCTCGAAAGCCGCCAGTGATCCGCATTCCAAAGAACGATAAAGCGGCGAAGGATACGATCAGCGTTCCTGAGGACGCGACGAACATCGACGATCCTGATCTGCTGGCAACGAAGCCGAGTGGTGGATGGACGTTGCCATCTATCTCTGCGTTGGCGCTGTACGAGAGTACGGCACCAGACGAGGCCGACCTGGAAGCGAAGGCCCGGCGAATCGAAGAGAGCCTCGCATCGTTCAAGGTTGAGGCCAGCGTGCGGGAAGTGTTCCCCGGACCAGCTGTGACGTTGTTTACACTCGAACCCGGACCTGGTGTCAAGGTTCGTCGCATCACCGAACTGCAGAACGACCTTGCGCTTGCGCTGGCGGCAACGTCACTTCGGATTGAAGCTCCCGTGCCTGGTATGGCCCGTGTCGGTCTTGAGATCCCGAACAGCAGTATCTCGACTGTCGGATTACGCGAAACCGTTGAATCGGGTTCGTTCGAGAAGTCGAACGCAAAGATCCCGTTGCCACTTGGACGGGACGTGAACGGACGCTACATCATCGGCGACTTGACAAAGATGCCGCATCTGCTCATCGCTGGCTCAACTGGCTCCGGCAAGAGCGTCTGCATCAACGGGATCATCGCGACCTTTCTGCTGACGAAGTCGCCGGATGACCTGCAGATGGTGATGATCGATCCAAAGATGGTCGAACTCGCTGGCTACGAGGGTGTGCCGCATCTCAAGACGCCTGTGGTCACGGATATGACTAAGGTGGTTTCGGCACTGAAGGCGGTGTTGCGTGAGATGGAGCGTCGCTACCAACTCTTCACTCGTCTGGGCGTTCGCAACATCGACGGGTACGATCTGCGGCGCTCGACCGATCCGACATTGGACAAGCTGCCGTACCTGATCCTGATCATCGACGAACTGGCCGATCTCATGATGACGACGCCGGACGAGGTCGAGACGCTGCTCGTTCGACTCGCTCAGATGGCCCGCGCGACTGGCATCCACCTCCTGATTGCGACACAGCGGCCCTCGGTCGATGTCCTGACCGGTCTGCTCAAGGCGAACATCCCTGCTCGTATCGCGTTTGCTGTGTCATCGCTCACCGACAGCCGTGTCATTCTGGATATACCGGGCGCCGAACGGCTGCTCGGTCGCGGCGACATGCTCTATATGCCCCCCGATGCAGCCAAACCAGTGCGTATCCAAGGTTCGTATATCGACGACCAGGACTTGCAGAAGATCGTCAAGCACTGGCGCATGACTGCGCCATCCAATGCCTATGATCCCGAATGGGCGAAACTGCCGTCATCCGTTGAAGCTGACGACGAAGATGATGATGATCCTCTGCTGGAGCAGGCTCTGTCGATTGTGAAGCAGCAGGGAACCGCGTCGGCTTCGATGCTCCAACGCCGACTCCGGATCGGCTACAACCGTGCTGCGCGCTTGATCGAGCGTATGGAGGACGAAGGGATCATCGGGCCAGCCGACGGAAGTAAGAGCCGTACAGTCATCGGCGGCGAGGACTGGGACGCCGAGTAAGCATCAGTGGAACCGCGGACGGTCTGATACCCGTGGAATGTATACTTTGAGTTGAATCCGCACGCCGCTGGAGGCTCGCATTGCGCTCTACGAGAATCACCGCCGAGCCGGTATCGCGCTTAATCGATGAGCTTGGTCGACTTCCAGGAGTTGGGCCAAAGTCTGCGTCTCGACTGGCGTACTATCTGCTACGTGCGTCCCGTGAACAGGCGCTGAGCCTGGCTGAGGCGATCCTGGAGGTAAAGGAGCGCATCGTTCTGTGTTCACGGTGCTTCAACATCACCGAGGAGAATCCCTGCTCGGTCTGCCAGGACGTGAGTCGAGACCAGCGCATCATCTGTGTGGTCGAAGAGCCGCTCGACGTTCTTGCACTGGATAGGACAGGCGAGTATCGAGGGCTGTATCACGTCCTGCACGGCGCGATTTCGCCTGTTGATGGCATTGGCCCGGATAAGCTGCGAATTCGCGAATTGATTGAACGCGTTGATCTGGAGCGACCGGACGAGGTCATTCTCGCGATGAACCCGAATATCGAGGGCGACGCAACGGCAATGTACATCGCCCGGCAGTTGGTCACGAAGGGTGTGTCATTGAGTCGACCGGCGAGTGGACTTCCAGTTGGCGGCGATCTCGAGTATGCCGACGAAGTCACGCTAGGACGTGCCTTGACTGGACGACGTACCTTGTAGGTGCCTTGAAAAAGGAGTCCCGCGACTGGGTAGATCGAGGAAGCAGTAATCCGTGGCAACGCTCGCAGTTCGGCCGCTCGCACCGCTTGATGTCCCGATGCTTCACCGTGTTATGCAGCAGTGCGAGCGACTTGACATGCTTGGTGATGCACCCGTCGTGCCTGATCTAGCGAACCGTGTGCTTGCGGTGCTTCTCACTCGCGCAGTGCGAGATCGAATCTTTGTGGCGCTGGTCGATGGTGAACTGTGTGCATTGCTCGCGGTTCGCACGCAGGAGCGTCGCTTTCGGTGGGATGTAATCGCAGTCGCTGCTGGCTCTCCCCGGCTCGACGCAAACGAACGAGTCTGCGTTGAATTGTGGACCGCGATGCTGGAGTACGCGATACGCGGGGCTGGCGAGTCGGGTGCAAAGCGGCTGTTCGCATCCTGTCATGACGACAGCCCCGCCAGGGAAAGTCTTCGGAACGTCGGATTCGACGCGTACTCTCAGTATGCGGTGCTGAACGGATGTGTTGAAGCGTCGCTCATCGCGCTTCCCGCAGGAATGCGACCACAGGAGGACAGTGATGTCTGGTCTATTCACCAGCTGTACCATCAGACAACACCTCGTGCGGTTCAATTTGCGGAAGCCTTGACGAGCACGGCGTGGGAGCTTCCGACGCGCCTTCCATGGCTGCGTGGTGGGCTACAACGACCATCAACGACAGCGTTCGTTCTCGAAACTCTCGACGGTATTGAGGGATATTGTCGCATCGACCAGACTTCCCGACGCGCGGTTGCCACCTTGCTCGTCTCCGACGGCTGCCGTGACCGCGCCGCCGGTCTCGTCAATGCGTCAGCATTGCACGCGGGTATTCGTCGGAACATGGCATTGGATATTGTGATTCCCGGCTATATGGGTGATCTCGTCACGCGCCTTGAAGATCTTGGGTTCTCGGTGCGTGACGAGCGCATCGCGCTTGTGCGTCACACGACGGTTCCGGCACTCGTACAAACTCGACTCGTGCACGCTCACGCCGAGTCAACTGAGCGCGTTCCGAAAGGTGTTCCATCGTATTTTCAGTAGATAGTTCGTGTCGACATAGCCCGGTACGGAGTTTGACTATACGCGAACGGAGTGGCTTCTCCTTTGATGAATGATGAACGAATCCACATTGTGGAGCTTCCTGAGGCCGCCGCGAACCCGGAAACGACCATTACCGATAACCTCGACAACCTGCTTGGGGTCATCCCTGAGCGAGTCGCCACAGCAGTTCACGCGCTGTTGGCTGAAGATCAGGATCCCGGTCTCATTGAACTGGTCCTCGATCTTGGACGGAGACCTGAAGCACGTTTCCAGGAAGGCTCAGCGTATCTGACAGACGATGAGATCACTCGCGACGATCTCGCATACGTTGCGGAGAGGATTGGACGGTTCGGGGACGATAACCGCGCTGGCATCGAACGGACGCTGCACCGCATCTCCGCGATTCGTAATAGATCGCAGGACATTGTCGGTCTGACCTGCCGCGTCGGTCGGGCGGTATACGGAACGATCGGAATCATTCAGGATCTGGTCGAATCAGGTGAGAGCATACTCCTGCTCGGTCGTCCCGGTGTCGGGAAGACCACTATGCTCCGAGAAGTTGCCCGTGTCCTCGCCGACGATCTTGAACAGCGAGTCGTCGTCGTTGATACAAGTAATGAGATCGCCGGTGATGGTGACATTCCCCATCCTTCGATCGGTCGAGCGCGCCGAATGCAGGTTCCAACCCCAGCGTTGCAGCACGCTGTGATGATCGAGGCAGTTGAAAATCACATGCCGCAGGTCATCGTTATCGACGAGATTGGCACCGAGCTCGAAGCGGCTGCGGCAAGGACTATCGCTGAACGCGGAGTCCAGCTCATCGGAACCGCGCATGGGAACACCCTCGAGAATCTCATGATGAATCCGACGCTATCGGACCTTATCGGCGGAATCCAGTCTGTCACACTTTCCGATGAAGAGGCGCGTCGGCGCGGCACGCAGAAGTCAATTCTCGAACGCAAGGCACCGCCGACGTTTACCGTCATGGTCGAGATCCGCGAGCGCGATCGAGTCGCCGTGGTTCGGGATGTGGCGGGTATGGTTGACTCGATTCTTCGGGGCCACGAGCAACGCGCCGAACTGCGAGAACGCACGGCCGAGGGTGATCTCCTGATCGAAGATGCGCCGCCTGCTATTCCTGAGCGTTCCGATCGGCGGCAGCCGCAGCGATATGACGACGCGCGTGGTGTCGAACCACCAGCACACCTCGATGAATCGCAACCGGACCCGTTGCAACGCAATCCGCTGGCTCGCGGGCGTGGCACAGCGACCAAACCGGTACGAATTTTCCCGTTCGGTGTCAGCCGGAATCGGCTGGAACAAGCGTTGACGGCTCTGGCGGTTCCCTCGACGATCGTGCGCGATGTACGTGAGGCGGATATGGTCCTGACGCTGAAGAATTATTATCGTCAGCGTCCACAGCAGTTGCGTGAGGCGGAGTCACGCGGCGTGGCGATCTATGTGCTCCGGGCGAACACTGTGGTGCAGATGGTCAATGTGCTGCGTGATCTCGTTCGAGACGCACGTCCCGACGACGATGGGATGGAAGCGACTCCGGCGATAACCGAGTCGGGCGACCCGGTGCAATCCGCAATCGTCGAAGCAGAAGACGCGATCAACGCTGTGCTTGATGGCTCGCCGCCGATCGAGCTCCGTCCGCAGGCACCGTATATCCGACGACTGCAGCATCAGCTTGCTGACCGCTACAATCTTGGTTCGCGAAGTAGAGGTCGTGAGCCACATCGTCATGTGGAGATCTACCGCGAAAGTACCTGGGATTGAATCGCTTTATCACGTTCGAGGGCACGGAGGGCTCTGGCAAGACCACTCAGATCGCACTCCTTGCCGATTCACTCCGTGTACTGGGCCAGGATGTTGTCGTGACCCGAGAGCCAGGCGGGACTCCGCTCGGAGAAGCGTTGCGTACACTCCTGCTTGACGGGGCTATCACGATTGGTCCAGTGGCCGAGGCTTACCTTATGACCGCGGCGCGTGCTGAACACGTTCATGATGTCATTTTGCCAGCGCTTGGACGTGGCGCGACCGTCCTGTGCGATCGATTCTGCGACTCGACGCTGGCCTATCAGGGTGGTGGGCGAGGAATCCCTGTTGCCGATCTACGGGAGATGCAGCGACTGGCGATCGGCGGTGCCGTCCCTGATCTGACGATTCTGTTGACTGTGCCGGTCGAACTTGGACTTGAGCGTCGAACCCGCGCAAATGATGGTAATCGCATTGATCGCGAACGGCTTGATTTTCATCTGCGGGTCTCAGCAGCGTACGCTGCGAGCGCTCGAGCGGACCACAGGCGCTGGCTGGTCATTGACGCGACGCAGACCGCCGACGTGGTGCATACTGCTGTTCTCGAGGGCGTGACGCAGCGACTCGGAGCGGGATGGGTCGCTCGCACAGTAAGGTAAATGGTGATGAAGTTGATCGTTACCGTAGTCCAAGGTAAGGATGCCGACAATTTACGGTCGGCGTTGATGGATGCTGGACTCCGTTCGACCCAGATTAACAGCGCGGGCGGCTTCCTGCGCGAATCAAACGCGACATTTCTGGTCGGCGTCGACGACGCGAGTGTTCCAGATGTGCTCCGCATCGTGAAACAAACGTGCTACACACGTACCCAATACGTCAATCCGTTGTTACCAATTATGGAGCCGGGCGAGTTTTACATGCCGAACCCGATTGAAGTCCAGGTCGGTGGCGCGGCGGTGTTCATCTGCAACGTCCATCGCTACGAGCGTATCTTCTCGTGATGCATTCAGAGTACCGCTACTCCACGGACGAATAAGGAGTCCCGTTGGAAGAGCTTCTCGCGAACGCCGTACAACTGTTTCTTGCGTTGACGCTGGCCTACGCGCTGGCACTCTGGTTTGCACTCGTTGTCTGGACGTATCGTGACATTGTGGGGCGCAGCAGTAACGTCATCACGCATATCTTTTCGACCCTCATCGTGGTGCTGTTCTGGGTGCCTGGAGCGATAATCTATCTGATCCTTCGCCCGCGAGAGACCCTGGACGAGTCGTTTCAGCGTGCGATGGAGGAGGAGTATCTTCGCCACGACCTGGATGACTTCGCAGCGTGTCCATCCTGTAGCCAGGTCATTCGCGACGAATACGTGTTCTGTCCGCATTGCAGCACAGAGCTACGACACGCCTGTGTGAACTGTCAGCGTATGATCGACAACCGTTGGGAAAGTTGCGCCTACTGCGGTAGTGCTCAGTATGAGACCGTCAACGAAGCAAATCAGATTCCGGCAGTTACCGATCCTGACTCACACACGCGGCAGCGTAAGATCGCGCGACAACTCCAATCCATCGATGGAGGAAAGGCGCGCGACCGCATCCTAACAGAGCACGATCGCGAGGTGTCGTCGCGTTCGAACGACGCTATCATGGTTAATGATTCACTCGCAACGTCGCCTCTCAGATCTCGTTCCGGTCATGACCAAGGCTAGGGACCGCTCCCGGTCGGATCAGATAGTTGAACTTGCTCTGAACAGCGGTGTAGAAGTTCATGTCCTCGGTGACGATGAGCCGAAACATGTGGTCGCCCCGCCGCACGGTGACGACGTCGTTTCGTTGCAGTGGGGCTATGTCTAGCCCATCAAGAATGAGCGATGCGTCCCGATCTGTTGCGACGACCATCTCGATGCGGCTCTCTTCTGGAACGACAAGCGTGGCGCGAATCGGCGAATGAGGTGAAATCGGCGTTATCGCGAACCCTCGGACGCCAGCACTGATGATTGGCCCTCCGGCCGCCATGCAATATGCCGTGCTCCCTTGAGGCGATGCAACGATCATTCCATCTCCTGGATAAGTATTGACATAACGACCATCTACGTAGAGCTCGATGTCGATCATCTGCATGCCGCTACGTACGACGACATCGTTGATTGCCCACTCCTGAGCGACGATAGTGCCTGCGCGTTGCACCTCAGCCGCCAATGTTGGCCCCTCCTGCATATTGAAATCGCCAGCGAGAATCTGCGAGAGCACCTCCTCCCAATGGGAACGCTCCACCATGGCAAGGAATCCGACCTTCCCAAAGTTGATTCCGAGAAGTGGAATACCCGGAAAAGAATGGGCCATACGCATCATTAGCCCGTCACCTCCGAGGGCGATCAGCGCGTCGGCTGGCACGCCTTCGCGCAGATCGGACTCGCTGACTGTGATGCAGCCACGTTCTCGCAGCCAGGTGTCCATGGCCGGGACAAGGAGATGTGAATCGTCCTTGTCGCGCGCCGCGACGAGTCCAAACGTTGTGAATCTGGGAGTCATCATGTGATCGTCGCTACCACTTCCACTCCATTCTGAGCCATCGAGTGCAGGAACACATGATGGAGAAGATCACCCGGATGCGGCTGCGCTCCGATGGCGCGCGCTGTCTCTACCGCGAGGTCGTACGTCTCAACACAATCGGCAGGCACGATGACACGTTGCCCAAGATGCTGCGCCTGGCTGCGAGTCTTCAGGGCCATGGCTGCCTGGTACACGCACAAATCCGTGCAGTCTCCAACTACAACGTAGACTGAGAATGGACCGTGCGCCTGCTCCCATGCCAGATAGTCTGGCGCGATTACGCTCGAAATACTGTTCTTTTCGGCAAGTGCGAATGTCCCAGCGAAAGGCAGTGCGGCCAACTCTGAGACGGTGCGCGATTCCTGGGTCCCAGCGACGCAATGAGGAGGGTAGTCGCTGAACTCCTCGGCATCTGGCCGATGGGTGTCCTGCGTCAGAATGACGTTCGTTACACCAGCCCCATTCGCATGCCTGAGCAGTCTGGTCACCGCTGGGAGAATACCTGCAACCCGTTGGCTCGCGAGCGGGCCTGTGTAACAGAACCCGACAATAAGATCTACCGAGACGATCGCAACCTGTTCCGTGCCACCTGCTGCCACCACCAGGTCGTCCAGGGCAACGGCTGGACGTGCATCAAGCCATGCTTCAAGAAATGTCAGGTAGTGTTGGGATCGCGACATCAGTGTTGGTGTCACAAGCGAATGTGCAGCTATCACTCAGGAACTCCAATCAAGTTCGTCCGGCACCAGTTAACCGTGAGCTGGATATCAACCTTGAACACGAGAGAGCGAAGTCAGTCGCTGGTTCGTTCGACTGGTCACGCCCAGTTGATTCACCGAACTCAGCCGGGAGCAGACTCCGCCGGAAACTGCCCTGGTCGCGCGGTTGGCCGAGGACTAATGCATACTGGTTCTGCAAGACCGAACACGCGGCGTGATGCGACAGGATGTGAAACTCGAGATCGGTGTATCCGAGCTGTGCCGACAGCCGACCCTTCACGTACGTCTGTATCTGGCAGTCAAATTCAAATGTGCCGTAAGGAAGCTCAAGTACCGTTGCACACGTAACGTCTCCAAATGCGGATACCGCCATGATGAGACAGTTCGACCCAACCACAAGCGGAATCACTCGTATACTTAACCAAGTTGATATCAGCGTAGGCTTTCGCCCTGCTTCCAGTATCTCGTCCGTCACACGCCGCTCTCCCGTGCAGCCACGTCATCGCGAGTATAGAGAACCACGCGCTGCGACGCCATTTGCGACAACGTACAGGTACAGGACTTCAATCCATGGCGGAAGCATCTCAATCAGATCAACAGTCCGATGCGCGCACTGACCGCAGAGCGAGGCTGTTTCGTGCAAACGGGATTGTCCTGCGGCGGTCGGACCTGGGCGAGACGGATCGGCTCCTCACAGTACTGACGCTCGAACATGGACGACGACGTGTTGTCGCGAAGGGTGCCCGGCGACCCAGTAGTCGCATCGCCGGTCATCTGGAGCCGTTTACTGCCAGTCGTCTCCTCATTGCCCGTACGCGCGGACTGGACATCATCTCTCAAGCCGAGACGATCAATGCATTCAGCGGCATGCGTGTCGACGAAACCGCGATCGCGACGGCTGGCTACCTCTGCGAGCTCGTCGATCGACTGGTGCCGGAAGAACAGGTAAACGAATCAGTCTATGAATTGCTGTATGCGTCGCTCGGCCTGCTCGACCAGCGCCGTGATCCCCGTCTGGTAAGCCATATTTTCGAGCTTGGACTTGTCGGACAGCTTGGATACCGACCAGACCTCCAGACCTGTATCAGTTGCAGTACTACCGTGGAACCCGTTGTGAACGGGCTGTCCGGCGAAGGTGGCGTTGTGTGTGGAAACTGTCTGCGGTATCGGCCCGACGCCGTTCCGATCAGTGCAAACGCGCTCAAGTTGTTACGGGCGATCGATCGGGGGGATCTGGAGCGATTGTTCGACCTACGCGTACCGGAACCCGTCTGGAACGAGATCCACCACGCAATGGCGCGGTATATCGCCCGGCTCACAGGACGCGAGTCGGGCGCGCAACGCGTTCTGACGGAGCTCCAGCTAGAATGATCGTGACGTGATACGTACCAATTATCGACCGACTCTCGCGGTCCGAAAAGGAGTAATTGCGTGGCATACGTTGACGAACTGCTGGCCAGGGAGGAAACCATCCTCCTCAGGGCGCATCGGCATATCTTATACCTGGTTGTCCGGATCGGACTCTATATCCTTGCTGCACTTGTTCTCTGGATTCTGGCGGTGATCGCATGGAGCACCATTGAAAATGGCGGGCGGATCATCGCGGCCGCGCTTGTTCTTGTGTCACTGTATTTTGTTGGGGTGGCGGTGTATCGGTTCCTTGCCTGGAATCGGGAGCAATACCTCATCACGAACTATCGGATTATTCAGGTGGAGGGCATTGTCCGCAAGCGAACATTCGACACCGCCCTTGAGAAAGTCAACGATGTGCTTATGACGCAGTCGATACTTGGCCGCATGTTCGGGTTCGGCAACATCAAGATCGTTGCTGGTTCGGATACGGCTATCAACGATCTGACTGCGATCGCCGATCCGTTCACGTTCAAGCGCACGTTAGTAGAAACGAAGATGCAGCTTGGAGTGAATGAAGGTCCGGGTCGGCCCCGAAGTTCGGATGGACTCGAATCCGCTCGATTGCTCTCCGCGCTCGTCGAACTGCGCGATTCAGGAGTGATTACTGCCGAGGAGTACGAGGAGCGGAAGCAGTCTCTGTTCCAACGAACGTAGGGATGCATGAGGCTCGCAGTTCGAGCCGGATGGTGCGAGCTGTCTCTCCGACCTGATCTACGTGCGAGGTGTAATCGCGGCTTCTCCCAGTTACCTGGTCGCCTGCCTAACACGGGCGAATCGAGCAAATGCCGCGATCGTTCCGGGGACCGACTTCGCTCGTTCAATACGAGACGGCTTGCCGCCAGGTTGTGCCGGACGAACTGCGCGCACGGGTACGGGGTACAGCGGTGTCGTGGCGCGCTTCTGAAGCGGCGAGCTAGTAGCAGCCGGGCCAAGCATCTCAATCAGATGGTCATTTTCTATCGTCTCTACCTCAAGCAGTCGCTGGGCGATCAGCTCCAGATCGCTGCGCCGCTCAGTGATGACGGAAAGCGCGAGGTCAAACGCGGTCTCAACGATCACGCTCGCTTCGGTTTCTGCCGCGAAGGAGGTGCGCTGGGAGAAGCCCGACTGGCGATTGCTGTCTTCTCCCGCCGAGAGCAGGCCGAAGCTTCGGCCCATTCCATATTTCGCCACCATCGACAGTGTGATGTTCGACACCTGATCGAGATCGTTGGAAGAACCAGTCGTCACGTCACCGAATACAATTGTTTCGGCTGCATATCCCCCGAGCAGAGCCGCGAGGCGATCGGTTAGCTGTCGGCGCGTCCATAAGCCGCGATCTTCTTCAGGGATGATCATCGTGTAGCCGCCAGCGCGACCACGGGAAACGATCGAGACTTTCCGCACAGTATCAGCATCTGGCAATAGATGGGCCACCAGCGCATGCCCTGCCTCGTGGTAGGCGATGATCTCGCGCTCACGCATCGAGAAGCGTGAACCCTTACGCGCGGCGCCAGCCATAGTCCGGTCAACGGCTTCCAATAAAGTCGGCATATCAATGAGATTCGCATTTCGCCGTCCACACAGGATCGCACCTTCGTTGAGCACGTTCGCGAGGTCTGCTCCCGACATCCCAGTGGTACGGGCTGCGAGTTCGTCGAGGTTCACCAGGGGGTCGATCGGCTTCCCTCTGGCATGGACACGCAGAATAGCGCCGCGTGCCGCGCGGTCTGGAAGATCGACGTGCACTTTTCGGTCGAAGCGTCCTGGCCGCAACAGGGCCGAATCCAGAATATCGACGCGGTTGGTTGCCGCGATCACGACCACGGTCGAGCGCTGATCGAAGCCATCCATCTCGACGAGAATCTGATTCAGCGTCTGGTCATACTCGGTCGAACTATCGGCGCGTCCACGCTTTCGACCGATAGAGTCAATCTCGTCAATAAAGATGATCGAAGGTGCGCACTCGCGCGCGCGCTTGAACAGTTCGCGGACTCGAGAAGCTCCGACACCGACGTACAGTTCTACGAACTCGCTTCCCGACACGGAGAAGAACGACGCCTGTGCTTCTCCAGCGACTGCCCGAGCCAACAGGGTCTTCCCGGTACCTGGCGGGCCGACCAGCAGTGCACCACGGGGAATCTGTGCACCCAGGCGATGAAACTTCTCCGGTTCGCGGAGAAAATCGATGATGTCGGAGATTTCTTCCTTTACTTCTTCAGATCCAGCGACATCGCTCATCAAAACCGACGTTTCGCCATCACGAATTGGATCGAATGCACCGCGCCGCGCAGCGCCCTTCCCAAAGCCGGACTGAGACTTGCGAATGATCAGAAACGCACCAATGACAATGATCGGAATAATCATGAATTTGAGAATCGGAGCGAACTGAGAACCTGCCGACTGCTGAGCTACGAACGTTTTCGGTCGAGCATCTGGGAGGATTTCAGCCTGACCAAATAGTTCGGTGAGGGTGACTCCGGTAGGTATATTGACGCTGCGGTTTGGCGTGGACGCATCGACATAATCCACGACCGCTGACCGTCCATCACGATCTTCGGTGAGTGACTCGACCGCACCTGCCTGCACCTCACCGACGAGTGTAATGACATCGACCGACTGCGGCGACGTGTCTTGCTGAAATGCGACGCCCAGCGCCAGCGTGACGAGAATGACCGCGAGTGAGCCGAACAAGACAATGTGCTTCGTGGGAACTTTCATAGTAGCCAATACCCTCGCGTGGAATATATCCGGCAGGTTCCGCTATTCAGGTTACCGGAGCAATCGTGACATCGTGTGAATGTGATTCACACAGTTCCTGGATGCTACCGCGTGTCTGTGTCGGATTCCATAGGAAATCAGGCACGACTACCGTATTGATACACATTTGTGAGACGTCTCTGATCTATGGAACATGGATCGGCAGTCCGTGTATAGTTGCATGAGTCAACCTGATTCCCGGTCGTCTCAATCTGGTAAGCCGATTCCTTGGGCATGGTTACAGATCGACGAAATAGGTCTGACAGGCACGGTCGATCAGGTTGGGCGTCAACGCGGATGGCTGGTCGAGATAGCGCGCGATACCGGTCAACGTGCGCAGGAGGTCACGTGGGTGACAGGCCCGTAGCTCGCGCTTTGGTTTGACGTAATATTCGCGGAAGAGGTAGACGAGGCCGTTCTGATCGAACGGCACTTCAAGCTGCTAATACTGTCTTCGGAAGATTTCGCGGTACTGGTCGAGTGACGGATTGTTGATCTTCACTTTGCATTGAATTCGGCGCAGAAACGCCTCATCCACCAGGTCCTTTGGTGCAAGGTTCGTTGAGAACACGGTAATCTCGTCAAACGGAAACTCGATCTTTTTGCCGGTGTGCAGCGTCAGGAAGTCGATGCGCTTCTCCAACGGAACGATCCAACGGTTGAGGAGTTCGCTCGGACGTACCTGTTGTCGACCGAAGTCGTCGATCATGAACATGCCGCCGTTGGCCTTGAGCTGAAAAGGCGCCTCGTAAAACTTATTTGCGTTGTCCCAAACGAGGTCGAGACTCTGCAACATGAGTTCGCCACCCACGACGATGTAGGGGCGGCGACACATCACCCAGCGACGGTCGATGTCACTCTTGGCGCCCGGAAGGGACACTGGGATGTGATTGTGCAGATCGAGTACTTTAATGATCTGCCCGTCAACCGTAATCGCGTGCGGGATCAGGATCGAACCACCAAGGAGCTCGGTGATGCGTTCTGCAAGGACGGTTTTGCCGTTGCCGGGTTCGCCGTAGAGAAAAATCGACCGTCCAGTTGTGACTGCCTGACCGATGGTGTCAAGAATCTCATCCGGCACGATGAGGTCAGCAGTCGCTCGCCGCACGTCAGCAGGGGTCACTTTGACGTTGCCAATGGCCTGAGAGCGCACAACCTCCTTATAGGCGTCGAGTGTGACAGGAGCAGGGCCGACGTATGCGCTGCGTTCAATCACGTCGTGGGCGCGGGCGGAACCCTTCGGATTCACGAGGTACTGGTACGCCAGTTCACCGAAGCCGTTGCTGCCGACCACCTCAATCAGCTCTTCGCGTTTCAGGACCGTCAGCGCCCGATCGACAACATTGAAGAACGGTAGAC
>Ga0136611_10000450_pt1 | contig 26844 bp, 25 predicted proteins | sample AntDrymUQ2232306_2_FD_106645 | JGI IMG/M metagenome (GOLD analysis project Ga0136611, IMG submission 106645) | Polar desert sand microbial communities from Dry Valleys, Antarctica - metaG UQ223 (23.06) | ecosystem: Environmental > Terrestrial > Soil > Desert | place: Antarctica: Dry Valley...
GGGCGGGAGCATCCGGCAGTAGCGGCAGCGCGGGGCCTGATCCGCCAGCGCTTGGATGACCGGCTTACGCTGGGGGACCTGGCTGCCGCGGGGCACGTGGCGCCGGAACACCTGGTGCGGCTCTTCCGTCGCCACACCGGAACCACGCCGTACCGTTTTCTCTGGGACGAGCGGGTGCGATTGGGAGTGCAGCTACTGGAGCATACTGGCGAGCCGGTCACGCGAATCTCCCGGCGGTGCGGGTTCCGAACCAGCTATCACTTTGCGCGCCTGGTGCGCGCGAAGACGGGGCTTTCGCCGACGCAAGTGCGTCAGCGTGGCTGGGACCCGCTTGAGGGACCGAGAGTGGAAGGGATCTTGTGAGCGCCGCGGCCGGTCCGGCGTAGGTGGAGATCGGAGGCGAACCGGCAGTGATGCTGCGAGCGGCGGATGGATCTGAGGCGATGGTGTTGCCTGGAACCGGCGCGAACTGTGTCACGTTCCGGGCGCCGTTGGCGGAGAAGGGGATGGTGAGCCTGATCGCCGGGCCGGATTCGGCAGCGGCGCTGCGGGCTGCGCCCAACTCAGCGGGCATTCCACTCCTTTGGCCACATCCAGGCCAGCACCGGCTCCCTTTGGTGTGGGAGGGCAAGGAGCACGCGCCAGTCAGCGATGCTGGCGTGGCCCGGAATGGCCGGCTTACCGGTCACGGCTTTGTGTCCGCGGCACGTTGGGAGGTAGTGGAGACGTCCGATGACGCAGTGACGTGTAGGCTGGATACACGTCGTCTGCCGGGCGGGGATGGGTGGTGGCCGTGGCCAGCGGTGCTCACGGTGACCCACAAGATTGGGCCAGGGGAGCTTTCGGTGGAGTTGGAGGTGAGGAATGTTGCGCCTGGACACGCGCCGTTGATGGCCGGGCTGCATCCGTACTTCCCGCTCAGGTTCATTGGTGATGATGTGGGAACTCGGGAGACGTGCGCGGTATGGGTTGACGCGGATCAACAGTGGGAGCTCGTGGGCGGCCTAGCGACCGGGCGGGTATGGCGGCTGGACAACCGGTCCGGTGGGGAAGGTAGCGAGCAGGTCTCAGACCGCGGGGCGATGGACGTGCGATGGCCACGCACCGTGGCTGAATTGGAAGCGCACGCGACGGCGCGTGGCGGGCGGCTTGGCCTACAGCTCTATGGGCGGCGGGACCCGTCGGAAGCGGAGGGAGGAGTCACGAGCGGTGTGTGGGACCGGACCACCGGGATAGGGTTGACGCTTGAGACGGGACGGGGGTTCGGTACGGTTGGCGTCTACTGCCCGGCGGACCGGCCGGTAGTTTCGCTAGAACCACGCTCTGCGGTGCATGATGCGTTGTCGCTTGCGGCCACGCACCCTACCCTAGACACGGGGCTGCGCGCGCTGGCGCCGGGCGACCGTTGGCGCTGCTGGGCGCGCTTCCGGCTCACACAGGAGGCGAGGGAGGGTTCATGAAAATCAGAGACATTGTGCCGTTTGTCGTGCGGCGGCCGGGCGAAGGCAACTGGGTGTTCGTGCGGGTTGACACGGACCAAGATCTGGTGGGATGGGGGGAGGCGGGGGGCAACGCCGCTGGGACGGCAGAGAGCGTGCGCGCAGCGATACAGGAGCTGAAGCCGGATCTGGTGGGGCGCAGCATTGAAGACGTGGAGCCTATTTGGCACGCTATCTACCGGCGGTACACGTACTTCAGCTCCCGCGGCTTCGGCACTGCGGTGGCGTCCGGCATAGACATCGCGCTGTGGGATCTCAAGGGGCAGGCGGCGGGCCGGCCGGTGTACGACCTTCTGGGCGGCCGGTTCCGTGATCGGATCGCGCTGTATAGCAACTCGTGGTTTGATGGGGCGGGGACCACGCCGGAGGGATACGCCGCGGCGGCGCGCACATCGCTGCTGCCGTTTGGTCACACCGCGTGCAAGCTGGATCCGTTCTTTGAGATGCGGCCGTACCACCGCAATTATCAGAGCGGCGAGATCAGTCAGGCGGGAGAGCAGCTTGGGTATGACGTGGTGGCGGCGGTGCGTGAGGTGGTGGGACCGGCGTTTGAGATCCTGATTGACGCGCACGGCCACTACAACGTGCCCAGCGCCATCCGTTTGGGCAACACCCTGTATGAGCGCAGCCGGATTGGCTGGTTCGAGGAGCCGGTGCCGCCCGAGTCATACGACGCTCTGCGTACCGTGCGCGAACACACGTCATGCCGGATCGCGGTGGGGGAGCGGCTGCGTACGCGTTGGGACTTCCTGCCGGTCCTAGAGGGGCGGCTGGCGGACTATGTGATGCCGGATACGGTATGGACGGGAGGCATCTCAGAGGCGAAGCGCATCGCCCAGCTGGCGGAGGTGTTCAACGTGCCGGTCTCGCCGCATGTGGTGCCGATGGGGCCGTTAGAGCTGCTGGCGGCGGCGCATGTGGTGAGTTCCATCCCCAACTTCTACCGGCTGGAGCACTCACACTCACTGATAGAGGTCCACAACCGGGCGCTGACGGAGCCCTACCGGGTGGAGCAGGGGCACCTCATCTTGAATGGCAAACCCGGTCTTGGCTACGCGCTGGACGAGGACTGGTTGCGCGCGCACGACATCTCCAGGGCTGCCTGACACTTTCGCGTCAGTCTCAGGGTTGGTTGAGGAGGGCTTGCACTTCCTCAGTCATGGCGCGCATGGTTGTGGCGCTGGGGGAGACGGTGTTGTCTCTCACGGCGTTCATGTGCTTGGTCACCACGGCGTTGACGTCGTTTTGGCGGAAGTTGGCGGCGACGCTGTAGGTGATGGTGGTGGCGTTGTCCATGGCCTTGCAGACGCGATCCAGGATTTCGCGCGGGTAGGCGGCGTCGGCGAGCATGCGCTCATCGCAGTAGACGTCGCGTCGCATGCCGGGAGTGTTGGAGCCGCGTGTCTGGAGACCCAGCTGCACGCCGGTCTCCTTGTCCGTGAACCACTTGACCACGTCCCAGGCGGCGTCGCTGACCTTGGTCTGGGTGGAGAGACCCATGGGCGCCACGCTCAGCTCCGCGCCAATCTTGCCGGTGGGACCCTTGGGCATCATGACCATAGACCACTTGAAGGCGTCCATGGACGCCGTCTTGAGCGCGCTACGCGCGCCGGCCAGCATTTGCCCAGCCATGGCGATCTCGCCGTTGCCGAACTGGGGATCCGCGTACGCCTTAGGATGCATTACCTGGCGCCGGTGCCACAGCTCCCAATGCCACTGAATGGCCTGGAGCGCCTGCGTCGTGTCCGCGGTGCACTTCTTCCCATCGGGCGAGAGCAGGTCACCACCCCAGCGGCGGATGGCGGCGAGCGTGTGCTGGAAGTTGCCCCACTGCGAGTTGTAGCCGTAGCGCGATCCGTCCCGAACGGTTAACTTCTCGGCGGCGGAGACCAGATCATCTAGCGTTGACGTGTCGGTGGGCTCACGCACGCCTACCTTTTGGAGCGCGTCCTTGTTGTAGAAGAGGAAGCAATACCCAATCTGACCACGCGCCGGTAGGCCAAACAGCTTGCCGTCCAGCTTCAGTGCGTTGACGCCACCGTCATACCACTGCTTGAGGTCCAGCTTGTCGCGCTGCACCAGCCTGTCGATTGCCTGGATGCTGCCGCCGGCGGCCAGTCCCTCGAAGAGGAGGTTTTGCATATAGACCGCGTCCGCCAGCGTGCCCGCGGCGGCGTGTGTGCGGATCACCTCAAGATAATCACCCGGAAGTGGTGAGTAGTCCAGCTTGACGTTGGGGTGCTTTTCCGTAAATTGCGTCACGCGCTTGGTGAATGCTTCTTCCTCGCTGGTGCGCGAGTAGAAGGTGACTGACGCCGGCCCCGCGCTCTTGGCCGGTGTTTGTGAGCCTCCGCTGCCTCCCGGCGCGCAGCCCGCGAGCGCTCCCCCGAGCGCCCCCGTCAAAATCGCCGTAAATGACCGCCTCGTCGCTGATCCCACCGTGTTGTACGCCCTTCTCGTAGTCCTGAGCCGTTTGCCCTATCTGTGGCTGAAGAGTGAATGACCGTTTACGCCAAGCTCCAGGCGCCGTATCTCGCCGGTGTTTCCTTCCCCTGTCTGCGTTACGGTGCAGTACAGCGCCTTTTCGTGGAAGGCACAGTTGGACAGTCGGGCGCCGCCGGCGGGGATGCGCCCCAGCACCTGACCGTCCGGCGAGACGGCATCGAGGCAGCCGGTGCCCACGTGGGTGACGAACAACCGGCCGTCCTCCGCCAGCGCCATGCCGTCTGGGCCGGTGCCGTCCACCGGCAGCTGACAGAACAGCTCGCGCGGACCAACTGAGCCGTCCTTCGCGATGGCATAGCGGTGTAGGCGCTGCGTGCGGGTCTCTGCCACGATCAACGCCGTCTCGTCTGGCGTGAGCGCCAGCCCATTGGGGAAGGCCAAGCCGCTGTCCAGGCGCTCCACGCGGCCATCCGGCCACGCGCGGTACACGGCGCCCACCGGCTCTTCAAGCGACGAACCGCGAGGATCCGTGAAGTACAAGGTGCCAGAGCGGTCGAACACGAGGTCATTTGGGCCACGCAGCGGCTGGCCATCGTCCGTGCAGCGGTCCACGAAGAGTGCCGCCGCGCCATCGGGCGTCAGGGTCCAGATGCATCCTCCGCCCACGTCACACAGAAAGAGGCGCCCGTCACGATGGAAGGCGGTACCGTTGCACCAGCCGGACGCGACGCGGTGAAAGACTTCCGCCTGTGCACGGGACGGCTGCACATCGGACGGGCGCCCACCGGCGGCTTTGGCGCCCCCTACCCGTAAGCGGTGGACGGTTCCGGCGCGTACCTCGCTGAAGAAGAGCACACCGTCGCGGTCGAAGGATGGCGCCTCAACGAAGCCGAAGCCGCCGGCCACAGTTTTAGCCGCCACGTCTCGCCACGGAATCATGGGGTGGCGGCGCCTATCAGCGCGGCCGGTGGCGCAAGTGACGCCAGCGGGTGCTCGGGCGGATCAAGCGGGAGAGGCACCTTGCGGCCGGAGAAATGCGAGGCATAGACGCCTAGCGCCATCTCAAGCGAGGCGCGGCCGTCTTCACCCGTGCAGAGTGGCTGTTCTTCGCCGCTGCCCGTGGCGCGGCTGTCCACCGCACGGAGGAACCGGTCCATCATGCGCGCGTAGGCATGGCGCGGCGCGTTCAACTCGCTTTCGGCAATGCCGTCCAGCGGACGCCACGCTTCGGGGCCGCTTTTGGCCTGCCGGCCGCCATCGCCGTTCGGGTACTGCGCCCAGGCGGCGTGCGCCGCGCCGAAGGGCCACGGCTTTCGCGCTATCCCCTCATGGAACAGCATCCGGCCGTGGGTGCCCGCTATCTCTACGTCCACGTGGCCCAAGCCATCGTGATAGGCGTACGCGCCGGACCGGAACCCAAACTGCACCGTGACTTCGTCGCCCGCGGCCAATCCCTCGTGAGGCTCCTCGTACACGTCAGAAGGTTCTGCCGCACGCCCGCCTTTCATGACGTGACCAAAGACCCAGGATGCGTCACCCGCGAGGAAACGGAACAGGTCGTAGAGGTGAGTGGACATGGACATCAGGCGGCGCCCGCCGCCGCCGTGGTCGCCCACCAGCAGGCGCAGGTCGCCAATGGCTCCATCCTGAATGAGCTGCCGGGCGCGCAGAAAGCGGGCGTCGCCCCGCCGGTGATGATTGATGCCCAGCAGCACACCAGCCCCGCGGCACGCCTCAATCATCGCGTCCGCCGCGCCTAGATCCAGCGCGATGGGTTTCTCGCAGTAGACGTGGATGCTGCGTTCAGCGGCGGCGCGCGTAATGGCGGCGTGCGTGTCCGGCCAGGTACAGATGTGCACCACGTCCGGCCTCACCGCGTCGAACAGGTCAGCGTAGTCCGTGAACTGTCCATCCGGCGAGACGCCATAGCGAGCGCCAAACGCGCGCAGGCCATCGTCGCTCACGTCGCACAGCGCGACCAACTCGGCGGCCGGGTGCTCGGTCAGCGCTTCGGCGTGCATGCGTGCGATGTTGCCGCAGCCAACAATCGCCACGCGGTACCGGCGCGGCGGGGATGCCCCCCAACGCGCCGCGACTTGATCTGGAAGAGTCTCAATCATCTTTGTTGTGGTTGTCAGGGCGCGGGTTGCCGGGACATTACGACCGTGGGAGGTCCAGCACGGCTTGCAGTTCGGTATGGAACGTCCGCATCGTCGCGGAGTTTGGCGTCGCCTCATTCGCCAAGAAGGTGTCAATGTGCTTCTTCGCTAGCTGATCCACCTCCGATTGGCGGAAGTTGGCCGGCACGACGTATTGGATGCTGGCGGCGTGGGCTTCCATGGCTTTGCAGACGCGGTCCAGCATCTCGCGCGGATAGAATGGGTCGGTCAGCACGCGCTCGTCGCAGTAGACATCTCGACGCATGCCGGGCGTGTTGGAACCGGTCTTTTGCAGCGCAAGCGCGATGCCGGTTTCCTTGTTGGTGAACCACTGCTGCACCTGCCAGGCGGCGTCCACCGAGCGCGCCTTGGCGTTGAGTGTGACCGGGGCAAGGCTTGTGTCCGCGCCAATCTTGCCCGTTGGTCCCTTGGGCATCAACACCATGCCCCACTTGAAGCCGTCGTTTACCGCAGTGCGTATCTCCCCTCGCTGGCCGGCCAGCATCTGTCCCAGCATGGCCACCTTCGCCTGCCCAAAGTCTGCCGGCGCGGAGGACTTTGGCTGGGCCACTTGGCGGCGATGCCACAGCTCCCAGTGCCACTGCATTGCCTGGAGCGCGGGCGCTGAGTCAACCAGGGACTTCTTGCCGTCCGCCGAGAGCAAGTCACCGCCGAAGCGGCGGGTGGCCGCGATTGCGCGCTGGAAGTTGCTCCACATGGTGCCGTAGCCGTATTGGTCGGTCCCGCGCACGGTCAGCTTATCGGCGGCCGACACTAGATCGTCCAATGTCCAGGTATCGGCCGGCTCGCGCACGCCCGCGCGCTGAAAGGCGTCACGGTTGAAATACAGCCAGCAGTGCTGGATCTGGCCGCGTGCCGGGAGACCCATCTGCTTGCCGTCAAAGGCAAACGCCTTTACCCCAGCCTCCCACCACTGCTTCATGTCTAGCTTGTCGCGCTTAATCAGCGCGTCTATCGGTTGGAGGTTGCCTGCTACCGCCAGCCCCTCGAAGACCAGGTTCTGGAGGTAGAGCACGTCCGCCAGGGTGCCCGCCGCCGCGTGGGTGCGGATGGTCAACGGATAATCGCCCGGCAGCGCCAAGTATTCAAGGTCGATGTGCGGCTGTTCCTGCTTGAGCTGCGCGGTGCGCACGGTGAACGCTTCTTGCTCGTTGGTGCGAGAGTAGAGGCTGACCTTGGCGGGTGTGGTGCTCTTGGATGCCGCGCCGTCGGTCGCGCCACCACCCACGCCGCACGCCGCGAGCGCCCCGCCCGCTAGTGCGGTCAGCGTGAATGCGCGTCTACTGATCCCCGGGTGCTGTCCCACTGGTCCCATCGATTCCCTCCTTGGTAGGTCTGCCTGGCGCGGGGCCAACCGAGCCGCGCTCGATCAGGCACACGCCAATTTGCACCGTCATGGGCGGCTGCTCCGGCTCGCGGGCGCGCTCAAGCAGGCGCCGCACGGCGACGCGTCCCATCAGCTCCATATCTGCCCGCACCGTCGTGAGCGGCGGGTTAGCGTGCGCTGCCGCCTCGAAGTCGTTGAACCCCACCACCGACACCGTCGCCGGTATTGACCGTCCCAGGTCCCACAGCGCCTTGAGCGCACCAAGCGCAATGCGGTCGCTGGTGCAGAAGAGGCCGGTCGGCTCATCCGAGCTTAGCTTCGCTCGCCCTGGGCGCGTCGCCTGCGCTGAAAAGAGGCCCAGCGCGGTCTCGTAGCCGCTGCCCGGTAGGTCGCCGTTCGGCGGCACAGCATGCGCTGTCACGGTCACGCCGCTCTCGCTCTCTTCAGCGCTGCCGGACCGGGCGGCGTTGCGGAAGGCGCGCAGGCGGTCACCGAGCACGCTGCGCATCAGCGGGTCATGCAAGACCGCCAGGCGGCGGTGGCCGTGACGAATGAGCGCGCGCGCCGCCAGACGGCCACCCTCGGCATCGTCAAAGACGACGCAGTCGCTCTGGAGCGTGGGGCGGTTGTTTGCCATCACCACCGGCAGATTGACGGCGGCAAGCTGCGCTTCCAGCTCCGGGGCGAGGTAGCCTGCCAGCACCAGTGCGTCCACGCCTGCTTCGCCCAGCCGCGCCGCGCCGGCGGCGTCGCTCACCGGGCAATAGGAAATGGTCATGTCTTGCGCGGCGCATTCTGCCGCCGCGCCGGCCAGGAGTGATGCGTAGAAGGGTCGCGCCACAATGGACGCGTTGCCCGCCATCACCATGCCCACACGCCGCAGCACGCGATCCGCCGCGTGACGCGCGCGGTGCTTGTGGCGGTAGCCCAGGCGTCGCGCGGCCTGAAGGATGCGCCCCGCCACAAGCGCCGAGGCGCCGCCGCGCCCATTGAGCACCTGGGAAACCGTGCTTGCCGAGACGCCCACGTCTTCGGCAATCTGCCGCATCGTCGCCATGTGGTTGTTTACTTAATTTGTTCGGTGCTATATTCGGCCCCCGTGAGCGGGAAGTCAAGTAGGGAGAAACGAGCAGACCGATGAAGCCCCCAGCGAAGCGCTTTGTGATGATCGGCATGGACGGCGTTGGCATGGAGCAACTGCTCCACATGGTCAAAGAGGGGCACTGCCCCAACATGAAGAAGCTGATAGACCAGGGCACATACCGCGAGATGTGGGGCGTCCTACCAACGCTCACGCCGCCCGGCTGGACAACCCTGGTCACCGGCGCGTGGCCGTCCACCCACAAGGTGATGGACTTCAACATCTACAAGCCCGGCCATCGCATTGACGACAACGACTGGGGCATCAACACCAAGCTTTCCAAGGCGGAGTACCTCTGGAACACCATCGAGCGGGCGGGCAAGCAACCGTTGCTTGTGAAGTACGAGATGTCCTGGCCGCCGACGCTCTCCGGCAAAACCGGCGGCGTGCAGGTGGAAGGCACCGGTCCGGGTATTTCCAACCACGCCCAGATTGCGGGCTATCACGTCTTCACCGTTGGCCGCCAGGATAAGCAGGAGAAGGCGTCCGGCGACTCGGCCGAGGTCGATCCTTCGGCGCTGCGCGAGCGCCGGCGCCATGATCCCGTCTCGTTCCAGAGCACTAACGGAAGCTCGGGCTGGAGCAATCTCCCCAAATCCACCAAAGAGCCGCTTGCCGCCGAGCTGACCATCCAGCCGACCAAGCGGTCCCACCCGGCCATGGGACGCAAGGGCCCAGGCACGCCGCTGACCTATTACGCGCTGGCCTTTGCGACCTCCGATGCCGGGTATGACCGCGTGCGTGTGGTGCGCTCAAAGGACGCTGGTGAGCGCGTCTTCAAAGAGGACTTAAAGGTTGGCGAGTGGACCGAGAACGCGCCAGAGAGCTTCACGATCGCTGGTGAGCGGGTGGACGGCCATGTGCAGTGCAAGCTCGTCGAGCTCTCCCTGGACGCCACGCGACTGGAGCTCTTTTTCCCACAGATCTGGCCCGTCTCCGGCTATACCTTCCCGGATGAGGTAGCGAAGGAACTCCTGGACAAGGTAGGACCGTTCCGCCAGAACCCAGGACGGGATGCGCTGGGTGTCATTGACGACGACACCTACTTTGAGTGTCTGGAGGACCAACTCACGCGCCAGTCAGATGTCACGATCCACCTGGCCAAGACGCGCCCCGACTGGACCGGCATCTTCACCCAGACGCATACCACCGACTACGCCAATCACTTCTTCATCGCTCAGTCGGACGTGATCTCGGGCGCGCCCGCGGCCGTTGTCGAGCGGATGTACAGCGGGATGTATCGCACCTATGCCGCGTGCGACCGCTGGATTGGACGCCTGATGGAGGCGCTACTGGACGAGAACACCGTTTTCTGCCTCGTATCGGACCATGGCGGCACGCCGACGACGTACAAGACCACGAGCGTCAACGACGTGCTTGAACAGGCAGGCTTGCTCGTCTACAAGGAAGGCGGGAAGCGCGGTGGCGGCGGTGAGGGAGCGGCCGGCGAATCGGGGATCGACTGGACACGGACGAAGGCGGCCAGCCAGGGGGTGGTGAATATCTTTATCAACCTGAAAGGGCGCGAGCCGACCGGCATCGTTGAACCAGGCGAGGAGTACGAGCAGGTCCGCCGCCAGATCATCGACGCACTGATGGCGTATCGTGCGCCTGACGCGGGTTACTGCCCCTTCGTGATGGTGCTGCGGCGTGAAGACGCCGAGGCAGTCAACATGTGGGGCGAGCTGGTTGGCGATCTGGTGTATGCCACACTGGCCGAGTTTGATGGCGCGCACGGTCACCAGCTGCCTAGCGCGAAGTGGGGCTGGGGATCTCAGCACACGCTCTTCGTCCTATCGGGCGCGGGCATCAAGAAGGGCTTCCACATCGAGCGCCAGGTGCGCCAGGTGGATGTGGCGCCAACGCTTGCCTACATCACGGGCCTTCCGACTCCGGCGCAGAGCGAGGGGCGCGTGGTTATGGAGGCGCTCGAGAAGCCGGACTGGCACCTCGACACCTAGCAGGCATACTGGCGGGATGGATCTGACGCGGCTGTCGGCATGCTCCATCCCGCTGCGCAAGCGTTCTGTGCGCGAAGCGCTTCAGGTGATTGCGGATGCGGGGTTCACAAAGGTGGACCTGCTTGGCGCTGAGCCTCATTTCCCGCCTGCGCCATCTGAGGAGCAGCTGGTTGAGATAGAGGCCGCCGTACGCGATACGGGTGTGCGGATCGCCAATCTTGGCACGTACTACGGCCGTCCGCTACCGGGGACCGATGCTGAGGTGGAGGCCGAGCTTGCGGCGGTGCGAAGTGGGATGGACGCGGCCGTGCGACTCGGCGCGCGATCACTACGCATCCATCCGGGGAAGGACCGTTCCCACGAGACTGGGTTTGCGCTGGTGCCGTTCTTCCGGGAGGTAGCGCGGGAGGCGGAGCGGCGCGACCTATGGCTTGGTATTGAGACGCACGGCGGGTTGTCTTCCGACGCGCCTGCCATGGTGGAGCTGTGCCGGCAGGTTGGATCGGACCGCTTTGGCGTGCTGTTCGATCCATGCAACTGCGCGCAGAACGGCGTGGACTACAAGGCCGCCTGGGACACGTTCAATGACAATGTGGTGCATGTACATCTCAAGGACGGACGGCACGGCGTGGATGGCAAGTGGGAGCGCGTCCACCTTGGCGAAGGCGAGATTGACTTTCCCTGGCTACTTGACCAACTCGACCGGCGCGGCTACGATGGCGATCTCGCCGTGGAATACGAGATCGGGGAGACCGAGCCGCCCGAAACCGGCTTGCGCAAGTGGCGAGAGTTCTGCGGAATGCTCTAATTCCGCGGCGGTTGCACCCGATGTGACCGCCTTGTGGCGCGACCTTGTGATCTTCTCCTAGGGGCAACGGCGCCCGAGCCCATACCATCTATGGCATGAGCATGACGGGCAACAGTATGCGCGTGGAGCTGGAGGGCGACCGCATTCTGGTCTTCCGCGCGGGTCATGCCGAGCCAAGCCTCGTACAAAGTGCTGCACCGGACCAGCGTCCTTTCATCCACCCAATCGTCGCCCCCGACGGACGTGGGATCCTGACCGAAGACGCTCCGGCGCACCATCCGTGGCAGCACGGCCTCTACGTTGGCATGAACGACGTAAACGACGCGGGCTTTTGGCTGGAGGGGCTGCGCGAAGCCCAGCGGGCCGCCGATGGCACGTTCCACCCCAGGCCGCTGGCTTCGCCTAAGGCGGACGGAGCCGGGGCGCGCTGGAGCGTGGAGACTGAATGGCGCGCTCCCGGAGGCGCCCCGCTGCTTGATGAAACGCAAGCGTGGCGCCTGGTTGACGAACGCGCCACCCTCGCCCTGGATATGGAATGGACGTTGCGCGCCCGCACTGACCTCAGATTCGGCGAGTACGCGTACGGCGGGCTGTTCCTGCGCATGCCCTACCGTAGGGAGTGGGGCGGTGAGGCATTGAACAGCGAGAGTCAAGACGCGACGGGCGCTGAGGGTCAGCGGGCGCGATGGGTGGCGGTGAGTATGCCCATAGAAGGAAGGCCGGACGCCGCGGGTCTGGCTATCCTGGATCACCCTTCCAACCCGGAGCATCCGGTTCCCTGGCGGGTGGACAGCCAGTTAGGTATCTGCCCAAGCCGCTCCATCGCCGGCGCCTGGCAGCTGGCGGCGGGTGCGGCAACGTCTTCGCGCTATCGCGTGCTCGTCTTCACCGGTCCGATCCAGAGAGCATGGGTCGAATCCCAATGGCAAGCCTTCTCCGCCACCCCCACGGCTACAGCGTGAGCCAACTCTGACACCGGAGACCTAAGAACCACCATGCCGAATCACGTCATCGTTTCCACCCTTAACTGGTCCGAGCAATCGCTCGAGAAGGCGGTCAGCACTGTTGCCGCGCTGGAGTTTGGGCAGATCGACCTAGCGCTGCACGAAGGGTGGGCGCACGTCAATCCGTCAGAGTTGGCGGCCAGAGGCGCCGGCGGCGTCATGCAGGAAGCTGAACGTGTGCGCGGAATGATTGAGCGGCGCGGCATGAAGCGGGTCGCTGCATTCAACGTTGACCTGGGTGATGCGACGCCGGAGGAGCAGCAGCGGCGGCTGGCGGCGGTGTGCGATCTGGCGAAGGCGCTTGACGTGGCCGTGCTGACGCTAATGGCTGGGAGAAGGAGCGGTGAGTGGCAAGAGGAACAGCAAGAGGACCCGTCGATAGTAGTCGAGGCGGCCCGGCTGCGGACGCTTTTGCCATTGGCGCAAATGCACGGCGTGCAACTCACGGTACAGACGCACGCTCACCAAGTTACCGCAACGGCTGACTCCATACTCCGGCTGTGCGAGCTGGTGCCAGGTCTAGGCGTCACGCTGGATCCCAGCCACCTCTATGCTGGCCCCAACCGAGGTAGAGACTACGAAGCAGTATTGCCGCACGTGAAGCTAGTGCATTTGCGTGACGCGACACTTGAGCACCTTCAAGTGCCGGCGGGCACCGGGTTGGTGGACTTCAGCTGGCTCGTGGACCGACTTCACGCGCTCAACTATGACGGGCAATTCGCGATCAAGTATGTGGACTGTGTCCCGACGATCGTCGTAGGCGAAGGCACCGGAGATGTCTCTGAGAACGTGATTCGCATGCGCGACGTGTTCGTTGCCTCGGAACGAGCACAAGGCATTGTCCGAGCAGCGACACCGGCCGCGTCTCCTCTGTAACGAAGCGCCTTTAAACCGCTGGGAGGCCGCGGTGCGTAGTGATTCGCCATTTTGCCATCTTGACAAGAGCGACTATTCTAGTAACGTTGTCTTAGCGCCCCGGTTTGTGGGGGAATCTTGACCAATTTTCGGGATTCTCGCACGTAGTTATTGTGATTTGTTTCACATGGGGCTATTCTAGTTGTGAGTAGGGCAGCAGCTCGCCGGAAGATAGGGATAGCACCAACCTGCGCGCGTCTGGTGGCGCAAACGCGCACTCTATATATGTGTACTTCGTTCACGAAGATATGCCCCTGACGGTGTTCTGCCTGCCTGCCATGCACTAGTAGCACACACGCACGCAGTGCGCTCAACGAATACAAATCGAATACCAAACACCCAGCGGGCCGGGTTGAGTGGTTGGGTCAAGGAGAGACAGGTCAGCTATGCCACGAGTACGAGAGAAAAGCCTTGAGCCGGTGAACGAGAACCGCATGCAGTTCTCTCTTCATCCACAGGACCAGGAAGAGTCCGAGCTCATTCCACAGCTGATTACCCAGGAGATGGCCTGGGAGTATGGTGCTGAGCTGCCGGACATGCCGGAGGAAGTGCTCACTGCCGAGCAGCTTGACTCTGCTGAGGCGTTGTACATGCGGGATATCCGTCGCTACAACCTTCTGACCGCGCAGGAAGAAATCTCGCTGGCTGAAACTCGTGAGATTGGCGAAGCAGCTGGGGAGCAGCTGCGACGCATGGTGCACAGCGATCCGCGCCGACCGGAGCTTGAGCCGCTCGCGCGTGCTGGTGTGGCAGCGCGCCGTCGCTTGATTGAGTGCAACCTCCGACTTGTGGTGTCTGTCGCTCGAAAGTACACCGGCCGCGGCATGCCGATGCTCGACCTCATTCAGGAGGGAAACATTGGCTTGGATCGCGCAGTGACCAAGTACGACCCGCGGACCGGCTATCGTTTCTCTACTTACGCATACTGGTGGATCCGTCAGGCGGTCAGCCGCTCGCTGGCGGACCAGGGCCGTGTCATTCGCCTGCCCGTCCACGTCGTGGAGCGCCTTACCGCGATGGCGCGTGTTGCGCGCGAATTCGAGCAGGAGTTCGGCCGCCGGCCCAATCCTACTGAAGTGGCCGAGCGTTTGAGTCTCCCGCTACAGCAGGTGGAGGAGGCGTATGCCGCCTCACGCTTTACTCTTTCGCTTGATCAGCCGGTGCTTACCAACGGTCACGACGACGATCTCACTATCGGTGACGCCGTCTCAGACGATCCCTCACAGGCGCCTGACGTACTCGCCACGCGCGCACTGCTGGTGGATGAGCTGGAGCGCGCGCTCGGCACACTGACGCCGCGCGAGCAGGTAGTGCTCAAACGTCGTTTTGGTCTTGGGACGGGAATCGCTGATGGTGATACCGAGCCAGCCGCTAGCCTAGCCGAGATTGGCGAGGAGCTGGGCATGAGCCGCGAGCGCGTCCGCCAGATAGAGGCGGAAGCGCTTTCCAAGCTTCGCACGTCACCGGAGCTGCTCACTCTCCGCAATTACGTCGAGTAATCTAGGAGGCTGGGGTAGGTAGACCAGCGGGAACATTTCTACGTCTCCATGTCGTATGTGCGCCCGCTGGAAGCGCTTGACTACGCGCTGATCGGCGTAGTTTGTGCTACTGGCGGGTCCTTCAAATTCTGCCCGTTGACTTCGGTCCGCACGCACATACACTGAACTCGATTGGTTGACCAGTCAATTTCGGCGGCACGGCCGTTTCTCTTGAGGGCCGCGTTGGAGGTAGCTTGACAACCTCGCAGGGAGAATTGCCTGTCTCGGTCAAAGCGCTTCACAAGCGTTATGGGCATGTGGAGGCTCTCAATGGTGTCGATCTCGAAGTGAGGTCGGGGGAGATTTTCGGCTTAATCGGCGCCAATGGTGCCGGCAAGTCGACACTGATCAAGTTGTTGGTCGGCACCACGCGAGCTACGTCAGGATCCGTGCGCGTCCTCAGCCTTGATCCGCTTCGTCAGGCGGGCGAGCTACGTCGCCAGGCAGGCTACATGCCCTAGGCGGCTGCGCTGTATGAGGATCTCTCGCCGCGCGACAACGTGCGCTTTTTCGGCGCGGCCCACGCCATCCCGGATCCGGAAGGGCGCATCGACGACGTGATTGACTTCACGAACCTACGTGCGCGGCAGCATGACCCTGTCGTCGGATTATCCGGTGGTATGAAGCAGCGTGTCTCGCTCGCGTGCGCGCTGGTGCACCGCCCACGCCTGCTCCTGCTGGACGAGCCGACCGCCGGCGTCGATCCCAAGTTGCGCGAGGCATTTTGGGGCCACTTCCGCAACCTGGCGTCGCAGGGCGTGACGTTGCTTGTCAGCACCCACCTCATGGATGAGGCATTGTTCTGCGACCGGGTGGCGGTGATGCGCGATGGCGCCGTTCTAGCGTGTGACTCGCCGAGTGCGCTGCTGCGCCAAGGACGCACGCGGGTGAGCATCTGGCGCGGCGAGAGCGTGGAGCGAAATTTCCTTGCCAACTACCCAGACGAGCTGCCTGCGCACCTGCGGCTCCAGGGGCTGGAGGGCATTACGCGAATCGAGCTGGACGGCGACACGCTCGAAACGGTCGTGCTTGGCCTCATCAACAGGCGCGAGCAATCGCCGCCCTACTCCGTTGCTGGCACGCGTGAGAAGGAGCCGGTCCATGCTTAGCCGCGTCCTGGCGGTAGCGTCACGGGCGCTTCGTCAGCTGCGCCGCGATCACAGATTCCTCGGACTCTCCCTCGTCGCTCCCGTGCTGGTGATCTATCTGCTCAAAGTGTTCTTTGACAGCGTTGAGAACCCGTTGTTTGTGCCGCAGCAGTTCGTCGTGCCCATTGGGGCATTCATCGTGCATTTCCTGACGTACGTCCTCTGCACCATCGTGCTCGTGCGCGAGCGGACCACGCAGACGCTGGCGCGCATGTTCGTCAGTGGCTATCGCCGGTCGGAGATCATTGGTGGCTACCTGCTCGCCTACACCACGCTTGCGACTGCGCAGAGCGCGCTCGTCCTCGCCGAGCTGAACTGGCTATTCGACCTCCGCTTTGATATTGGCCGGTTCCTCGCCATGTATATGGTGATGTGGCTGCTTGCCGTCATCAGCATGGCGCTGGGCATCTTCGTCTCCAACTTCGCGCGTAATGAGGGCCAAGTCTTCCCTTTTATCCCGCTAGTCATCCTGCCCTCGATTTTTCTCTCCGGCGTGGTCGTTGCGGTGGAGCGGCTTCCAGAGTGGGCCCAACTGCTCGGCCGCGCAACGCCGCTGTTCTACGCCAACCGCATCGCGCAGGTGCTCCTCAAACCGTCTGGAACCCTAGCGGACGATTGGGGTAGCGTCGCCGCGCTGCCAATCTACGGCGCCGCCGTGCTGCTCCTAGCGACGCTTACCCTGCGCGAAGTGGATTGAGCGTGGCCGCGATCCTTCGCGCGCCTGACATCATCTTTCGCCACGCTTACGCCGAAAGGCGGCGGCGCTTCGACACCATGCGCGGGGGGGCCCGCCAACTTCTGGAGGGCATTGAGTGGGAGATTGAGCGCATTCTCCACCTTGGCCGCGGGGCTCTCTGGTTGGCGTTCTACGTGCTACTGCTGTTGGGTTGGAATGTCTCGCTTGGCTCGATGCTGGCCTCCTCAACGGAGTCGATGCTGTCGCGCTTCGCGGGTGAGTCTGTCCGTCTCGGCGTGACGCTCGGAGGCTCCATAGACGTGGCCATTACGGTCATGACCTTTGCCGGTGGGGCCACTGCCTGGGCGCTGTACTGGCTCCTCTTGAGGGCGTCGAGTGCCTGGCGATGGCTGCGCTTCATCGTAATCGTCGTTGATACATTGACCGTCGTGCGATTTGCGCTGGCCGCGAGCAACGCGGGTGACGCGTTCGCCTCTTTTGGCATGAGTCGCGTGCAGCTTGCCGGAACGCTACCCGCGGCGTTCATGCTCCTGCTTTTCTCAGGTGTCTTGCGACTCAACCCGTTTACTGGTGTGGTCGCCGGCCTGTCGGCCGTCGTCGGGCAGATCGCTACCAATCGCCTACTTGGCTTGACCACCGATGAGCTCGGCGCACAGGTCGTGCTGCTCGCGCTGTGCGTTGTGCTCGGCATGCAGTTCTTGTTTGTGCTGCGCCAGCTCGGCCTCAAGGCGGCCGAGGAAGAGGTGCTGGAACGATTCGTTCCACAGGGACTTACCCAGCGCATTGCGCGGGCCGGGGGCACTATACCGGCGAGAGTAGTGCCCGTCACCATCCTCATCGCCGACATTCGCGGCTTCACCACACTCTCCGAGCCGCTCGCTCCCAAGGACGCCGTCGCTCTGCTCAATAGCTTCTTTGCCACGATGGTCGGGCCGCTTGCCGCCGAGGATGCCGTGCTCGATAAGTACCTTGGCGATGGCCTCCTCGCGTTTGTGGAAGGTGATTTCCACGCCTCGCGCGGTCTGCGGGCCGCGCACAACATTGTGCGCGCCATTGATGAGTCCAACCGGGGGCAAGAGCAGCCCATACGCATAGGAATAGCCGTGCATTCGGCTGCGGCGTTTGTCGACAGCATCGGCGCACCCTCCCAAATGGAATACACCGTGATCGGTGACGCCGTAAGCGTCACGTCCCGGCTGGAAGGACTGATGTCCAGTAAGGCAGGAGCGGAGCGGATTGACGCGGTCCTTGTGGCCTCGGAGGATTCAATCACGCTGGCACGCGCTGAAGGCGTAACGGTGGCTCACCTCCAGGGACCACTTCAGGTGGCCGTTCACGGTCGCGCGCAGCCGATGCAGGTGTACTACTTACCGCCACTAAGCATGGAAACGACGATAGCGCCGGAGGCTACCATCCCCACGCCTTGACTTCGACGCGAATTGCGCTCATTGGTTGCGGCCACATCTCGCAGTTTCACCTGCGGGCATGGCAACAGGTACCGGATGCCGAGATCGTGGGGGTGTGCGACGTAGATGGCGCCAAGGCGCACGCTCGCGCAAACGAGTTCGGTGTCTCCGCCGTTTTCACAGATCCAGACTCGATGCTGGCGGCGGTTCGTCCCGACGCCGTGGATGTTGCGACACGGCCGGATACGCACCTGGCGTTGACGCAGCTGTCGACGCGTCATGGCGCGCATGTGCTTTGCCAGAAGCCGCTCGCCGCGACGATGGAGGAGGCTCATGCCATAGGTGCTGCCGCGAGCGCAGGAGGCGTGCGGTTGATGGTAAATGAGAACTGGCGCTGGCGTACCTGGTATCGCCTCATGCGGATGGCGATCGAGGCGGGCCGGATCGGAACGCCGCTCACGGCGCGAGTGGAATACCTGGTAGAGGGTCTGAATGTGCGCCTTGAACGCCAACCGTACTTCGCCACAATGCCGCGGCTGCTGCTATACGAAGCAGCCATCCACTTTGTGGACTGCCTGCGCTTCCTCGTTGGCGATGTTCAATCGGTGTATTGCCGCCTAAGGAGCGTGGATGACCGCATCGCAGGCGAGGATGTGGTGGCCATGATTCTGACGCATAAAACTACGACGTCGATACTGGAGACAAGCTGGAGCAGCCGCGGGTACCCGGACCCAGTGACCGAATCGGTCCGCATTGAAGGGTCGGCCGCGACGCTTTCATTAGCGCCCGACGGCACGCTCAGCTTGCTCGCCGGCAGCGGCGACGCGGAGGTGATCGCGCCGCCCGACCCGGACTTCTACCTAAGCGCCTTCGTGGGCGCACAGCGTCACTTCGTTGACGCGCTTCGCAGCGGCGCTCCATTTGAGACCCGTCCCGAGGACAATTTACAAACCCTGGATGCTGTCTTCGCCGGCTACCGCTCTGCCGCCACGGGTGAGGCGGTCCGAGTGCTGGCCAGGCCATGAGCGCCACAACGTCCGCAGGATGACAACCCCATGACCATTAGTAATCCCGCAGAACAGCGTCAACACCTCTACTCGCTGCTTGGTGACTTGCCGCCGCGCGAGCGGCCGGTCTCAGCCGACGTGGTCACGCGCGAAGAGAGGCCAGGCTACATGCTGGAAGTGCTTCAACTGGACCTGAACGGCCTGGAGCCAGTGCCAGCGTACTTCACTCGTCCGCTGGTAGCGAAGGAGGATGAAAGGCTGCCGGTAGTGGTCTACAACCACGCGCATGGAGGTGACTACGTACTCGGCAAGGACGAACTGCTCAATGGTCGGAATGCGCTGCGCCGGCCAGCGTATGCAGAAGCGCTCGCGCAACGCGGTATCGCGGCGCTGTGCATAGACACCTGGAACTTTGGTGAGCGACGGGGCAGGACGGAGTCCGAGTTGTTCAAGGACTTGCTTTGGAAGGGTCAGGTGCTCTGGGGTTTGATGGTCTATGACTCGCTCAAGGCGACTGACTACCTGCTCACGCGATCTGACATTGATCCGGCGCGCATTGCCAGCATGGGCCTCTCAATGGGCAGCACTATGGCGTGGTGGCACGCGGCACTAGACGAACGCGTCCGCGTTTGTATCGATCTGTGCTGCCTAACCGACTTCCAGGCGCTGATCGAGACGCGCAATCTGGACGGCCACGGAATCTACTATTACGTTCCGAGTTTGCTGAAGCACTTCGATACGGCCGCCATTAACGCGCTGATCTGCCCGCGCGCTCACCTCAGCCTGGCGGGAAATTGGGACAAGCTCACGCCACCGGAAGGTCTGAAGCGAGTGGATGCGCATCTGCGCGCAGTCTACGAGGCGGCAAACGCGCCAGAACGGTGGCAGCTTGTGCGCTACAACACCGGGCACTTCGAGACATGGGACATGCGTGCCAGAGTACTTCAGTTCCTGGAACGCTACTTGTAGGTTCTGAGAGACGCTGGGCAAGTTGACGATCTCTCCTGTGGCACCGATGTCCATGGGTGCGGAGGCCTCCGAGCCAATGGCGCTTGCGTTTGCGGGCGTAACCAAGCGATTTGGTAGTCGCGCCGCCGCTTTGGTTGATGTCACGTGGTCCATTGGTAGGGGAGCTCGGGCGTGCCTCCTCGGCCCCAACGGCGCAGGAAAAAGCACATCCATCCGCCTGCTCCAGGGAGCGCTGCAGCCGTCCTCCGGTGAGGTGACGCTGCTTGGCGCCCGCGTGAGCGGTCCCGACTACCGCGCCGCACGTCGAAGGACCGGAATTGTGCCTCAGGGGCCGGGCATGTACCGTGACCTGACCACGCGCGAGTACTTAGACCTGGCACGGCGACTTTATGGCCGGGGCAGCGTGGACAACGCGCTTGATCGTTTTGGCTTGGGTGACCATGGCGCCAAGATGCTGGCGCAGCTTTCTGGGGGCTTACAGAGACGAGTCTCGCTGGCCGCCGCGCTGCTCGCAGAGCCGGACGTTTTGCTGTTGGACGAGCCGACCGTTGGGTTGGATCCAGTAGCGGCGCACGACGTACATCAAATGCTGCGCGAGATTATGGTGGACCGAACGACGCTGCTCTGCACCCATAACCTTGCTGAAGCCGAGGCCTTGTGCGACGAGGTCGTCATTCTCCGGGGCGGGCGAGTCCTGCTGCATGAGCGACTGACCGTGTTGCGCCGTCGCACGTCGCCATATCTGGTCTTGCGCGCGCGACAGGGGGGCGAGGCGCTCGCGGCTGCTTTGACCATGCAGGGCCATGAGGCAAGCGTCCTAGATGGTGCGGTTCGCGTGGCGCTACCGGACCCGCAGGATGCGGCGCCGCAGCTCCTGCGCGGGCTGCTTAACGCCGGGTTTGACGTATACGAGTGCAGGCCGGGCCACGCATCGCTGGAAGACCTCTTTCTGGAGGCGATGAGCGCCGGCGATGCACGAGATGTGATGGCGTGAATCCGGCATCTAACGAGGTCCGGTCGCTGCTATGGAAGGAGCTGCGCCAACTACGGCGCAGTCGCGGCGCTCTAGCATCGACCACGCTGCTGCCGATATTCATGTTGTTGGTTGTGCCGTTTATGCAGCTTGCGGCATTCCGATCTATGGACACAGCGCAGATTGCCGCCGCCAATCCGACAAACCAGGCAATGCTAGCGCGCTTTGAGCGACCGATCGACCTTTACACCACCCTGATCCTTCCGCTTTTCGTCGCCCTTACCGGTGTCATCGTCCCGGCAGTAGCGACGTCGTATGCCGTGGTAACTGAGCGCGAAAGGCGCTCGCTCGACCTGCTTATGGCACTTCCGGTCGCGGTGGCCGATGTGCTGGTGGCTAAGGTGGTCTCGGTGATGGTCGTTGCCTTCGCCGTAGTGCTTCCGCTCTTCACCATCAACATGGGGGTCATGCTTGCGCTTGGCGTTCTGGAGCCGCTGCGCGTCATTCTCCACTTGATGGTGCTGCTCGGCGCGTTCACCTGCTCTATCGGTGTGAATTTTGTGGTCACGATAGTGGCGCGAGACTTCCGCACAGCCAACAACCTCAGCGGCTTGCAGGTGCTTCCTGCCGTCGCGCTCACGCCCGCGCTGCTCCTTACGTTGCCCACCGTGTTGGGCTTTCTTGCGCTAGCCTCGGCCCTGGCGGCGGTGGGTCTTGTTGCGCTCTTCATCGCCTGGCGTTGGATATCTTTTGAGCGCTATCTGGCGTAAGTGGCGCAGTGTCTCAGGCGGCCCCGGCAACGGCGGCGGGTGGGTCTTTGTGCAGCGTTTCTCGGACGAATAGCAGGAGTGTCGTCGCCGCCAGCACGCCGACGCCGGACAGCGTGAGCGCGGACATCGTGAAGCCGAGTGCGACGCTGCCCGTGATGCCGGTGGCTGCGTCCGCCAGCGCCCCCACAGCCAATGGTCCGCCGCTGGAGCCGATGTCCCCGATCAGTCGCCAGACGCCAAGGAATTCTCCTGTCGCTTTGCGTGGCGCCAAGTCCGCCCCCAGCGTCATCATGGTCCCGGAGCCGATGCCGTTGCCAAATCCCATGACGCACGTCGCCACCAACAAGCCGGCATAGCTGGTCGCGAACGGCACAAGCGCCATGCCAACAGCCATCACCAGGAAGCTGGGCACTGAAGCGAACTTCCGGCCCAACTTGTCCATCAGGATTCCCGCCGGAATGAAGAGCGACATGTCCACCGCGCTGGAGATGCTCACGATGGACCCGATCTGTGCCACGTCCAGCCCAAGCACGCGCGAGGCGAATAGTGGCACGATAATCTGACGTCCGGCGCGGATCATTTGCGCAAAGATTTGCGCCGATCCCGCGGTGCCAAGCTCCCGGTAATTGCTACGCACGACGTTTCCCACCACCGCCCAGCGCGTGTGCCTGCTTGAGTTCGCGTCGTGTACCTCGTGGCGGCGGCTCTCGCTCGTGAAAAGGAGGGAAATCACAGCCGCGGCGCCTGCCGCGATGGCTGCAATATGGAAGGACGCTTCCAGGCCATACGTTTGCCCAATAACTCCACCTATGGCAGGGCCAATGAAGACGCCGACGCGGCTGACGCCGCCGAACATTGAGAGCGCCCGGCCACGATCCGCGATGGGCACCACGTCAGTCAGATACGCCATGCGGGAGATGTTCCACATGGCGCTCGCTACGCCGGCAACCAGGCGCAGAGCGACGAGCGCAGGGAAGTAGGGGAAAATCGCCAGCGCCAGTGTAGAGAGCGCAAGCACAACCGTCCCCACCACCATGACGGGCTTGCGGCCATAGCGCTCTAGTAGCATTCCGGCTGGCACGTCGCCTATCAGCGTTCCCAGGCCGAGCGCGGCGACCGCGAATGACACGAGACTCAGGCTGACGCCGAAGCCGTCCGCGTAGAGCGGCAGCGTCGGCACCATGATGCCGGTGCCGACGCTAAGGAGAACGGTAGGGATATAGACGGGTAGGACGAGTGAGACGGTTCTTTGACGCACCGTGCGCTCTGAGTCCTACTGCCCGAGTTCTTTCAGAATGCCCTTCACGTAGCTTACGCTCTTGCCGTCCCGGTACAGGGCGTCTCCGCCTCTGCACCCTTCTACGGCCAGGAACCCGTTGTAGCCCGCTTCAACCATGGCGCTGATGGAGAAGCGGTAATCAATGTCTCCGTCTGGGAGCGGCGTCTGCAAGTAATACGCCTTGTGCAGATCAGGGACGTGCAGCCGCATGAGCTGCTTGCAGTGCCAATATTTGGACCGCGGCGCAACGGCGGCGATGCATGCCTCAATGCTCTCTTCAGGAACTTCATAATTCCAGAGCAGGTTGCCCAGGTCCGGGTTCACGCCCACATTCGGCCGGTCGATCAGGTCAAGTAGGTGCAGGCAGCTCCAAGAATTGTCGGCGATCGAGTGCTGGTGCAGCTCAATGGAGATTTCTACGCCGTGCTCGCGCGCAAAATCTGCCACTTCGCGGAAGCGCGCCGCGGTCAACTCGTAATCCGCCTGAGTCGCTAGCCGGCTGCTGCCCTGGGTCGTTGGCTCGCCCACGCCGGCACCTGGCCCGCCCGGATGAGTCATGCCAACGGAGATTGCCGAGTTGACCAGATTGGACCCAATCCACGAGGCCATGCGGATGGCCTCCTGCCAGCGCGCCAGATAGCTCCCGCTTGCCCGGGCCCCGGCGACGCCGCCACCACCACGCATGGCTGCTGCCGGGACGTCGTAGCCCTCTAGCTCCTTGCGCAGCTCGCGCACTTCGGTCTCGCTCCGCTGGTCAAACTGGCCAACGCCTATCTCAATTCCTTCGAAGCCAATTTCACGCAGCTTGGCGAAGTATTTGGTACGTATGTCTTTGGGTGGGATCTTCTCCCAGCTTGTTGTGCCTTGATACGGATAGAACGCGTTCTTGCGGAACGCATAACTGACCTTCATTGCTGTCCCTCCTCGCCCGGTGGCTGAGTATAGGAAACCTCTCCGTGCAGCGCCCCAAGTTCGCGAAGCACGCGTTCCGCAAGGAAGCCCTTCATACCGTGCGGTGGGTACGGATTGAGGTAGTCCTGCCAAACCAGGGTCTGGTAATTGCGCACGCCGCGCAGCCGCCCTCCAGACGGATCAAGCCAGTTGTTGACGGTCACCAGCGGGACAGGACACGTCCCATCCAGGTGGCAGCCCTCAATCCCCAACCCCATCATGCGGCTAGCAATCTCGCGCAGCCAGTCAACCGGCGCATCGACAAAGATGGCGCGAGCGGGCCAGGCGCCGACGGGCGCGGTCACCGCCGCGAGGAGATGCTTGATGGCGTTACCACCTTTGCTATGTCCAAGAAGCGTCACATCCGCCTGTTGCGGCAGCGCCGCTAAATCCTCCGCTATGAGCGCCGCCGCCGCACGCGCGGAGCCGCGGATGGAACCGCCCGGCACTCGCTGCCAGTCAAAGAACCGTAAGCCTGTCCGCGCCATCAGCTCGCACCGCTTTGCTTCGGTCGCCGTTCGCCACCGCGCGTAGAATGCGTTCCAGTCCGCCGCGCCCCAGCCTAAAAAAGTGCAGCACCATGGCCACCATGCGCCGGGGTCGTCGTACCAGGCGTCGGTCCAGGCGCCAGGCACGCAGTAAAGAATGCGTTTAGATGGCGGCGCGTCTGTCATCCAGAGGGCCGAGTAGGGTAAGTCAGTCTATGCTTTCAACGCGGCGGGGCTGCTCTTTCGGATGCCGCATCAGCCAGACCATCTCCGCACCGGTGATCGCGCTGGCCAGGAGCCCCCACAGAGTCAGCTGCATGCCCACAATCATGGCGGCGTTGAGCGCCACCTCCATGCCCGGCACTATCTCGGGCGGCGCAGGTGCGCGATTGAAGACGGCATATAGCGCGTAAAGTACCAACCAGACTAGATTGGCGAGGATCCAGCGCCATGCCTGCCGAGCCACGGTCAGCAGGAGCAACCATTGCGCGAGTGCCAGCGGTAGTCCGTCGGCGAACGGGGTAGTCAACGCTTCCGCGACGCTACCGTATCCCTGACTGTCCCGCAGTATCGCCTGAATTCCGAGCACCAGTGCCAATCCTACTGCGCTGCCGGCCATGCTCACGGGTATCCAACGCGAGGCACGTGCCAGCCGTGGACGGAGGACCAACCACTGCAAGGCAAACGTGAGCACGCTGCATGCGTAGCTTGCACCGTAGTAAAGCACGCTTTCGAAATCGCCCGTCAGACCGATGACCAGTCCAGCCACGGCACCGGCGACGAGCCATCCAGCTGTTGTGGCGACCACCCAGCGAAACCACAAGCCCAGACTGGACCACTCCCGGAGCTCGTCCTCTTCCCGAATGGCATCAGGCAGCGGAACGTGAGTGTTGGCCCGTAGGACCTTGCCCTCCCATTGACCTTCCTGCTGGGTTTGCTGCTCAATCACCACCGCTCGAATTGTCCCTTTTGTTGCATCAAGTCAGACAGAGTCTGTCTCAATGCAGTGTATAGGCGGTAGCTGTCTGTTGGAGCTACCATGGACGGGCAGAGGAAGAGAAGAGTGTCGAATCCAGTCAGAATGGGCGTGGTTGGCGCAGGCAGCATCTCGGTGCGAGGAATCCTGCCCCACCTGGCTCTCTTAGATGTTCAAGATCGCGTGGTGCTCCAGGCGGTGTGCGACCCGGTGCCGGGTCGCGCCGAAGCTGCCGCCGAGCGCTTTGGCATTGTCCACGCATTTACGGAGTTCGAGGAGTTACTAGGCAGGGGTGAGGTGGACGCGGTCTCGATTGCGTCGCCCATCAGCTTGCACTACGAGCAGGGGAAGCGAGCGCTGGAGGCCGGTAAGCACGTCCACTTCAACAAGACCATGACTACCACAGTGGATGAGGCGGACCAGCTGATTGAGATCGCCAGGTCCAAAAATCTGCGCATCGTGGCATCGCCGGGTGAGATGCTGCGTCCGCACAACCAGCGTATCAAGGAACTTCTTAAGGAAGGTGCGCTAGGCACTCTCGCCTGGGCGGCATGCGGGGCGGCGTTCGGCACCTACCATGAGAAGGAAGGCGTGCGCCAAGGGGATGATGTCCTTTCCAACATTGATCCCTCCTGGTATTTCCGCAAGCCCGGTGGTGGTCCCCTCTATGACATGACTGTCTACGCGCTGCACGGCCTGACCGGCGTGCTTGGTCCCGCCAGTCGAGTCACGGCTATGTCTGGCACAAGAATCAAGGAGCGCGAATTCCGCGGCAAGATGGTGCCCAGCGACGCTGACGACAACACGCTGATGATCCTTGACTTTGGGGACCACGTCTTCGGCTTTGTCTATGGCACGGCGGCGGGCCGCGTGACCACCGGCTTCTCGCCGAGCTTCTTTGGCACTAAAGGGTCAATTGTGGGCGTCAAGCTGAACGATCAGGCGTTCGATTATCCCGGTCGCGAAATCGCGGAGAGCAACGCGGGAGGTCAACAGTGGCTGCTTCCGCACGTTGTCGGAGAGCACCGGGCGCTGGGCGAACAGCACGTGTACGAGGACGTGATGCAGCTTGTGGATTGGGTGCGTGAGGGGAAGCCATCTATCGTCACCGCCGAGCACGCGCGCCACGTTGTGGACATCATCGAGTCCGCCTACCGTGCCTCAGAGACGGGACAGACCCAGGATCTCCGCACCACCTTCTAGCTGACGCACGGAAGCGCGCTACACGTTGTTGGGATCGCCAATATAGGTCCACCAGTTGTTGAGCACACCGTCAGTCTGACCCGCAACGTGTGGCAGGCGCTCGAACCACCACATGTGGTGCTGGCGCATGTCGCCGTTTCCCCAGTCCCGGCACGTCAC
>Ga0136611_10000451_pt1 | contig 26836 bp, 37 predicted proteins | sample AntDrymUQ2232306_2_FD_106645 | JGI IMG/M metagenome (GOLD analysis project Ga0136611, IMG submission 106645) | Polar desert sand microbial communities from Dry Valleys, Antarctica - metaG UQ223 (23.06) | ecosystem: Environmental > Terrestrial > Soil > Desert | place: Antarctica: Dry Valley...
GCCGTGCCCTCGTAGCCGGCCGTGGCCGTGCCCTCGTAGCCGGCCGTGGCCGTGCCCTCGTAGCCGGCCGTGGCCGTGCCCCTGTCGCCGGCCGTGGCCGTGCCCATGTCGCCGGCCGTGGCCGTGCCCATGTCGCCGGCCGTGGCCGTGCCCCTGTCGCCGGCCGTGGCCGTGCCCATGTCGCCGGCCGTGGCCGTGCCCCTGTCGCCGGCCGTGGCCGTGCCCTCGTAGCCGGCCGTGGCCGTGCCCTCGTAGCCGGCCGTGGCCGTGCCCATGTCGCCGGCCGTGGCCGTGCCCATGTCGCCGGCCGTGGCCGTGCCCCTGTCGCCGGCCGTGGCCGTGCCCTCGTCGCCGGCCGTGGCCGTGCCCCCGGTGACTGCCCGCCCGGGCGCACCGTTCGCCGCCAAGAACTCGGTAGACGACATGCGGTCGCCGCAGTGGACGACGACACCGGCCGGGAACTTGACCTTGCCGGCCAGGTCAACAAGCGACGTCGCGGGCACCTCGACGACGAGCCAGCGGGCGTCCTCGCTCCAGTTGAGGAGGGCCCCGTCGCCTTCCCCCCACAGGAGCCCGTGGAGGCCGCCGCCGCACGACGGCTCAGCCGACCAGTCGGTGCAGGCGACCGGCCCCGACTCCGGCCAGCGGAACCCTCGGTGGGAGGTCATGTCGGGGTTGCAGGTGCGGAGGACCAGCACGTTCGCCTCGAGCTGGTTGTCGGTCACGGCTGAGGGTCCAACGGTCGGCCGGCGGCGTCAGCGACGACCCACCAGACGAGCGGGTCCGGTCGGGTCCGGTTGCGGAGGATGGCGCCCCACTTCGCCTCGGCCATCGTGCTGATGGGGATGCCGACCACGGGAAGCGGGCCACGATCGTTTCGCTGCACCAGCACGTAGTTGGGCGGCAGGTACACGTCGGTTGTCGGCGGGGTCGCCGAAGTTGTGGGCATGTCCACGGGTGCTCCTAACGGTCGGACGGTCGGGTGAGAGTTGGTGCAGCCCGGGAGGCGTCAAGGAGGGCGCCTCCCGGGCCACGGGCAGCGCCGGAGGACGCCGTGCGGGGGGGCACAGTTCCGTCCGGGACACCGCCACCACCGGCGGTGAACGGGCCACCGGTGGGATCTTGGAACTGGTCGAACAGGGCGGTCGGGTGAACCAGCCGGCAGTGGGAGCGGGGCGGGGCGGGCGGCTTCTCCGCCCACCGTTCGGCGGCGGCAGCAGTCTCGAACTGGCAGGCGATCCAGCCGAGGACAGCACCGAAGGAGCAGATGAGGATGGCGGTGGCGGCCGTCACCGGTCGCCGTCCTTCGGGAGCTGGCCGAACGTCAGCGACCAGACGGCGGCGAAGACGACGGAACAGACGATCCACACGGCGGCGGCGGTCACGAGGAGACGGGTCACCGGCGGCTGACCGCCACCGCATAGAGGGCCAACGAGAGGATGAGGGCGACGAGGAGGGCGGCGGCCATCTGGTCGCCCGTCACCCGACACCCCAAACGTGCATGATGAGCAGACCGGCGGTCCCGCCGGCAGCGAACGCGGCGGCGCAGACGGCCAAGTCGTGGGCGAGAGCGGTCATGCCGACACCTGGTCGGCCGTGTAAGCGTCGACCGCTTCGGTGTGCGTCAGGCCTCGCAGCAGGTACCGGCGCTCCGCCTCTCGCATCCGATGGCACGCTCGGCAGTTCCGGCCGCCCGGCGCCATGTAAGTGTTCGCCACGTCGAAGGGGTGCCCTCGCTTGCAGTGCGTTCGCATCCTCGCCAGCCGCCCCGAGACCTCGGACACGATCCCCCGGCGAACGTTCTCCGCGTGAGTGACCGGCTCCAAATGAGACGGCCGGACACAAGCACGGTTACGGCAAACGTGGTCAAGCTCGAGGCCGTCGGGCACGGGACCGTGCTTCAGCACCCATGCGACTCGATGCGCCCTGATGGCCCTCGTGGCACTGCGTGGCCCCATCTTGAATCGGCCGTATCCTCTCTCGTCGCGGCCGCCCCGCCACTCCCAGCACATGCCGGACTGGTCGACCTTGGCCCAGAACATTGGGACGTGACGCTCCTCGAATCCCCTGCCGGCGAGGTCGGCGGCGCTCATGCCGCCTTCTCGATGGCGAGGTCGATGCACCAGCGCCGGACGGTGTCGGTGGAGAGGGTCAGCTGGTGCTCGGTGAGCAACCATCGGGCGATGTCAGCGAAGGACTGGCCGTCCGTTCGGCGCTGGCGCAGGGCGTCCTCGAGTTGTCCGTCGAGCAGCCGGTCGATGAGCGGGTAGGACGCTGTTCGGGGCACGGGTGGTACTACACCATTGATTCTCCATGGTGTCAAGCATGAGTTTGGACGTGGCGGCACCAGACATACCGGACCCTGTATGGACACCACGCACGATGCGTGGCACTATGCGTGTCATGAACTTCGCCGAGCGCATGAGATGTGCCAGGAAGGCCGCCGGCCTCTCCCTGGTCGAAGCGGCCTACCGCGTCCGTGTCTGGCTGCCGGAGGCTGAGTGGGTCGGCTACGACGTGATCCGCCGCCTCGAGGCTGGCGTCACGCCAGAGGAGAAGGCAGACCCGGTCCTCTTGGCTGCCCTGGCCAAGGCCTACGGCACGGACGTGGCCGACCTGTCCGAGGTGGGCGAGAAGGCGCTCTCGATGGTGCGAGAGCTGGTCTCCACGGGCAGGAGGAAGGGCCCGTCTAGAAGTAGATGCTTCGCGGAGCACGCCACGCCCGTCGCCGCCTGATTCGCCCGGCCGCTGACAAGGTGCGCACCGTGAACAACCACAGGCTCATCGCCACCTACGCCACAGACAGCACCCACCGTGGGCTGCAGCCCACCACCACCGAGATGCGCACCGTCCGCCTCCACTGCTTCGCCACCTGGCTCGACCGTCCCCTCGGGGCAGCGGACGCCGACGACGTCGAGCGGTTCCTCGCCAGCCGCTCCATCTGCGTCCGCACCCGGTACACGTGGCTCAGCCACCTGTCCTGCTTCTACCGGTGGGGGATGCGCCGCGACCACTTCACGGCCGACCCGACGGCCCGCATCGACCGACCCCGCCTCCCCCGCCTGCTGCCGCGGCCGATCAGCGACGACAACCTGACCGCCGCCATCGGCGCCGCAGACCACCGGCTCCGGGCCATGCTCCTCCTCGCCAGCCACATGGGCCTGCGGTGCTGCGAGATCAGCCGCCTCCACGCCAACGACGTCATCGACACCGCCGACGCCCCGATGATCCTCGTGCACGGCAAAGGAGCGAAGGACCGGATGATCCCGCTGCACCCGCTCGTGCTCAGCGCCTTGGGCCCGCTCCCCCACCGCGGCTTCCTGTTCCGCCGGCCGGACAGCCTCGAGCCGCTGTCGCCGGCCGAGGTGTCGATCCTGGTCCGCCGCCACCTCCACGATCAGGGGATCGATGCGACGGGCCACCAGCTCCGCCACTGGTTCGCGACGAGGGTCTACCGGGCGACCCGGGACCTGCGGCTCACCCAGGAGCTGCTCGGCCATGCCTCGCCGACGACGACGGCCTGCTACACCGCCTGGGCTACCGGGGACGCTACGGCGGCGGTCGGCTGCGTCGGCCTCTGAGTCGGTGGGGATGGACGTGGAACGCCTGCGGGCCGCGGTCAACGGCCGACGCTGGCTCGACGCCGCCTGACCCGGGACGCGAAGAAGCGCCCCCGGCCGAAGCCGGGGGCGCACACTTAGCCAGACGTTATGGGCGGCGGCTAGGGCAGCACGAAGATGGTGGACGCCGGGACGGCGGCGGCCATGTTGACGTAGCCGACATCGACCGGGTGGGTCCCGTCGCTGCTCTGAATCGTGGCGATGGTGATGGTGCGGCCGGTGAGGCTGGCCGAGGTCACCGGGCTCACTCTGGCGTCGGTGGCGCTGTCTCGCTGATAGATGGCCCCGTAGTAGGTGGCGCCCGCCGCACCGGCTCCGGGGATCGACACGGCCTTGCCGATGTCGGCCGCCGTGAAGTTGGCGGTGGCGCTGGTGATGAGCGTCCCGGCGTTCGTCGTCCCATCGGTGACGACCCTCGGGGCGGGGTCCTGCTTCCACGTCCCGGCGACCGCACCTTCCACGGTGCCGGCGGTGTCGAGGATGCCCGTGAACGGGTGCCCGGTCCCGCTGGCCGCCTGGGCGACCGCCCCGGTCGTGGTGTAGACGGTGGCGAGGAGAGCGCCGGCCGTGCCGATAGCGACCGCAGCCTTCGTGGTCGGGTCGACGGGTGCGCCGGCTCGCAGCCAGGCGTTCAGCGCCGGCCGGTTCGCTTGGACGTTGGCGTTCGGCGTCTGTGCTGCCTCGGTGATGAACCCGTCGGTGCTGGTGCTTCTCGGCGTGATCGTCGTCTGGTAAACGAGGATGCCCCGAGCGGCCAACTTCGTGGCGATACTGAGGATGTTCGCCTGGACGGTGGCGGTGCTGTTCCCGGCGGTCAGGTCGTTGATGCCGTAGTTCATCAGGGCGTGGGTGGAGCCGGTAGTCAGCGCCAGCCTGGTCTTGTGGCCGGATTGGAGGACGAAGGCTGCGGCGTTCTCACCGGAGACGGCGATCTTCAGGAACGGGAACAGGTTGTTCAGTGCCCGCTCGAAGAACCCCTTGCCGGCGGCGACTGCTCCCGATGCGGGGGCGTCACCCTGGCCGAACACGATGCTGTCCCCGACACCGACAACGACGGGCGCCTCGACCGTCGGGAGGCCGAGGACGGCGATCGGTCCGAACAGATTGACGGAGGCGGTCGAGATGGTCCCGACGAGCGTCTGGTCAACGGCGTTCGTGGCAGCGTCGCCGCCCTCTCCGCCGTAGGCGACCGAGTCGCCGGTGGGGAACTTGCCGCCCGAGGCGACGGTCACGTAGGTGCGAGTCCAGATGATGTCCCCGGTGTTCACGTCAACGGCGACCGGGTCGGAGACGACAACGCCGTTCGGTTCGATCGTCACGTCCCGCTTCCCGGCGAAGAACACGGCGTGACGGGTGGCGTCGGGTAGTTCGATGGCGGCCCGCACCGTGATGTTGTCAACGGGGGCGACCGTCTCGTTGTTGTAGGCGTTGGCGAACACGACTCGCAGGTCGGAGGCGGCGGCGATCACGGTGCGGCGGGTGCGGAAGTTGGCGTTGAGGACCGCCCCGGAGGACTGCTGCGGGTACCAGGTTGAGCGGTTCGTGACCGGGGCGGCCGTGAGAAGGGCCGTGGCTCTGCGGAGCGCCCGGAGGGCACGGTTGGCAGCAGCGGTCAGGCCCGTGGCGGACGCGGCGCCCAGGTTGGTGCGGGCCGTGGTGGCGTTGGCGAGGTCGCTGAGGTTGCTGGCCTTCTGCACATAGGTGGCGGACTGTGCGGCCACCACAGCGTCAAGCTCGGTTTGGGTGGCCGGGTCGAACGACAGTTTCGCCGGGGTGATCGACCCGTCAGCGACGAACCCGGCGTACGCCAGCGCCGCCCACGTCAGCACCCCGTTGCCAAGCTTGAACTTGAGGGTGTCCGTCTCCACACCGATCTCGGCGGCGGCGAGCACCGGGTTCGCCGCGGTCCACGCGGCGGCCGTGTCGTTCCGTTCCTGGCGGCGCTGAATGATGGTCATGCGGGTCCTCCTGTGGCGTAGACGAGTGCGTTCTGCGATGCGGGGCCGCCGGTGACAAGACCGCCGAGGGCGTCGAGCTGCGCTTGGAAGCCGGCCAACCCGAGAGCCAACGCTGACGGGCTGACCGGCGTCTGCCCGCCGCCGCCTCGCCCGGTGTCAACAATGAACCGGCCGGCCGACGCCGTCTGCACAAGGCCGGCGGGGTCAACAACCCGGCACCGGTACCAGCGGACACCGAGGACGGCAATGTCAGCTTTGGGGACGACGAACCGGGCGACCCAGCCGGCAGCGTCAGACCCGGACCAGGTGCCGACGTACGTGATGCCGGACGCGTCGTCGGCCGTTTTGGAGTCTTTGACAACGAGGGTGGTGGTGTGGGTGGTGACGGCCAGGTAGGAGCCGTCGGCGGTGATGATCGGCCCGACGGTCGGGAACTCATCGTCGGACTGGTCGACGTACAGGTCGGTCATAGGTGCACTCCTGAGGTCGAGGTTTTGGCGGTCAGACCGGGGACACGGGCCCCGGACGGGACGGTGCCGCCGGCGGCTGCCCCGGCGAACACGGGAACGGCCGCCGCACCGGCGGTGCCCGGAACGGTGGCCGCGGACGGGTGCGTCGAGCTGGCGGCGGCGGCGGTGAACGTGGACACTGTGGCGGTCCCGGCCAGGTCAGGGAACGGGGCGGCACCCCACCCGGCCAGCCAGTGGGAGACGACCGCCCAGCCGGCCATCAGCCACCACCGAACATGTAGACGGGCTTCTTCACAACGATCGTCTCGCCGCCGCCCGTGCCGACGGCGACCGTGCCAACGGTGCCGAGCACGACAGACGACTGCCCCTGGACCGTGGCCGCCCCCACGGCGGCGCCGACCGCCCCCGCCACCGAGCTTGCCGTGGCGGTCACGGTGGCCGCCCCAGCCGAGCTACCAATGGCGTCCCACCGAGAGGACATCGCACCATCCACGGTGGCCGCCCCGGTAGCAGTACCCGTCATGTCGGCTCTCGCACTTCCCGCGCCGTCCACGACCCCCGCTCCCGCAGCGGTCCCGGTCGCATCCCACCGGGACGACATGGCACCGCTCACCGTGGCCGCCGCCACCACCTCGCCGGTGGTCGTGGCCACAGACCCTCCCGAGCCTGTCACGGTCGCAGCAGCAGACGAGACGCCAGTGGTGTCCCACCGTGACGACATGGCACCACTGACCGTGCCGACACCGGCTGACGCCCCGGCCGTGCCCAGCACCTTGCCGGACACACCATCGACGGCGGCGACCGCCGCGGCGGCCCCGGTCGTGTCGGCAAGCACCCGCAGCCCGGGCGTCACAACCCTCGACGCCACCGCCGACGTTGTGCCCGTGAACAGCGTGCAGGTCCGGCCGGTGAGGACGACACCCGCACTGTTCAACTCGTAGCCGTACTGGATCGTCTCATCAGGCTCGAACACCACCTCGGGCAGCGCCACCGTGACCGTGAACGTCACCTGCCCGGAGGTGACCGGGAACGACGCCGTGGCGGAACCGGAGCCGAGAAGGGTCCGTGCCCGACCCGGACCGACACCCACCCGGTAGACGAACATCGTCAGGGTCCCGTCGACCGCCAACGCCCCGTTGTGCCCCATTCGGATCGTGGCGACGTGGTTCCCGGCCGGGAAGTATCGGCGGGCGCCTGTCGCCCCGCCCATGTCTGCCGGTGTCACCGCCCACCCGAAGTTCGCCTCAACGCCGTCGGCTGTCGACGTCGAGTACGGGTCCTCGGTGCGGATGACCGCACCGCCCGTGCTGTGGTCGGTCACCGTCGTCGCACTGCTGGCGGCGTCGGCGGCGCTCAGGAGCTTGCGGACGTCGGTGCCCCACTGTGACGCCCCGGCGTTCGCGTCGACCGGCAGGTACAGCGTGGTGATGTTCCCGAAGGGCATTAGTCCTCGGTGACGCTGGTGGCCGCCTTCAGGCGGGGGGTGACACCTACCGCAACGGTGATGTTCGGGGTGACCGTCCCCTTGTAGAGCACCACGGCGCCGCCGGCCAGGGCCTTCGAGATGGCAAAGTGGGTGACAGTGCCACCGACCCCGGCGGTCATCTCGGGGAAGTCGACGTTCACCGTGAGCGTCACCGCGTTACCGGCGACCGTGAACCCCGCACTGGACCGGGCCACCGCCTGACGGGCGTAGCCGGTGTAGGCGATCTCGCTTGTCGACGCGGTGCCGGCCTCGCCCGGGTCGGCGGTGTGCAGCGAGAGGAACAGGCTGCCGGCGGTGGTGCTTCCTCGCAGCCCGGTCGCGTCGCCGATGTCGGCGATGTTGGCGTTGTTGAACAGGTGCAGGAGGAGTTCGTTCTCGAACGTGTTGCTCTTACTCATGGGGTGAACTCCTTCAGGTAGACCGTGCCCGACACGGAGTTGGCTTCGCTCAGGTTGAGCTTCAGTGCGCCGTTCGCAGCGCCTTCACGGATCTCCCAATCACCGATGGCGTGACCCCTGGTGACCTCCACCGACCCAAGGAGGACCTTGATGAGCGGGGTAGTGGCCTGGTCGGAGTCAGCGAGAGCGGACACCGAGAACAGCCGGACGGCCTTCCCAGCAGCAGGCGTGTAGATGGTGGTGTCGCCGGCGGCGGTCACAGTGAACGGCACCGCCGTCTTGCCGCCACCGAAGCGGTTGTCGAGGGCGGCGGCGATGGTGGTGAGCGTGTCGGCGGACACGGGCAGGGCGGTGGCTCGTAGCTGGGTGTCGGTCAGCGGGCCCGACACCGGCTGGGTGGCCGGCAGGTTGGAGACGGCGACCGTCCCGGTGACGGCCGCCGTGATCGACTCGAGCGCCGCCAGGGTGGCAGCGTCCAAAGCGACAGCCTGACCGGGCTCCAACTTCTGGCCGAGCTCGGTGAGGAGGGCGGCCAGCTGACCGTTGACGTCGAGCGCTACCGGCAGGCCGGCGCCGACAACAACAAGGGTGCCGTCAGGGTGGGCGAGACTGTCGACCTCCTGGTGGGTGCCGGCCGGTTGGGCGGTCCCTCCCGTCAGTGTCCGCAGCTGCTTGCCTGCCCCGTCTAAAGGCAGACCGATGCTGCCCTCGGCCATCAGTCGGCCGGTAGCGGCTCGTTGCGCAACCCGAACACGCCGCCTGTCACGATCACGACAGAGGCGGTCACGCCGATACTCTCGACGAGAGTGAGCCCGTCGACAGCGGCGACAGCCAAAACGGTGAGGGCGGTGCTGACAGCGGCGAAAATCGCCTTCATGTACGGGCTGACGTTCACGGTCAGCGCCTCCCGATCAGCACAACGATCGCCACAACGGCGAGGATGACAAGCAGCAGATACAACGGGTCCATCAGGACTCCTTCGGGGGTAGAGGGGTCATCATCCGGCCCACACACGCCTTCACGTCCGGGGCACGGTCAACCACACACTGGCCTGTAGCAACCGAAGCGTCACGGGCCCGGGCGACAGCCTCAGCGGTCCGCCGCAACCGGTCGTCGTAACACTCGTGGACACCGTCACCCGGCGACTCCTTCGGCGACTCGCCCGCCGGATGCCCCGGCACCGAACACTCCAACTGGTAGCCGGTCTGCTCTGCGATGAGCCGCAACTCCTGCCGGTTCAGCGCCTCCAACCGTAGGAACGCTGCGCCTTGCAGCAGGACGAGGACGGCAACAAGTGCGGCGGCGACGATCAGCGCCCCACGGCGACGGTGCGCCCGTGCAACGTTCGTTTCCAACGCCCCGATCTGGCAGGCCAACCCTTTACCGGTCGCCGCAGCATCCTCAATGCCGGCGACAAGCGCGGCCATAAGATCCGACGGCTCCTCAGTTTCCACAGGTCTCGTCTCGGGCGGCTGGTCAGTCACGGCGGGTCTCCTTCAACACGTCCAACCGGTCCTCGATCTCCTTCGACCGGAGCCGCAGCTCCGCAGCGAAGTGGTAGGCGTTACGGACGATCGGGTCCAAGTCGTTCTGCGGGTCAACCTTCGTTTTCCGGCGGAGGATCAGGTCGAGGACTCTCACGGCCCCTCCCTGCGAGCCGCCCGTTCCTGCTCCGCCAAATAGTCGAGCATCCGTCCCTGCACCACGTTCGCCGCGGCCAACGCCGGTGCAGCCTCCCTCAACGCTGTTTCGTTCACCTGCGCCCGTGCTTCCGCCCGACGTAACGCCGAACCGGGAACCACCCACTCCTTCGCGAAGCTGACAGTCACGATCCCCGCCACCCCGAAACTCACCCATGTCACAGGCGACGACGGGTCCAGGGGTGACGGGTCCGCTCCAAGCAGCCGCCCGGTGAGTGCTGCCGTCCAGCCGAGGAGAACACCACCGATGAGGCGGAGCAGCATCAGCGGTCACCTCCGATCCTCATGTGTCACCGGCGGAGCCACAGCTTCCGGCTACACCCCGGCCACGGCTTCCAGCCCCGGCGGGAGTGCAAAACGGTGGCCCGTGCGATCTGCTCCCCCTTCGACGCGTCCGCCGCCACACCGGCCCCGCCCACCGACCGCCACGTTGACCGGTCGAACTGAAGTCCGCCGGAGTAGGTGCGCCCCCGGATGTGCCAGTTGCCGCCCGACTCGCACCGGGCGAGACGGTCCCAGACGGCGGCGGAAGGTGCCACCTGGGACCGGCCGCTGTGCGCCTCCGCTGTCCCCGGGGTGAACGTCAAACCGGCAACCAGAACGGCGGCGAACAGCAGCACCACCGGGCGGCGCCTCATGCTGCGGGCGGCAGGTCGGTGCCCGGCTCGATCGGGATGCGGACCACATCGTTGTGCTTCCACCGTCCCGGTGCGGATGCGTCAAGCCCGTAGTAGTTGGCGACACCCTGCAAGTGGTTACCGTCCTGCACCCACCGGCGGGTGAACGCGTTGGTCAGCCAGATGGCACCGGTCGTGTCGTCCTCGTCGACGACAAGACTCCACTGGCGGCGGGCCTCCAACCGGGCGACAGCATCAGCTAGAGCGCTGCCTCTCGCCTCGATACGGTTCAACTGGTCGATCACCTTCGGGTCTGCCATGTCGTCTTCCTCCTGTGGGGGTGGGGGCGTGGTCGAGCGGATGCCAGTGCGGAGATCGGCCGGCGTGCACCTCAACTCAAAGTGCATCGCGTCCTTGTTGCCGGAGTAGTAGCCACCCCAGCCCCACACCTGGACGCCGTTGCCGGTGCGGAGCGCACAGATCTCGTCGACCATGCCCCGAGGCATGTCGGTGATCAGCTTCGGGCCGTACGGGTTGCGCTGCCAGTTGATGTCGACCGCGAGAGCCATGCTGATCCGCACCCCGGACCAGAACGTGAACATGCCACCGTCGAGGTAGGCGTGGAGGCTGTAGCTGGTCCCGCCGGTGATCGGCCGGCAGTTGTAGGACCCGGTGTGCCCGGGCTCGGGCCGGTAGTTCCACTTGGTCAGCACGTAGTCGAGCGCCCGGTAGGCGCCGCCCATCGTGCCCGGGTGCGCCTTGCATGCGGCAGCCCACGCGATCCGCTGTGACGCGGTGCTCACAGCCCCACCCGACCGGCCCACAGGTCATCGTGGTCAGCCGGGTCTATCTCGGTCGGGTCCTCGTCTTGCGCCTCGAGGCCGGCGGCGACGGCCTCACCCACCTCGGCGAGGAAGTCAGGCTGAAAGGCGGCGGCGTCGGCCTTGCCGTCCGGGTCTTGGGGCGCGTGGGGGTCCGTGCTCATGATGCCTCCTGTGGTCGTAGGGCTGAGGTCAGCTGATACGGATACGACCAACCGACCAGCCGGCTGCGATAGCGGCCGGAGTGTAGGCAAACAGCGTGCTTTCGTAGGGGCTGCCAAACCCCGTAGCTCTCCCACCGGCAATGTAGAGTTTGCCGCCAACTGCGCCACCCGCCGGCAGTTCCCTAGTCGCTGGCATCGACGCTTTTGTGTCCCAGGCGTCGGCTGCTTGATTATACTCCAGCAACGTGCTTTCGTAAACAGCATCCTTACCGCCAGCAACATACAACTTCCCGCCTACAACCCCGCCTCCAGCAGCGTATCTGTTCAGGCCGAACGCCGTTCGGGTCGCCCAGGTATTGGATGCCGGGTTGTACTCCAGCACGGTATCGGTATAAGGGCCAGCGGTCCCGCTCTCACTTCCCCCTAGGACGTACAGTTTGCCGGCGACGGCACCGCCGACTGGCGCAAACCTTGCCGCCGGCATGGACGCCTTAGTCGCCCATGTGTCAGTGGAAAGATTATACTCGTACAGCGTGTTTGTGGCCGCAATGAAACTGCCAGTACCGCCAGCCACGTACAGTTTGCCATTTATGGCGCCACAGGCGCCGTTCGCCCGTGCGGCCGGCATGGCTGCCAGGGTCGTCCACGTATTCGTTACCGGGTCATAGGCGTACAAGCTGCTGAGCGCCGTGCCCCTATCGTAGCCACCGGCGACGTACAGTTTGCCGTTGATAACGTCCGTTCCGGCGCTGTTCAGGCTAGCCGGTATGTCCGCCCGAGTTGCCCACGTATCCGTGGCTGGGTCGTATTCTATTGTTGGGAAAACGTTGATTCCACCGGCGCCGTTACCGTAGCCACCGGCGACGTACAGTTTGCCGTTGATGCCCCCACATGACGGGGCTGCCCCCCGTGGGCCAGGCATAGGCGCCAGCGTCACCCATGTGTCAGCCACCGATGATCGTCGTCCATGTCATCCCCGCATCGCCAAAGCCACGCTGAGACCCACGGCGCCAGTACCGGCCGTCACCAGTTGCACCGTCATCAGATCGTCCTTGACGGTCCGAACCCCCGTGTCCAGCCGGGCCGGATGGACAACACCGGATGCGAGAGTGATGTCCGAACCGGCCTGGACCCCGTTACGGAACACCCGGACCGTTGACGTTGACGAGCCGGCAGTCGTCAAGTCTGCGTCAACGAAGAGCAGCCCACCAGTCCAAACCCGGTACTTCGGTGACGTCGCAACCACCAGGGCGCCTGCCTGGTCGAAGACGATCCGCTCGAGATGGTCGACCGGGTCCCACCTGCCCGTCGCCACGTTGTAAACGGGCACCTGGCCGGCGGCCACTTTCGTCAGGTTCGCGTCCCGCAAATCGCGCATGTTCGGCTGCACGAGAGTACGAACCCGTTGCACATCAGCGATCGCAGACTCGACACGGCGGGTCCGTTCGGCGAGGTCCCGCTCAACGTTGCTCGCCGTCACGGAATGTTCACCCCGAGCGTCACCGTCTCCGTCGCCGGGTTCAACGTCATCCGCACGATCCTCCGTGTGGTCGTGTCCTGCACCGCACCCCAGTTGATAGCCACCGGGATCGTGTCGCCCACCTCCACAACGCCCATCACGTCGGCGGCTGGCACCACAAAGTCGGGGATAGCGACGGCAGTCGAGAGGCGGGCAACGTCAGCGGATGCGTAGTCGTCGAACCCGTCGAGGGTGATCTCCAACGGGATGTCGTCGATGTCTTGGAGGATGAGCCCGCCGAGCGGTGCCGTGTTCGTCGCCACGCCCAGCTCCCTGCTTGATCCTTCCCCCGGCCCTCGGCGGATCACCTGGGTAGCCGTCTGCTGCCCGTCCAAACTGTGCTGGAACGTTGCCACTGACACACCGGGAACGGTCGGCGTGTACGCCTTCAGGCTGCCTTTACGGGGGGCGTACGTGGTAAACGTCCTCACCGTCGCATTAAACCGGATCTCGTAGTCGGCAATGCCACGGTCCGGGTACGTCTTCAACGTCTCAAACACGTTAGGCAGGTCAGCGAAAGCGAAGCCGGTGTAAACGACTGTCCCTGATGCCGGCGTGGACGTGCCAATGTTCAGATTGAACTTGCCAGTCCCGTTCTGCGCGTAGTCGACGATCCTCCGCATCATCTCCGTGTGGTCCGAACCATAAGGGAGGTCGGCGTTCAACGCTTCCGGTATAGTGACCGAACAGGCACCCCACTGGACGGCCCCGTGCGGGCAGTAGAGCCGGACTGTGACCAGCTCGTTAGTGACACCGGCGTTAGCAGCCCCGTTCACCTGCACCCGCTGAGGGCGGCCGTTCTCAGCGTTCATAGTGATCGGCTCCCACATGCCGTCGGCGCCTCCCCGCCCGTTCGTCACCTGAATGTAAGCGCCCCGCTGCTGGAACGCCGTGTCCTCGTAAGGGACTGACGGGTCGATCCAGTACCAGGCGGCCAACGTGAGACCCAACGGTGACAACGCCCCGGTCGTTACCGTGAACGTCTGCTGCAAATAGTTGTCGCCCGATGAGGTCGCCACAAGACGGGCCGTTCCCGGCCCCCTGATCCGCAGGTTCGTCGCCCTAGTCGCCGTGCACCCGACGGCAGTCCACCCGGACAGGTCTGTGGCAAACCTCGGGTTCGTCAGCTTCTCGATCGAGACCGGCCCGAAGTAGAGGCGGGTGAAGTACCAGAGCAGACCGGGGCATGTCCACACGACCGACTGCCCCGCCAGTGTGCGTTGCAACGCGACACCCCAGTGGATTATCACCCCGTCCCGCCACACTTGCAGTTCGGTGGTGAGCGCCACGATCGAAGTGGCAGCCGGGTGGAACAGTGGGACCCGAACCCGGAAACTGCCCGGCTCGTTCAGCTCCCACGTGATGTCCTCAACCGTTGCCTTCTGACGCAGGTCGCCGTCACCCTGATCGGCGTTGAACGTGGCGAGCACCACACCGGAACGGTTGACAACCTTCACGTCGTAGCCCATTACGGCACGACCGTGATCGTCGGGTCGCCGCAGGCGAACGTGGCGAGCGCCCGGACCACACCGACGTTCAGGTAGGTCATGTCATCCACCAGCCCACGGGGGCGACCGTTCACAAAAATGTGGCCGATCCCGCCTGGGAGCTGCAAGTGCAACGGCAGGTCCGTCTCTGACGGCGCCCACAAGACACACAAGGTGCGGAACAAAGAGCCGACCGTGGCCCTGGATGCTCGTATCACATACGGAACGGTCATGATTCGGACGCCGCTGTAGTCACGGCCGAAGTAGGCGCCGGCGGCATGACCAAGGTCAGTGTCGCCCGTCTTGGCCTGCGGGACACCCAGCCCGCCGACACCCTCGAACGCCAACGGCCACAAGGTGCCCCGCCCGGTGAGGCTGCCACGAATCTCCACCTGGTTGTCGGCGGTCAGCTGGTCGCCGGCCGGCATCAGGCACGCCCGCTTCGACCGACACGCCAGTCGTTCAGGCGGCCCGCGTACTCGATCTGCTCGACGAGGCCGGCCGCCAACGGGGCGGAAAAATGGTAATGGGTGCCCTGGCTGCCCGTCCCGTTGGCAGCGGTGGCGGACGACGGCACACGGGGCACGATTCTGCCGGGCACGTCGGGAACGAACAGTTCGGGGCGGTTCTCCCCGACAATGTACGGCGTACCGGCCGACACGGGCCCGCCGTGAGCGCGACCGGCGAAACTGAGGGACGACAGGTCACCTGCAGCCCCGTGCGGGACCGGCCCCCGGTACCCGGGCCGTCCGTCCGGTCCGACAGCCTGCCGTGCCAACCCTGCGGCCAACGCGACCCGGTCGTAGGACACGGCCAACAGGTCGGCGACACGGGCCAACTCTTCCGCGGCTGGCGTCCCGTTTGCTATCGCCCCGTTGAACTCGTCCTGCGCCGACTTCGCCGCCAACGTCGCACCGGGCAGATCCCGCTCTGCCCGCTCCAAGGCGCGGCGTGCGCCGGTGACATCGTCGTTCGCCCGGGCCAGGTTCCGCAGGAAGTCCGGGTCGCCGGCCTGCGCTATGCGAAGGTCACGCTGCACCTCCAACTGTCTGACCGCAGCGTCCTTCTCTGCGAGTCGGGCGTCAGCCACCCTCTGCTCCGCGACGGCCACATCTCTACTGCCCGGCGCCCCCCGTGCGTTCAGGTCGATCTGAGCCCGCTGCGCGTCGTTGAGGCTGTCGAGGGCGTCGGCCAACCCCAGCTCGGCTTCACGCCGCTCCAGCGCCCTCTCAGCCCCGGTCATGCGGCCCGTACCGTCCGACCCGGCGTCCGCCAACGTCTTACGTGCCCGGTCAAGGTTCAGCTTGGCCCGCTCGACTGAACGGGCGGCGTCGCCCGACTCGTTGGCGGACGGTCCTGCCCGCAGTTCAGCAAGTTCCCTTTCGGCGTCGACGACGCCCCGGCGGGCGGCAGCAACAGAACGTGACGCGTCGGCCACGGACCGTTCGGCGGAGGCGACCCGTTCGGCGTCGACCGGGCCTTTCGCTCGCAGGTCGCCGAGACTCCGCTCAGCGTCACTGAGGCTCTTGCGGGAGTCGGCGACGCGGATGGTGGCGTCCTCCAACCCTCGCTGAGCGCCGACGAACGCCTGCACCGAGCCGACAGCCTGATTCTGCTCCTCGCGGAGCCGCGCGGTAGCCCGTGCTGTCGACTCGAACGCCAACCCGGAGACCATGGCTGACTTCTCCGCTGCATCGTTCTCGACCCGTAGCCGCGCCAGCGCATCCTTGGCCTGCGTACTGTTCGCTCCGAACTTGGCGACAGAGTCGCCGTAGTTCTTCATCGCTGCGGCGTACAGATCTGTTTCGGGCAACAACCCCTTGTTGTTGAAGTTGTCCTTGATTGGCTTTATCGTCCCGGTGCTCACCGCCTTCACGACGGCGTTCAGAGTGTTCAGCGCTTTCGACGCCTCATTGGTCAGCGACTGCCCCAGCCCAGCCTTAAAGTTCTCGGTCGAGGCGGTCAGACGTCGCTGAGCGTTCGCGTAACTGTTCGCTGTCCGTGCGGCGTCACCCTGAGCGTCGCCTGTCTGGCGAAGCAGCGAAGTGTACCGGGCGGTCACCCGGTCCGTTTCCGAGATCTCGCCCCGCGTGTTAGCGAACCCGAGAGCCAACGCCTCGCCGTCGATCTTCGTCTGACGCAGGTCAACACCGAGACGGCGCAACGGCTCCGACTCACCGGCCAAACCGGACGAGATCGCGCCCAACGCATCGTCGACGCCGACGTCCTTGAACGACGCCAGGTCGCCGGCTAGCTGGACGAGTGTCGTAGACATCCGAGCCGAGGCGGCATCAGCAAAGCCGGCCTGCTTGAAGAGCGCCCCGAACTGTGAGGATGCCTTCAGCGCCGCGGCTGCCGAGATCCCGAGACCGTCTGCTGTGGTGCGCGAGAAGTCGCGCACCACAGCAGCGGCCTGGCCGAAGACGGCCTTGGAACCGCTGATCTGCTCGTTCAACCGGGATGCGGCGTTCAGAGTGGTCACCAGTCCCGCTCCGGCGGTGCCCACCACACCCAAAGCCAGGCCGATCGTGCCCAGGGCGGCCGAGGCGCCTACCAGGTCGCCCCGGAATGACTTGAACGACCCGCCCGCTTTCGTCGCCGCCGTCCCGGACCGTCCGATCCCGGCCGCCGCCTTCCCGGACGAGGCTCCGATCGACTTGTTCGCCGAATCGAACGCCCGGTCCGTCTCCTTCGCCTTCTTCGACAGCGTCGACAGGTCACGGATCGCGCCGTCCGCCTTCAGGGTGACCGTCGCCGCGATGCTGTCCGAAACTGTCGCCACCGCTCACCCCCTTCTCGTCGACTACTTGGCGGCCCTGTTCAGCAGGAACAGGTCACGCATCGTCTGCTCACGGGTCACCGACGGCGGCCAGTGGTACCGCTCTGCGCACCACGCCACCCAGCGGTCTAAGGGGCGGCCTTCACCACTTTTGGGAGGCCATCCTCGAACTGGTCGGGCAGGTCATCCGCTGCGCCGTACACGGGAACGATGGCGTCCTCGATCTGTCCGACCGTCATCGCCGCTACCACCTTCGCCGCCCCGTCAGCCCCGCCCGGGTGCGTGCGGGCGAGGAACACCCGCAGGAAACCCATCCCGTGCGCCAGGCACCCTTTCGGACGGAGAAGACCCCAGTCGATGCCGAACTCGGCTTCCATCTTCAAGGCTTCCGCCCCGGTGATGTCCAAGTGGGTGAACTCGGACCCGTCGCCGAGGCGGAACCGGAAATGGCGAAGCGGCTCGACGGGGACCGCCGCCGCCGCCTCCGTCCCCCACCCAGCGGCGGCAGCGTCGACAGCAGTCTCCAAGTCCGGGGTCGCCAGGTCGGTCACGGCTTCCGGTAGATGTTGCTCGCCGCGCTGATCTTCGAGCTGACCGTCGTCGCCGACCCGACACCGCTCTTCACCGTGAAGTCGAAGTAGGCGGTCCCGTAGAACGCCTCGGCGGTGTTCGTCGAGTCCGGGTACAGGTAGAAGCCGCGGGCCACCCCGTCCCTCGACGCCCGGTACAAGGCGTCGGTCAGCGACGTCAGCCCGGAGTTGTAGAACCCGGAGATCGACCCGGAGAAGTCGGGGAGGCCGGGCACGTAGATCTTGTTCGTGTCACCCCCGGCGGTCACCTCGATCTGGTCGGAAGACGACGACAGGTCGTACTCGGCCATGAAGGGAAGCGGGGAAGCGGCGGCAGTACCGTCGAGCGAGATGTAGACGGCCATGTTCCGGCCGGAGATGCGTGACATGTGAACCTCCTAGGTTCGGTTGGGTCAGGCGACGCGGCGCAGCAGCGACGCTGCGTGCCTGTCGAACGTGCGGTCCGCTACAGCCGCACAGGCGGCCTCTGCGGCTTCCAGCCTCAACGCAGGGCGGGCAAGCCACCATGCGAGAAGGTCGGTCAGTTCCTCCGGGGAGGAGAACGTGGGGAGCATCGGGAACAGCCGGTCACCCTCGGGGCGGGCCTGGCGGGCGAAGACGAGACCGCAAGCAGCCATCTCCACCTCCCTGGGCCCGACCGCCCACCCGTCGCCCACATCAGGACGGTCAAGGTGGTCGATCCGGTACAAGTTCAGGCCGACCGCCGACGTGCGGTACAGGTCGGCGGTCGCCTCGTTCGGCAACGGCTCCGGCAGATCGGCCACAGCACCGGCCAGGCAGGCGGGCAGCGCCGCGTTAGGGTGCCGCCAGTGCCCGGCCAGAGTGAGCCGCCCAGCTCGAGGCCAGTCGACGGCGGCGAGGAAAGCGGCCCGGCCAGCGAACCCGGACCCGACGAACACCACCTCATGCTCCGGGTCGACCGTGCCCGGGTGATGGACGGTCGGGTCGTAGGCGTGCGGGACGTAGAAGACGTGCGGCGTGTGCTGGCGTAACGGCTCGACCGCCACAGGGTCATTGACAAGGTGCACGTCAGCGCACCAGTGCATCGCGCAGATCCGGTCCAGCTCGTACGGCGCCTCGGTGTGGACAAGGATCACCCTCTCGCCCCGGGCCCGCAACCCGTGCCACACCTCGGGCGGGATGTCCTTCCCATCGACCACCAACAGCAGGTCCGGGCGGTGCTCGTAGAGGGCGCCGGCCAGCATCTCCCCCGCACGGCGGCGGGCGACGACCGGAGCGTCAGCAGCGACCGCCTCCTCTGCGGTGTAGTGCTGCTCCAACCATGCGAGACGCTGATCCAACCGGAACGGGATGACAGTGACGCCGGCGTTGGCGAGCCCCCGTGCCCAGCCCCTAGCAACATCAGCGGTCGCCCATGTTGCCCCCGGCCACACGACCATCACCTTCATACCTAGAAGGTCGTCCGCGGGTAGTTGACGAAGCAGCGGGCGACCATGCAGCTGATCTCGCTGTCCAACCCGACCTGCCACTCCGACGGGCCAAGACTCAGCGACAGCAGCCGGTCGTCGGCGCCTTCCAACGCCGCCTCCAACGTGTCTGTGGCGTCACCGACCCCGTCGACCATCTGGCTGTAAACCCGGACGGCCAACACGATCTCGGTCGGCGTGACCCGCTCGAGCGCCACCGTCATGTAGCACGGCCCCGACGCTTCCCGGTTCGATTCCTGCTCGTAGACGGCGTCGACACCGTGGATCGGCGGTTCCTCCAGGTTGCCGGCCAGGTCACGGCGGGCGTCGGAGATGCGGGGGTTCACGCCCGGCCCTGGTAGCCGGCGACCAGCTGCCTGGACGTCTCAGCCAGCATCTTCGCGTTGATCGCGGGCCCGCCGGCCTTCACCGCCGTCGAGAACACCCTCTTGCCCCGGGTGCCCGGGTGCTGCACCGACCGGGCGTACCCGGACCCGGACCCGCCGGGGAGCTTCAGCGCCCGGACCTGGCGTGAGTCCAACCCGGCCCGGGCGAGAATCGCCGCCGCCCGGGCCGAACTCCCCGACTTGCGGGCCGCCCGGACCACCTTGTTCACCGCCCGCAACCTCGCCCCCTTAGAGAACGAGAAGACGCTGATCTCATGCGGGGCGATGTCCCGCTCCAACAGCCCGTAGGCTCCGGTGGGGGCGACCAGACCCACATAGGTGCCGTCGGAGTAACGGCGCACGTCCTTCGCCTTCGCCCCCACCGGAGCCTGCCGACCAGACCCACGCTTCGAGTTCCCCGTACCAGACAGGCGGCCGTCACCGGAGGCGCCCCGGTAGGCGGCGTCAACCACCCCTGCGAGTCCGTTCGCCCCGGCGAGCGTGATCTTCGCCTCTGATGCTCCGACACCCTTCGCCGCACCGAGCAGCTTCCGAGAGAACTGGTCGAACGTCAGCTCAGCCACCCTTGACCGCCTTCGGCTTGACCGCCGCTGCGTACAGGTCGCCCCGGGCCGGGTGGAACTCGACGGTGGCGCCCGGCAGCGCCTTCTCAAGGTCGCCCGGTTGCACCGCGGCGTACCACTCACCCCGGCGCAACGGGCCGCCGTCGACAGCACTGTGCGGCTCACGCCCCGTGGTGGCACAAGTCACGAGCAGCCGACCGGCCGGCGCCACATGACGCCAGCAGGCCCGAACCACCGCCGGCCAATCCTCCGCATGCTCCAGCACCTCGGCGCAGATCACCACGTCGAACTTGCGCCTCGACGACCACCCGACGATGTCAGCGACCAGGTCAACGCCAGGCCCGTCCACTACGTCGAGGGCGACGTAGTCGGCGGTGGGGAACAGGGCTCGGGGTGACCCGTTGATGTCTCGGCCACCCACGTCGAGCACGCTCGACGCCTTCCGGTCGATGTTCGCGGCCAGGAAAACCATCGCCTCGTCGTGCATGCACCCTCCTTCAGGCGATAGCCGGCGGCAGCAGCTCACCGACCAGCAGGTCACGGACAGCGTTCGGGAACCCGAACGACGGCAGGCCCGAATCGAGGAACCCGATCGGCGCCCCGAACGTCTCACTGCCACCACCATCCGACTGCCGCCAATGATGCTGCAACAGCATCTGCGCTGCGGTAACGAACGGCTCAGCCACCAGCGCCGTGGTGGCGTACCGGCCCGCCTCGTAGACCACCGTGACCCGCGGCGCCCAGTGGCCCGCCCAGGACGTGATCTGAGCGTACGGGCCGTCCACATCGACCGCATAGCCCGTCCCGGCGGCCAAGACGGGTGTGCCCGACGACCACGCCTCCGACACCGACGTGACCGCGCCACCCACAGGCAGACCGCGCAGGAAGATGATCGACCCGGACGGCCGATGCAACTCCGTCACCGTGCGGGCCACGATCGGCCCGCACCTTTCGTCGAGCACCTTGCTGACCGCGGTGACCAGACCCTCGATGCGGGCCCGGTCACCTTGCCCCTTGACGCCCTTCAGCGCCTTCTCAGCCTGATCCGGCGTCAGCACGTCAAGGGGCGCCACCGGCTACTTCCTCCGGGTGGGACGCTCCGGCTCGACCGTCACAGGTCGGGCCGCCGGCTCCTGCACGGACAGATCGACCGGGCCGGCGGGCGCCGACGTCGGCGCCCGCAGCTGGTCGAGCTGAGACTGCACCAGCGGGGTGATCTCGCCACCCTTCGGCACCATCTGGAACCCCTGCTCCGGCTCGGACTCGACGACCTTCCCCGTCTTCGAGTCGACCCAGATCCCCGACTTCGACACGCTGTCAGCCATGCATTGCTCCTTTTCAGTCAATGACCCCCGCGGGCAGGTCGCCGTACAGGTTGATGATCTCCCGAGCCCACGCCAACTTGTCGGCCACCCGCTGGCCCTTCGGCTGATGCGTAGACCACAACTCAAGGTTCTCCGGACGGTTGTCAAGCCTGTTGCCGTTGCGATGATGCGCATTCTCGTGGGGCAGGAGTCGGCGGCCGATCATGTCGGACATGACCATGCGGTGCTCGGAGACATAGCCGCTTGAGTACGACTGGACGTGATCCGGGCGTCGCAGTTTCCGGTAACCGTGAGTGTCGACCGTGCCCTCTGCCCCCTTGGGGCGGGTCTGCCCTCCACCGTTTCGCCAGCGCCAGTAGTGGGCCGAGCACAGGTTCCTCGCCTGGCATGTTTTCTCGCAGCCCTCTGCGGTGCATTGGGTCAGCCGCTGGGGCGTTCGCTTCGGGGCCTTCTCTGTCGTGCCTCGGCGTCGGTTGATTCGGTAGTGACTCCGGCAAAGGTCTGTTGCGTAGTGGGTTTCCTCGCAACCCGATACCCGACACGAGCGCTGGCCTCGCTGTGACCTCAGCGGGTCACCGTTGGCGAGCCAACGGCTGTAGTGGGTGCGGCACCAGCCTCTGGTGGTTGCCTTCCCACTACAGCCATCGATCGTGCAGGTCTCCGGGTTGCGCATCCACCGGCGGGGAGGTGTCTTGGTCACCCCCCTACTTTAGCAGACTGCTACACCGTACCGTTAAAGGTAATCTTGCAGACCCCCTTGGGTTCGAAGAGCGCGAGGCCGACGCGACATTCGAGGAGCAAAGTAAGGATGTTCGAGATGAAGTTGGAAGCGTGCGAGTCGGTCATGTAGGACGTGACCTGCTGGCGGTCCATGTAGGCGACCGCCATCGGGTCGATGAGGAGGGCGGTGCCGGAGGCGATCGCCGTCGACCGGACCTGGGTGAGACCCCATGCCGTGCGGGCGCCGGGCCCCTGAAGGCCGCCCTGCTGGTCGGGGGTGGCGTGGATGCCGGCCGTGGTGTCGTTGCTGAGGTCGAAGATCTCGGCGTCGGCCGGGTTGAGCACGATGATCTCGGGGACGGACTCGACGTCCTCGAGGAGGCGGATGCCCCGGCGGATGCTCCTGTAGCGGGCCTCAGCGGCGACGGGAGCGTAGGTGACAATGCCGGTCCGGTTGCTCAACCCCTTCATGTTCGGGCTGACACCGTCACCGCTGATCGACTGGGCGTCGACCCGACGCTTCAGGCTGTAGCGGAGCTTCCCGTCGAGGTAGCCCATGACCTGCGGGACGTCAGCGGCGGTCTGCCGGGTGATGTTCGCCCACGCTGCGATGACAGGGATCGCCTCGGAGATGACGGCGAGCGTCGGGCCGGCCTGCGGCTTCGCGGCACCTTCAGCGGTCTCCCGTGCGGCGTCGTTCTGGTCGGCCATCGGCGACACGTCCTGCACGTACTCGATCGCCCCCTGGCTGACCTGGATGTGCGGGAGGAGGTCGGAGAGGAACACCCGGCGGTTCAGGAAGTCCGAACCGATCCGGTCGAGCCGCTCCGGGCGGGTCATCGCACCACCCGACGTGGCGCCGAGCGTCACGTTCGTCACGGCACGAAGGTCGAGGTCGGCGGTCAACGCAGGGCTGGTGCCCCGGGCGCCGGAGTCGGTCCACGAGCGGACCTCGTCCATCGACGTGAACCGCTGACCCATGCTGCGGGTGTCGTGCACCTCACCGGAGTCACGGTCGAGGACAGTCCCGAGAAGCCGGTTCGTGGCGTCACCGATCTCGGAGGAACGAACCTCCATGTCGATCATGGTCGACACCCGGGCGTCGATCGTCTCCAGCTCGGAGCGGAGGGCGGTCACCTGGGTGGTCTCGTCGGCGTCGTAGGCACGGCCGACGGCGGCCTCGTCGATGGCACGCAGCTCCTCGAGCTTCTTCTGGCGGGCACCGAAGTTGGCCTTCAGGATCTCAATGGGCTTAGGCATGATTGCGTCCTTTCGTGGACGGGAAGAAGGGGGTTGGGGGGGTGCCGGGTGCCGAAGCGGCCCGGCCTGTCAGTAGAAGACGGGGCGGCGGAACAGGGTGCTTGCGCGGCCCTCCTCCTCCTCCTGCTTGCCTTCCGGGTGTTCGATCAGGGCGTTCAGTTCGCCACGTTCAGCGGCGTCCATGACGGCCCGCAGGTCGACGTGGCAGTCGTCGGCGAGGGAGCGGTAGGCGACCTCGGCGGACGTCTCGACGTACGCCGGGTCGCAGGTGGTGGCGACATGGTGGAGCGACAGCTCACCGACGGAACGAAGCGCCATCCCGCCCTGGACGGACCACTTCACCGACTTGGGGATGGCACGGAACCCGAACGAGGAGCCACGGATGTCGCCCCTCTCGAGGAGGGTGGCAACGTCACGGCCGGCCGTGGTGTCGGGCAGGTCGATCTCGTAGCGGAGATCGTCGGCACTGTCCGCCAGCCGGAGCGTCCCCGACGACGTGCGGCCAAGCATGCCGCCCATCTGGTGCTCGTGGAGCGCCAGCACGTCCCGCTCGGCGAGCGTCTTGGTGGCAGCCCCGGACCGAATCTCCTCGACGAACCGGCCGAGGATCGGCTTCGACCGGGCCCCGTACCGGATCGCCACTCCCGAAGCGATCAGCTTCCCGTCACCCGCCGAACGGATCTCGGGCGGTTCGGCCAGCGAACGCAGCTCCTGAGTCATGCCATGCCTCCTTCTGGTGCCGGCTTCGCCGGGGACCGGTCGCCGCCCGGGATGGGCGGCATGTCCTCATCACGGCGGGCCTCGTTCGGCGTCTTGAAACCGCTGTCGATCCCGATCGCGTGCGCCTCGTACCGGTCCTTCGTGGACGAGCGCAGCAGAGCGTCGATGTTCAGCTTCATGAACACGTCAGGGAGGCCGTGGGTGGTGAGAAGCCGGTTGTGGGCGTCCTCGATCCGTTCAATCCACGGGCGCAGACTGAACTGGCCGAACGCCACGTTCTGCTCCGCCAGCCCCGACCCCCACGACGTCGAGTTGGAGGCGTCAGCGATGAGATGCGGAGGAACACCGAAGATCCGGGCCACGTCAGGCACCTGAAACTGGCGGGTCTCCAAGAACTGGGCATCGTTCGGCTGCACAGACACCTTGCTGAACTTGGCGCCCTCAGTCAGCACACCAAGCCGGTTAGCGTTCCCCGTGCCCTGATGGCCACCGTTCCACGTCGCCTGCCACCGTTTGACGGCCGCCTCAGACATGCCGTTAGGTGCTTCGAGGACAGCACCGGGGAGCGCCCCGTTCTCGAAAAAGGAACGGCCGTACTGCTGCGCCGCCAAACCCAACCCGATGGCGTCACGGGCGTACCCGATCGGTGAAATGCCCCGCACCGCGCCCGGCAGGGTCATCCCCTGGATGTGCATGACGTCCATGTCCGGGTCGAGGTCGTACTCCCGGCCCCCGTCTGTCACCGTGTACCGGCGGGCGTTTCCCCGCTTCGAGACGTTCACCGCCGCCGGGTCGAGTACGGCCAGGTCGGTGGGGTCGCCCAGGTCGTCACGGGTGGTAGCCACGAAGGCGTTGCCGTCGGTCAGGAGCGACAGCATCACCTGGCTGAGGTAGTTGATCCGGCTTCCCAGCGGCGGCTGAAACGACAGGTACTCAGGGCGGGGCCGGTAGACACGACGGGTGCCACCCTCACGGACGAACGTGTCGATCGGAAGGGTGGAAATAGCCTCCGACAGCAGCCGCAGACAGGCGAACACCGACGTCAAACGCATCGCCGAGTCCGTTGACACGGCGCCCGGCCCGTTCGAGTGCCACACCATCCCCTGACCCCAGCTGCCAGACGACGGCGGTGGGACGCTGACCGGGGCGTAGGAGCGCTCCTCGAGGCCGAACATGCGGCCGAGGACAGTCACCCGGGCGGCCTACGACGGTCCTCGACGACAGCGACAGCCGCCGAGCAGACCATGAGAATGCAGCCGGCGACGAACACGGCGACCGGCGGCCCCCACAGCATCCCTGTCCCGAAGGCGACCAGCAACGCTCCGGCCATAAGCAGAATCGGCGCCACCATGCAGGTCTCCTCAGATCAGGAAGAAGTCAGACTCCTTCGCCTCCACCACCAAGCCGACGGCCCACGCCGCCAACGTGCACGCCACCAGCGGTGTGATGTCCACCGACGAACGTTGACGGGACCACAACCAGGCGTCACCCATCGGTCGTTTGCTGGCACCGGACAGCGCCAGCCGTACCGCCGTCTGCCCCAGATGGGCCAGGGTGCCCTGCATCACCGAGTCGTAGAACTGGCCGACAGCCTGCTTGTGCTCAGCGAAGGACACTTCACGGACGGTGGCGTCAGATCCGGCCGCCTCGAGCGCGGCCCGCAGGTCGGGGAGCAGCGAACCGGCCGGTCCCGTAGCGTCCACCACCACCGTCGACCCGGGCGTCTGCTCGAGGATCTCCACCAGGCGGCACACCAGCCACCCCGTGCCCGGGCGGTGATCAGACATGGCGTCCCGGCCGGTCACCTCCACATGGCGCAGCCCGGCGGCGTTCACCCCCGCAGCGGCGATGCTCGAGGACGACCGGTCAGGGGAAACATCGAACGCGAACACCGGGGCGGCCGGCGCCGAGGCCGCGTCCAGGCAGGCGTCCCACTTGTCGAGCGGGATCACCTTCTCGGCACCATCCGAAGGGTTCGGGAACACCCCGTACCGCTCCCGAGCGAAGTCCTCCGCCGGCATAGCAGACCGCTCAGACTCGACGAACTCGCCGCCGATGCGGATACCAAGCGACGGGTTCGCCGCCGGCAAAGCCTCCGGGTCCTCGCACAACGAGGCGACCAGCGCCTCCCACTCGGCCGAATCCAACGAGGGCGGCTCCGGTGAGGCGCACCACTCGAAGTACGCCAACCTGTCCGCCTTACCGGCCCGGCCACGGCGACACAACGCCCGCAACGTGTCCGACTCCGACCGGGGCAGCGGCGCCGACGACGTGTACCACAACTGCGGGTTCGGTCGGGCCGCCATCGTCGGCAGCAGCGCCGCCATCGCCTGCCCCGACAAGTTGTAGGCCTCGTCCAAGATGATCCGGTCGGCCGAGAACCCACGCCCCGACCCCGTCGACCGGGCCACGAAACGGAGGCGCTGACCGCCCTTTAGCTCGATGCCCTCGTCGCCGTGCGACGTCCGCACCCGGGCGACCCGCTTCTCCATGTCCGAGCACGACTGGATCAGGCGCATCACCCTGCGGAACGCGTCGGCCGCCGTCTTGAACTCGTGCGCCGAGTGAAGGATCAGCTCCTCGCCGAACAGGAACAGGCCTGCCAGCTCGACCGCCTCAAGTAGCGCACCCTTCCCGTTCTGCCTGGGAACGACCAGGCCGACCTCGAACGCCGCCCAGGTCCCGTCCTTACGCTCCCCGAGAGCCCCGTCGAGCACCGCCGCCTGCCACTGGTCCAGGATCAGCCCCGCCGACGCCGCCAGTTCCACGACCTCCTGCCCCGCGCTCGACACTGCCGGGGGAACC
>Ga0136611_10000452_pt1 | contig 26834 bp, 19 predicted proteins | sample AntDrymUQ2232306_2_FD_106645 | JGI IMG/M metagenome (GOLD analysis project Ga0136611, IMG submission 106645) | Polar desert sand microbial communities from Dry Valleys, Antarctica - metaG UQ223 (23.06) | ecosystem: Environmental > Terrestrial > Soil > Desert | place: Antarctica: Dry Valley...
CACCCAGCCCTCCCCCATCGAGGTGGAGGGCTTCGCCTCCCCTTAACGAGAACAACCGTCTCCCATTCCCCTTCGGATGGGGGAAGGGGTCGAGGGATGGGGGTTCTCACGCGAGCGCCATCAGCGGACGCGGATCGACCGGCCGACCGGTCGCGATCGACGTCTCGACCGCCTCGATCATCGACACCAGCGCCAGCCCGTCCTCGAGCGACACCAGCAGGTCGTCGCCCTTGTCCACGGCATCGCGCAGATTGCGCAGCGCCCCGAAGTACGTCGTCGGCAGCGTGTACTGCTGCCAGAGCGACGGCCGCGCGTACATGTGGCGCCCCGCGACGTCGGAGGTCAGCTCGAAGCCCTGGCGCAGGCGGTCGACGTGCAGGCGGCCCCGGCTGCCGTAGATGGTGTGCTCGGACTCGATCAGGCTCGGCCAGGCGCTCGGCAGGATCCAGGCCGTCTCGAACGTCCCGAAGCAGCGCTCGAACTTCACCGTGGCCTGGATCGCGTCGTAGGCGTCGATGCCCCGCTCCAGCAGGATCTTCTTCTGGCCGACCGCGTACACCTCGACCGCATCCTGCCCGAGAATCCAGCGCATGAAGTCCATCGTGTGGCTGAACAGGAACCACTGCGGCCCGGACCGGTCTGCCCACGACAGCATCTTCGTCGGCACGTCGATGGTGTCCGAGAGCCGCGAGAAGAACATCACCGGCTCGCCGATCTCGCCGGCTTGCACCACCTCGCGAGCCTGCTGGATCTGCGGCATCCAGCGGTTTCCGAGGCTCACCGTCGCGCGGATCCCGGCGCCGCGCGCGGCCCGCACGATGGCCCAGGCGTCGGCCGCCGTCGTCGCCAGCGGCTTCTCGATCAGCAAGTGCTTACCGGCTTGGGCGAGCTGCACGGCCGGGTCGCGATGGGCGAAGTCGGGGGTGGTGACGCTGGCGATCCGCACGTCGCTCGGGGCGACGTCATCCAGACTGGTCGTGAAGTCGCAGCCGAGCTTCTGCGCGACGGCGCGGGCGCGCTCCGCGTCCAGGTCGCAGACGAGCGAGACCGTCGTGCGCGGATCTCGGTTCCACTCCTCGGCGTGCTGCTCGCCGATCAGCCCGACGCCGACCACCGCCACCTTGATGGGCTCGCTCATACTTGCACGACCTCCCGCATCGCTCTGCGCGGCAGCGTAGCCTGCCGCTCCGGTGCCGAGCAACTGACCCGACGGGCTCGGAACGCCCTCGGGCTTGCCTGCCCGAATCCTCTACAATGGGCGGCATGTCACGGTGGTACACCCGCGCCCTTGCGCTCGTGCTCTTGGCCGCCATCCCCTTCGCCATCCCCGTCCGCGCCGACGAGACGGACGGCCAGCCGGCTCCCGACGTCACGACCGATTCCGGCACCGTCGTGTCCGCGCCGGCCGAGCAAGCAGCCCCGACCGGTGACGCCCCCGCTCCGAATGACCAGCCGCCGCCTGAGGTGGCCGCGCGCAACAACATCTTCGGGCTCAACGTCGCGCGGCTGTCCCAGGAGCGGTACATCTGGGCGACCTCCGACCTCGTCAACGCCAACGGCGGCGACTGGGGCTACATCACGGTCGTCTGGACCGCCGAGGACCGCGATAACCGGAACGCCGACCTGAATCTGCAAGTCTTCCTCGACCGCTGCTTCACCTTCCACGTCCAGCCGATCATCCGCGTCGCGACGCGCTACGACCCGAAGACCGACTCGTGGACGCGCCCGGATCCGGACGAGCCGGCCAAGTGGCGCGCCTACTTCGAGCGGGCCAACTGGCCGACGCGGCGGGTCTGGGTGATCGCCGGCAACGAGCCAAACCTCGGCCGCGAGTGGGGCGGCGCGGTCGATGGCGGCGACTACGCGCGCTACCTCGGGCGCTTCCTCGACGCATTCGAGGGCTCGGACCGGTTCAAGGTCGTGAACGCGCCGCTCGATGCGTCGAACGGGACCGAGCAGCCGAAGATGCAGGACGCGTACGAGTTCCTGACCGACATGGAGCGAGCGGTCCCGAGCGTCTTCGAGCGCCTGGGCGCCTGGGCGTCGAACCCGTACCGCGTCATCTCCGGCGGCGACGATCTGCGCTACACGCACCGCGCCTACGAGGCCGAGCTCGCGTTCATCGGGCGGGACATGCCGGTTTTGATCACTGAGGCGGGCCATCTCGAGACGGGCGACGAGCTCGAGATCGCGCGCTTCTACCGCGAGTCGTTCGAGCACTGGAGCACCGATCCGCGCATCGTGGCCGTCACGCCGCTGTTCTGGCACCCGGATCGCGGGGAGTACTGGATGTTCGAGCTCGATGGGCGCGGGGCGATGACGTACCGCAGCCCGACCTATCAGATGCTGCGCACGCTCCCGCGCGTGGCAGGGTCTCCGTACTACGGCCCGCCCCTCGCGAACAGCCCGAGCAGCGTGGTCGACGAGGATGGCGCCGCCGACCCGCGCCCGCCGGTGGCCCGCGCCGCGCAGTCATCGTCCGATCCGTCTGGGGCGCGCGGGTCCGCCTCCGGGGCGACTCGGGCCGCTGCCGCGCGAGACGGCGAGAGCGGCGTGCGCACGGCGGGAGGCTCATCGGCCGAAGCCGACGCAGACGCCGAGGCGGAGTCCGACCCCGTTGAGCCAGGAGAGACCTCCGTCAGCTCGACGGTAGCGCTGGCACCGCCGACCCAACGGGATCCCGCGGCCGGGCGGAACAGCTCCACCACTGCCGCCGCGCCCGGTGAACGTGTGCGCGTCTCGGGCACGGACGGTCTCGGCGCCAACGTGCGCTCGTCCCCGGCGCGCGGGGCACCGACGGTCGCTCAGGTCGAGGACGGCGCCCCGCTGCTCGCGGTCGGGCCGGTTCGGGTCGTTGATGGCCGATCCTGGCGCCCGGTGCGCACCGCCGCCGGCATCGACGGCTGGATCGCCGCCGAACTGGTCACGTCGTCCGGCGGGTCCGGTGCCCCCGCGCCGGCGGCGTCGCCTGCGCCAACGCTCCCACGGCCTGCCGCTCCCCAGACGTCAGCCCCCGCCGGAGGCTGATGATGGGCGCGCGGACATGGCGATGATCGCCGACAAAGGTCGCGCCATGCACCCGCCGATGCACGAGCTGGCTCAGGTGGCACCAGGGACAGCAGGCGGACCACGACAATGGCTAGCGGGCCTCGTTGCCCAATGGTGGCCGGTTGCCGCCCTCGCCATGATCGCGCTGGCGATTCGCCTGCCGCACCTCGCCTACGTGCCCCAGTTCACCGACGAGGTGCTCGACGCACAGGTCAGCTACGGCATCTACAGCGGGAAGCGCCCGCTGATCGGCTCCAACGCCTACACCGGCGCGTTCCACTACTACGTCCAGGCGGGCCTGTTCTGGCTATTCGGCCCGAGCGTCGACACCCCGCGCAGCTTCGTGATGGTGCTCGGCGTCGGCGCGGTCGTGGCGACCTACGGGCTCGGCACCGAGATCGGGCGGCGCGCGGCGCCAGCGACGGACGCACGGGCCGTGCGCCGCGCGGGCCTGGTCGGCGGCCTGGTCGCCGGCGGGCTGCTCGCCACCAATGCCATCCACGTCGTGACCAATAGCCACCTGGCGTGGCCGCACTGCACGCTGCTGCTGTACTTGACCGGCGCGTTCTGGCTGCTCGAACGGGCGCTCCGGCTCGGGACGCTCGAGGCCGGCGGCGGCGCGTCGCTCGTCGGGGTGGGATTGGCGTTCGGGCTGGCCCAGCAGCAGCACCCGACCATGCTGCTGCTCTGGCCGGTGTTCCTCGGCTACGTCGCATGGCGCGGGCGGCCATTCTTCCGCACATGCTGGGCGTACATGGCCCTCGTCGCGTTCGTCGTCGGAATCAGTCCGCTGGTCGTCTACAACGTCCAGACGGGCCTCGGCAGCCTGAAAGAGTCGGAAGAGCAGCGAGCCGCGTACGAGGAGGGCCGCGCCAAGGATTTCAGCTACCGGGGCCGCGCCGCCGAGATCGCGCTGACCCTGGCGCGGCTGCCCGCGAGCGCCATCGACCGCCGCCCTGTCCCCGAAGATCAGCCGATCCGCGGCCTCTCGTACCTGACCGACCCGAGCGTCATCCTCTACTCGGCACTGTCGCTCGCAGGATTGGTGGCCGCCGCCCGGCTCGGGGCGTTCGGCCCGGCGCTGGCGGTGGCCGCGTTCGCGCTGCTGCTGCCCTTCTTCCCGGCCAGCCACGACAACCTACCACGCCAGGGCCGCTACCTGATGCCACTCTTGCCGCTGGCATTCGCGGGGGTCGGCGGGCTCGCAGCCATAGCCTGGGGCCGCGTGGCGACGACCAAAGTAGCGGCTCTTGTGGCGAGCGTCATTGCGCCCCCTCATGAGGCGCATGTTGGCGCATCGGTCCGCATGGCGAGAGGTGACCCCACGGCTCGTCAGGCAGATGCCGTTTCGGCGGCAAGGTCGGGGCGTGCTGGCGCTGTGGCGCGGACGGCGCTCGTGGTCGCGCTCGGGTCCCTGGTCCTGTACCCGCTCGTCCCGCTCGCGAGCTACTACGACCGCATCCTGGCGGCCGGCGAGACGAACTCCCGCTACTACGTCACCCTCGCCGCCGCCGAGCGCCAGCGCCTGCCCGGCGAGTGGGTGGTCCTCGACCCGTCGCTCCAGAACGACCGGCCCGGTGCGGCCGGCACCGCCCTGCGCACCTTCGACTTCATGCTCGACATGCGCGAGATCCCCCACGCCACGCTCCACCAGTCGTCGGACCGGATCGAGTCGCGGGTGTCGGGCGACACGCTGCTGATGATCGCCGATCAGCGTCCCGGCAGCGCCACGACCCGCGCTAACGCCGCGACCTGGGCCACCGAGGAGCTCGCGAACGACGACGGCGGCGGCTTCACCCTCTGGCGCCTCACCCGCCGCTGAGCGTCACGTCCCGGCGGCAAGGTCGTCGGTCGGGGTCGCGGTCGAAACGAGGGCGGCGCCCCGCGTGAGCTGCTCACGATCCCACGTGACCAGTCGCGCTCCATGGAGGGCAGCCGTCGCGAGATAGAACGCGTCGCCGGCGCGAAGGTGGAGATCCGCGCCGATCTTCGCCGTCTGCTCGACCAGTTCATCAGTCAGCGACACGAGGATCAGCGCAGGATTTGTCCGGAGACGCTCCATATACTGAAGACCCGCCGCCGCGTCTCTTGAACGGCGAGAGATTCCGGCTGCCACCTCGACGAGCAGAATGCGCGGCGCAATGAGCGGTTCGCGACGCCCGGCCTGCATTCGTAGCCACTCGAACGACGCCTCGTAGTTCACGTCGTCGGGTAGGAAGTTACTGATCCAGACACTCGCGTCAGCAACCGTCACCATCGCTCGCCTCGCACGTCGTCGATGACATCCTGCGCCGAGACGCCCTTCGGCCAGCGCTTGCCAAGCTCGTGGGCTAGTTCGTCAGTCTCGCGGAGCCATGCCAGCATGGCGTCTCGTTTGGCATCCGCATCATCTAGCCGCTGCTCGGCTGGCTGCTGCGCGGTGGGAGCTGGCGCAGCCGGGACGACGCGTGCGACGATCTCACCTCCGTCGGTCACGTCGATCGTCTCGCGATCGCGGACGCGCCGCACCAGCTCGCTGGCGCGCGTCTCCAGCTCTCGTATGTCCATGGTCGCCATATTGGCCTCCCGCGCGAGCGCGTCTCGTCGCTGCAATCATACTGTGGTCCACGATCGTGCATGGTGCCCCGGTACGCCGAGTAGCCGGTCAGCCCACGGACGCGAGCGACCTACATGCTCGCGTCACACGCGCGGCACGAACGACGGCCCGTGCATGCCGTTGCTTTGCCCGATGTCCCGCCCGGCTTCTAGAATACGGTCGTCACCCGTCGCTCCGAGTCGCCCTCGGCCCGGGCCGCGCCATCCCGCGCTACGCGCCTTGATCTGCCGCTCAACCTGCCAGGAGTAGCGTGCCTCGGCCTCCCTTCTCTGACGTGACGTCCGTGCTCCGACGCTTCTTCCCGTGGGCGGTCATCGACCTCCCGCTGGTCTGGTCGTGCTACACGCTCGCGCTGCTCGTGCGCGGCGTGACCACCGACCTCGAGTACGAGCCGGCGATGGTCTTCGCGCTCCTCGCGAGCGCGGTCGTGGTCGTCTGCAACGAGGCGTTCGGCATCTACCGCCGCTGGTGGCGCTTCGCGACCTCGCAGGATCTCGTGCCGCTCAGCGTCTCAGTCGGGACCGCCACCGTCGTCGTCGTCGGCCTCGATCTCGCCTGGCCGGGCGCCCGCCCGATGCCGCTCAGCGTCGTGTTTCTCGGCAGCTTCTTCGCCCTCTGCGGCATGACGGCGATGCGCTACCGCTCCAAGCCTTGGGCCGCCGTCAAGCGCACCTGGCGCCTACTCACCGCTCCGCCGAGCGGCTCGACCACGCGCGTGCTGATCGTAGGCGCCGGCGACGCCGGCCAGCACCTCGGCTGGCAGCTTCGGAACGGCGCCCACGCGGACCGCCACGAGGTCGTCGGCTTCATCGACGACGACCCGCGCAAGCAGGGCATGCTCATCCACGGCCGCAAGGTACTTGGCGGACGCGACCGCATCCCCGCCATCGTCGAGCGGCACGACGTCGAGCTGATCGTAGTCGCGATTCACACCATCTCGGGACCGGACTTCCGCGACCTCATCGGGACCTGCCAGGAGACGCCCGCCCAGATCAAAGTCTTGCCGAATCTGCTCGGCACGATCCAGGACGAGCGGGCGCTCGAGGATCGGCCGCGGCTCGGGCAGGGGCAGGCGTCCCTCTTCGGCGACGTCACGCTGGAAGATCTGCTCGGGCGCCACAGTGTCGCCATCGACCGCGACGGCTGCCGCGAGCTGGTGCGGGGCAAGACCGTCCTCGTCACCGGCGCGAGCGGCTCGATTGGTGCCGAGCTGTGCCGCCAGCTTGCCGAGCTGCGCCCTGCCCGCCTGCTGATGCTCGACGCCAACGAGTCGGGTATCCATGACCTGAGTGTCGAGCTGCAGGGCTACCGCTCGGACGACACCGCGCTCGTGCCGATCGTCGGTGACGTCACCCACGAGACGCGCATGCGCGCCCTCTTCGAGCGCGAGCGCCCGCACCTCGTGTTCCACGCTGCGGCCTACAAGCACGTGCCGCTCATGGAGGAGTATCCCGAGGAAGCGGTGCGGGTGAACGTCGGCGGCACCCAGCTGATGATGCAGCTCGCGGCCCGCGTCTCGGCCGAGCGGTTCGTGCTCGTGTCGAGCGACAAGGCCGTCGAGCCGAGCAGCATCATGGGCGCCACCAAGCGCGTCTGCGAGCTGCTCGGCGGGGCCATGCCGGCGGGGCGCACGCGCTTCACGGCTGTCCGCTTCGGCAACGTCCTCGCCAGTCGCGGCAGCGTCGTCCCGACCTTCACCAAGCAGATCGACATGGGCGGGCCGGTCACCATCACCGACCCGGAGATGAAGCGCTACTTCATGAGCGTCGGCGAGGCGTCCAGCCTGATCATCCAGGCGGCCAACTTCACCGACGGCGGCGACGTCTTCCTGCTCGACATGGGCGAGGAGATGAACGTCGCCGAGCTGGCGCGGCGCATGATCCGCCTGCGCGGCCTGCGCCCGGACATCGACATCCCGATCGTCGTGACCGGCGCCCGGCCGGGCGAGAAGCTCAGCGAGATCCTGACCGCCGCCGAAGAACGGACCGAGGGGACGCCGCACCCCCAGGTCATGCGCGTCCTCGACATCGCCCGCATGGGGACCGCCGAGCTCGACCGGGCGGTCACGGCGCTGATGGGCGCCGCGCTCGACTGTGATCGGCGCGCGGTCCGCGCGCAGCTCTGGGGCATCGCCCGCGACGGCCGAGCGCCGATCCCTCTGCCGGCGCGCGTCGGGGCCGGGTCCGGGGTGACCACGACCCTGCCCGCGCTCTCGCCGCTACCGGGCTTCGGCGTGCCGGGCTTCGGCGGGCGTGGCCCGGAGCGTCGCGGAGACGCCGACGCGGGAGACGCCGACGCAGGCGGGCCATCGCTCGGCGCGGGCGGGCCGTTCGAACCGGCCGCGGTGCCGCCGGCGGCCCGTGCGGCGGGCGCTCGCGTGCGCCAGGTTGGCACGCGCGGGCCACTGGCCCGCGCCGCCGAGCGGATGCTCGCGTTCGAGCCCTGGTACGTTGTGCCCGCCGCAGCCGTGCTCCTGGCGTACCCTAACCCGCTCGTCGGGCCGGCCTTCGGGGTGCTGCTGCTGCCCTGGATCGCGCGGCTTGTGCGGACCGGCCGGCTTAGCGTGCCGACCCCGTTCGACGCCTCGATCGCGCTCTTCGCGATCGGGGCGCTGATCGGCCTGCTGGTCACCACGAACGCCGCCTGGGGCGGCATCCGCATGGCCGGCATCCTGGCCGGCCTCGCCCTGTTCGGGATGGTGGTCAATTTCGCCACCAACGTCGATCGCCTCAAGCGGTTGCTGATCGCGACCGCCGCAGCCGCCGCGCTCGGGTCGGCATTCTTGCTGGTGGTGACGGCGCCGTACCTACCTTGGGGCGCCGCGCCCGGCCCCTTCGACGGCGCCATCTCGGCCACGGATGGGCTCCGTCAGCTCGTCCTCGGCTCCGACGTGTCCCTCGAACGGTACCGCTTCCGCGCCTCGGGCGTCGGCGCGCTCGCCACCTTCGGCCTGGCTCTGACGGTGGGACCGGCCCTCGCGGCGGCGCATCGCTCGATGCGGCTCACCGGGCTTGCGCTCGGGGCGTGCTTCGCGGTCGCGATCGTGCTCAGCGGCAACGCCGGGTCGCTCATCAGCATGGCCGCGCTCGCCACGTTCCTGCTCGGGCTCCGCAACGGCTGGTTCATGGCGGCCGTGCCGGTCGTGCTGGTCGGCCTCTGGGCGATGCTCCAGCGCGGGCTGCTCGGGCTTGGGCCACCCGACGCCGTGCCGCTCGGCGCGAAGATCGGGTTCTGGCAGAACGCCGCCGCGATGCTCCACGACTACGCATTCACCGGCGCGGGACTCGGGCTGCGCGGCGTCCGCGACCTCTACGAGTCGTATTTCCTGGCCATCGGGCCGTCGTTCAGCCACGCCCACAACGCCTACATCCAGGCGTACCTCGAACAGGGCGTGCTCGGGTGCGCCGGCCTGGTCATCATGACCATCACCCTGTTCTTCTACGCGCGGCGCACCGTCGCGAACGCGCGGCAGCCGCTCGCTTGGGGCACCGCGCTCTCGGCGGCCGGCGCGGCGATGGTGCTGCTCTTCGAGGGGCTGACCGAGGTCGTCCTGCTCACGAGCCTCGGAACCATGCTGCTGCTGATCGCGCTCGGGTTACTGGTCGCGGCCGGCCGCCTGGACATGCGCCACACCGTGCAGCACGAAGGCCGCGCACCCGGCGAGCGCCCGTGGCTGCCGCGCCCGGACTCGCGCGTGGTCCTGGGCGGGCTGGCCGTCCTCGGCGTGGCGTTCATCCTGAGCCCCTACGCCAGCTCGATCTTCCTGAACCTTGGCGCCGTCGAGCGCAGCCGCGCGTTTCTCGAAGACGGCGTCGCGCGAGACGAGCAGGACCAGCGGCTGGCCCGCGCCGAGGCCGTGTTACGCCGGGGGCTCGCCGTCGATGACCGCGACCCGAGCCTCTGGCGGCACCTGGCCGAAATCGCCATTGCGCGCGGCGAAACGGGCGAGGCGCGCGGGCTGCTGCGCCAGGCCCGGGACCGCACCCCGGAGAGCGACGGCTTCGCGCTCTTCCAGCTCGGGCGCGTCTACCGCGAGGGCGGCTTCACGCAGGACGCCATCCGCGCCTGGCAGGCCGCCGGCCGCGCCGACGTGCTCCAGGCGTGGGCGACCGAGCTGCGCGGTCGCGACCAGTGGGACCGCGCGGCGGCGGTGCTGTTCGCCATCGCCGAGATCCGCCCGAGCGACCCAGAGGCCCACACGCAGTACGTCCAGGCCGCCCGCCGCACGCGCGTCGGCGTCGATGGCACGATCCGCGACCTCGAACGACTGGCCGAGACGAGCGCGTCACCGTGGCCATACGTCGAGCAGGCCCGCCTCTACGACGAGGGCGGGCGACCGGGCGAGGCCGCCGCCGCTCGCGAATTGGCCGTAGAGCGCGGCGCGCCGCCGGAGGGTTCCCCGTGAGCGTCGCGCCTGGCTACGCCACGCCAGGGCCAACGCTCGATCTCGACGCCAAGCTCCGTGCGTGGTTCGGCCACGACCAGTTCCGCGCCGGCCAGCGCGCCGTCGTCGAGGCCATCCTCAACGGTCAGGACGTCCTGGCGATCATGCCAACTGGCGCCGGCAAGTCGCTCTGCTACCAGCTTGCCGCGATGCTGCTCGACGGCTGCACGCTCGTCGTTTCGCCCCTGCTCGCCTTGATGAAGGACCAGATCGACGGCTTGCCGCCGGCGGTCTACGAGCGCGCGACGGTGATCAGCAGCATGGTCGATGGCGACGAGCTTCAAGTGCGCCAGGCGGCCATTGCCGACGGGCGCACCAAACTCGTTTACGCCGCGCCCGAGCGCCTCCGCCAGCGCGCGTTCATCGACGCCATCCGCCGGGCGGGCGTCGCGATGGTGGTGATCGACGAGGCCCACTGCGTCTCCCTCTGGGGCCACGACTTCCGCCCCGACTACCTGTTCGTGCCGCGCGCCCTCGCCGAGCTGGGCCGCGACGCCGCGCGCGGGGCGCCTCGGCTGCTCGCCATGACCGCCACCGCGACCCCGGCCATTCAGCGCGAGCTCGGGGCGCGGCTGGGGCGACCCCTCACCACGGTCGCGACGGGCGTCCTCCGTGACAACCTGCGCCTCGAAGTCGAGGAGCACCCGCAGCGCGAAGCGAAGCTGCGCGCGCTCGTGCGCCTCTGCAAGCAGGATCGCGGCAGCGGCATCGTCTACGCCACCAGCCGCGACCAGACGGAGCAGGTCGCGCAGCTCCTGCGGCGCAGCGGCGTGAGCGCCGGCCACTACCACGCCGGCATGCCCCGCCAGGAGCGTGAGGCGGCCCAGAACGCCTATATGCTCGACCACACCCGCGTCATGGTCGCCACCACGGCGTTCGGGATGGGCGTCGACAAGTCGAACGTGCGCTTCGTGGCCCACCTCAGCCCGTCTCGCTCGCTCGAAGCGTACGTGCAGGAGTCCGGGCGGGCCGGCCGCGACGGCCGGCCGGCGCGCTGCGTCCTGCTGACCACCCGCTCGGATCGCGCCACGCTCCGCCGCTGGGCCAGCGAAGTGCGCCTCGACATCCACATCCTGCGCCGCCTGTTCGGGGAGCTCCGTCGCCTCGCGACGACGGTCGAAGGGGACGACGAGGGTACGGCGCGCAGAGGCGCGACACACGCGGCCGCGTCCGATCTGACGAGCGCCGAAAAGGCGGCCGTCCCGCGCGCCTACGCCGCCGTCGAGCTCGACGCGCTCGCCCAGGCCGCCAACTCCGGCCCGCGGGCGCTCGATGGCACGGACCTGCGCGTCGCCCTGAGTCTGCTCGAAGAGGCGGGGCTGATCCGCCGCCACGTGGACATCCCGCGCTACCTGCGCCTCGAATGCGTCGGCAGGGCCACCGACGGCGGTGTGGCATCGCCCCCGGTCAATCCCGCCTTCGCGCGGCTCTTCCCCGACGCGCAGCGGCCGGCAGGCACCGAGCGAGCGGACGCCAGCCCTCTGCCGGGAGCCAGTAGTCACGGCGCGATCGAGAATCCCACCTCAACGCAGGCGCCCACCGCGCCACTGAGCCCATACGGTGACGATGACTGGCCGGCCGATCCCGACGCCGACGATCCGTGGATGACGCATGGCGAGCGGTCCGGGAACGGCAATGCGCACCAGGACGGGAGCTCTGCGGTCGTGGGCGGGCCGCTGATCGACCTCGCGCGCCGCGCCGGCGTGCCACCCTCGGAGCTCGAAGCCCTCGCGCTCGACTGGCAGGTGCTCGGCCTGGTCCGCGTGACGCCGCGCGGACGCTGCGCCCTGGTGGAGCTGCCGCCAGCCCCGCCCGAGGTCGGCCGGCTCGTCCCGGCCGCGCTCGACCGCCGCCGCGACGCCGAGGCACGCCGACTCGATGCCCTCTTCGCCTACCTCGACGCGACGCGCTGCCGCCATCTCATGATCGCCGAGCACTTCCAGGTGCAAGCCGACCGAACCTGCGAGATGTGCGACGTCTGCCGCCCGCGCGGCGGCTCCGTGCCCGCGCCGGCCCAGGCCCCCGAGCGCGAGCCCATCGTGGATCGCCATCCGGCCGACGTCATCCTCGACGCCGCCAAGGCGCTGCCATTCTCGGTCGGCAAGAAGAAGCTCGCCTACGTCGTCCACGGGTCGGTGCAGAGCCCGATCGGTCCGGACCGCTTCGAGCTGGTCGGCGCGCTCTCGCACCTGAAGCAGGGCGAGATCGAGCGGCACATCGATGCGCTGCTGCAGGGCGGCTACCTCGAACGGACCGAGGACGAGTTCCCCGTCCTGCTCGTCACGCGCGAGGGCCGCGACAAGGCGCCCGATCCGCCGCGGAGCCTCGCTGAGCGCCCGCGCGCCCCGCTTCGGACCGCCAGCGCGCACACGCCGACTCAGACCGACAGCCCGCGCGGCCCTCGTCCGCGCCCGAGCGCCGGCGACGACTGGTTCGCGCCCGACTCCGAGCTCCCGTCGATGCCCGCGCCCGACGACATTGACGAGGCGGCCATCGGCGTCCGCTTCGAGCGGCTGCGCGCCTGGCGCCGCCTCCAGGCCGAGGAGGAGCGGGTCGCGCCGTTCATGGTCTTCTCGAACGCGACCCTCGAACAGATCGCCCGCCGCAACCCGACCTCACGGGCGGCATTCGGCAACATCAGCGGCATCGGTCCGGCCAAGCTCGACCGCTACGCCGAGGCCGTCCTCGCCCTCTTGGCCGACGAGCCGCCGGCGGGAGTCTGACGGGCGCCGTCGCGACCGGCTATCGTGTCGGTTGGCTGTCCGATCGTTCGGTGACGGTCTCGGGCAGTCTAGATTCACGCGAGGTGCCCTGATGGTGAAGACGGTCGGCATCCTGAGCCCCGGCGACATGGGGGCGGCCATCGGCGGCGCGCTCGCGGCCGGCGGGCTCCGCGCCCTGGTGGCCCTGGACGAGCGGAGCGACCGCTCGCGGCAGCTTGCCGGCGAGGCGGGACTCGAAGACATCGGCAGCGTCGAGCGGATGGTCGAGACGGCCGACATTGTCCTCTCCGTGCTCGTGCCCTCCGAGGCCGTGGCCGCCGGGGAGCGCGTCGCGCAGGCACTCGGCGCGGTCGGCGCGCGTCGCACCGGGGCGCCGCTGCTCTACGCCGACCTGAACGCCATCGCGCCTGCCACCACGACGCGCGTCGGCCAGATCGTCGAGGCGGCCGGCGCATGCTTCGTCGATGGCGGGATCATCGGGCCGCCGCCGCGCAAGCCGGGCGCCACGCGCATCTACGCGTCCGGCGCGCAGGCCCAAGACCTCGCCGCGCTCGGCGACCACGGCCTCGACATTCGCGTCATTGGCGACCAGATCGGCCAGGCGTCCGGCGTCAAGATGTGCTACGCCGCCATGACCAAAGGTTTCCAGGCGCTCGGCACCGAGCTGCTGGTCACGGCCCAGCGCCTGGGTCTCGAAGAGCCGCTCCGCGCCGAGCTGGAGGGTAGCCAGCAGGCGCTGCTCGGCTGGCTGTCGAAGTCGGTCCCGAGCATGCCGCCCAAGGCGCACCGCTGGATCGGCGAGATGGAAGAGATCGCGGCCACCTTCGAGGCGGTCGGGCTCACGCCGCGGATGCTGCTCGGCGCGGCCGACATGTACCGCTGGATCGCCACCACGGAGCTGGGCCACGAGACGCCCGAGACCCGCGACCAGAACCGCGAGCTGCCGGCCATCGTCGCCGCCCTCGCCGAAGACAGGGGCGCCAAAGTGGGGTAGCTTGGCACCCACGACGTTGATGTCCATGTCGGTAGCTGAAGTTGGGGACCAACCGCGCGCCCCTATGGGATCGAGCGGCGGCTACCCGAGAGTTGTGCTCGCGGCGTCCCGCGCAACGATCTCGGTGATCTCCAAGTCAGCGAGCGGGCTCCGCTCGGCCATTCGGAACAACTCGCTCCGCTCGATGTCGTCGGCCATCTCCTTCAAGTCGCGGAGCACGACGAGGTGAGCCGCCCGGTCGATGGAGGCCGCGTCGGCGAGGCTCGCGTGGAGTTGGACAATAGTCGCGTGGAGCCGCAGCAGCAGGCGCGACTCCGGAAGGACGGGGTTTTGCTCGCCCGTGATGCTGGCAAGATGGTCGTAGATTGCGTCTCGGCTCATCCTCGGAACCTCCTGAGACCGTAGATGTAGGACTGGGACACCCTCAAGTGATTGATGATCCACCTATCGTCGTCGCTCAGGACGGTGAATAGCCCGCTCTGTGGATCGTACACTCCCACGCGCGTCAGGTCCGTGGTTCGGTCCACGTACCGGAAGTCGATGGAGTTCGGGTGTACCAGCAGGGCACGAGCGCTGGCATCGTACTGCTCGGCAGTAGAAGTACCAACGCCGAGGCCGTGCTGATCGAAATGGTCTTCCAGGTGCTTGCGGGACTGCCATTCCAATGTCGCCGTGCCCCTCTCATGATCCACGACGGTGCCTGGACTATGTCCTAGAGTCGCGAGTCTCGCGGAGCATCGCGGTCGGCACCAGCATCGCCAGCGTGATCGCGGTCAGCAGCAGCAGCCCGGCCGTGAAGCCGCCGGTCCAGTCCTTCAGCAGTCCCATCATCGACGGCCCGGCGAAGCCGCCGACCTCGCCGACCGCGAAGTACAGCCCGGCCGCCGCGCCCATCGCCGACGCGCCGACCTCGCGCAGGTCCATCAGCATCGACACCAGCAGCGGCAGGATCGCCCCCGAGCAGAAGCGCTGCACCAGCAGCACCGCCACCAGCTCCGAGCCGCCGACCCAGTCGACCACGGCGATGCAAGCGGCCACGATCACCAGCAGCAGGCCGACGATCGGCTTGCGGCCGCCCCTCGCCGCCACCCGCGTGATGACGATGGCGCCGGCGATGCTCGCGACCCCAGGCAGGGCCGCGAGATACCCGGCGTCGGCGGCACCCATGCCCCTCGCTTCGAGGATCTGCGGCAGCCAGCTCCGAAAGCCGTGGCCGATCATGAAGCCGGTGAAGCCGACGATCACCACGAGCCAGACGGCCGGCGTGCGCAGCACCGCCCCCCAGGCGCTTTCCGCATCCGTGGCACCGGTCCCCCCGTCCCCCGCGGTACCCGTGGCGCCCGGCCCCATGCCGCCGGATGCGCCCATGCCCGGGCGTCCGGGCCGCGCGTCGTATGGCTCGCGGCTCAGCAGCCACCAGACCGCCGCGATGCACGCCACGATCGCCCCGTACAGGACGCAGACGGCTCGCCACGATTCGAGCGCGGGCAAGATATAGCTGTTGGTGAGCGCGAGGGCGGCGACGTTCCCGGTCGTGTAGATGCCCGAGGCTATCGCCCGTGGCCGCCCGAGGAACCAGCTCGCGATCACCTTCGGCAACCCGATCGACACGATCGGGCCGCCGAACCCGAAGATCGCCGCCGACAGGAACAGCCCCACGGCGTCGTTCGCGAAGGCCCGCGTCACGCCCGAGATGGCGATGAGGATTGCCCCGAGCGTGAGCGCCTTCCGCGTCCCGATCCGGTCAATGAACAGGCCGGCCGGATATGAGACGGGGATGTAGATCAACTGCCAGGCGCCGAGGATCATGCCGGCCTCGCCGTAGGTCAGCGGGATGTCGCGGTGGATCGGCGTGATGAGCGCCGGCAAGGTCGCGGAGATCATGCCGAAGCCGGCGTACACCGACCAGGCCAGCGCGAGCATGCCCCAGTGCGCCCGCTCTTCGATGCCCGGCCGCGCGTGGTCGCTCAGGCGGCCAACTCGTGGCGCGCGGACGGCCGGTGCGAGTCGCGGCGAACGTTCAGCTGATGCCCAACGGCGATGCGTCGTGGGCCTCGACCCCGGCACCCAGCGCGGCGGCCACGACATCGGTCGGCAGCTCGTGTCGCTCGATCGCTTCCGCCACCAGCTCGTGCCCGAGACTATCGTCCCCCCTGGCGAACGCGTCCGTGATCCGATCGAGGAGCGCGGAACACTCGGCAACCATGGAGTCCCCCACACCATTGACTGGCAAGCTCTACCTAACGGTAGACAATCGTCAACCGGCGCGCAAGGTGCGCCGAGCACCAGCGGCGTCACAAAGCGACCACGATCTCGCCGCCGGCCACAACGCCGCGAAAAGCCATCCGCCGCGATCTCCGCCGACATTGTTCGATCCCGCGCCCGGTCTGGCCTGTGTCGCCGGAATTGGCACATGGCTTGCATCCGCCATGGACGCCGCGCGTCGAGGCGAGACGACGCAATGCGGAGGGATCACACACGATGGCCACGGCCGGACCTCCCGATGGCGACGGGCATTCGCGAGCACCGGCCGCGGCCGGCCGCGACGCAACGCCAGTCGCGCCCGCGCTCGCCCCTGCACGGCGGATGCCGGTCGGAGCAGAAGCCCAGCCGGATGGCGGAGTGCATTTCCGTGTCTGGGCACCGGACCATCGGCGCGTCGAGGTCGTGCTCGAAGGGCCGGAACCGTGCGTCGCGTTGCCGCTGATCGCCGAGCCGCCCGGCGCCGCGCCGCCAGCCGACGAGGAGTATGGCTACTTTTCCGCCTTCGTGGAGGCGGCGGCGGCCGGCACGCGCTACCGCTATCGCCTCGATGACGATGCGGCGCTCTACCCCGATCCTGCCTCGCGCTACCAGCCGGACGGCCCGCACGGCCCCTCCGTGGTGGTCGATCCGGTCGCCTTTCCGTGGACCGACCACGCCTGGGGTGGCGCCGCACTGTCGGGCCAAGTCATCTACGAGATGCACATCGGCACCTTCACGCCCGAGGGCACCTGGGCCGCCGCGACCGGGCAGCTTGCCGAGCTCGCCGGTGTCGGCATCACCGTCCTGGAGCTGATGCCGTTCGTCGAATTCGCCGGTCGCTTCGGCTGGGGCTACGACGGCGTCGATCTGTTCGCACCGACCCGCCTCTATGGCGAACCGGACGACGTCCGCCGCTTCGTGGACCGCGCGCACGCCCACGGACTAGCCGTCATCGTGGACGTGGTCTACAACCACCTCGGGCCGGACGGCAACTACCTGCCCGCCTTCGCCAAGGGCTACTTCACCGACAAGTACGAGACCGACTGGGGCGCCGCCGTCCATTTCGACGGGCCGGGATGCGGGCCGGTCCGCGAATTTTTCATCGCGAACGCCGGCTACTGGATCGACGAGTTCCACTGCGACGGCCTGCGCATCGACGCCACCCAGGCGATCTTCGACGCGTCGCCCGTTCACATTCTGACCGAGATCGGGCGGCGCGCCCGTGTCGCCGCGCGCGGCCGGCAGACCATCATCGTCGCCGAAAACGAGCCGCAGGACACCGACCTGATTCGGCCCGTCGATAAGGGCGGCAACGGATTCGACGGCCTCTGGAACGACGACTTCCACCACGCGGCGATGGTGGCCCTGACCGGGCGCAACGAGGCGTACTATCGCGACCACCTCGGGATGCCGCAGGAGTTCATCTCGACCGCCAAGTATGGCTATCACTATCAGGGGCAACATTACACCTGGCACGGAGAGCGGCGCGGCAAGCCGTCGTCGGGGCTGCCGCCGGCCGCGTTCGTGACCTTCATCCAGAACCACGACCAACTCGCCAACTCGGGGCAAGGGCTGCGCGCGCATGTGCTGACCAGCCCCGGCTTGTACCGAGCGATGACCGCGCTGATGCTGCTGATGCCCGGCACGCCAATGCTGTTCCAGGGCCAGGAGTTCGCCGCCAGCGCGCCGTTCCTGTACTTCGCGGACCACGCCCCGGAGCTGACCGCGCTCGTGCGCAAGGGTCGGCGCGAAACGGTCGCCCAGTTCGCGAGCGGGGCACAGCCGGACGTGCAAGTCCGGCTGGACGACCCAGGATCGCTCACAACCTTCGAGCGTTGCAAGCTCGACTTCTCCGAGCGCGAGTCGCACGTCGAGATGTACGCGCTGCACAAAGACCTGCTCAGGCTCCGCCGCGACGACCCGCCCTTGGCTGCCCAGCGCCCGCGCGGCGTGGATGGCGCGGTGCTCGGCCCCGAGGCGTTCGTGCTGCGCTTCTTCGGCCGGGACTGGGATGCCGCCTACGACGAGTCGGACGACCTACTCGGCGACCGCCTGCTGATCGTCAACTTCGGCCGCGACCTCGACCTCTCGCCGGCGCCGGAGCCGCTGCTGGCGCCGCCGTATGGGCACCGCTGGGCCGTGCGCTGGTCGAGCGAAGACCCGCGCTACGGCGGCGGCGGCACCCCGCCGCCCGAGGGCGACAAGGGCAGATGGCACCTGCTCGGCCGGGCGGCGGTCGTGCTCGCACCGGAGCCAGAGCCGACGCAGACACCGAAGCCGGCACAGGCGCGGGAAGCCGAGGCCAAGCCGACATGAGCGCACCTACCTCGAACAGCGATGCGTCGGAGGACGCGGCGGTCCACTGGTTTCCGGCGAGCGATACTGCGACACGCGTCGATCGCGAGTGGCTCGTGACGAACGGCCTCGGCGGCTACGCGTCGGGATCCGTGTCAGGCGTACTCACGCGCCGCTATCACGGCTACCTCATCGCCGCGCTGCCGGCGCCGCTCGGCCGTGTCGTGATGTTCGATCACCTGACAGAGCGAGCCGTCCTGCCGGATGGGTCGGCGGCGGCCCTGTCGCTCGACGCGTTCGGACTGGATGCCGGGCTGCCGATCTGGCGCTACCGCGTCGGGGCGGCCGTCATCGAAAAGCGCGTCGTGCTGCTGCACCGCCAGAACACCGTCCACGTCCAGTATCGCCGCCTGAACGGCGACGGTCCGGTCCGGCTGGAGTTGCGCCCGACCATGTCGTGCCGCCCGCACGAGGCGCCGGTGAGCGAAGAGACCGGCGGGCCGTTCGCCCTCACGATCCACGGCGACCGCTACGAGGTGTCGCCCGGCGGCATCCTGCCGAGCCTGCGCTGGCGGATCGTCGGCGAAGGCGCCGCGCTCATCGTCGAAGCGGAAATACACCGCGAGATCGAGTATCCGACGGAGGCGAGTCGCGGGTACTCGTCGCGCGGGGCGCTCTGGTCGCCTGGCCGCTTTCGCGCCGATCTGGCCCCGGGGCACGCCGTCACGCTCGTCGCCTCGACCGAATCCTGGGAGACCCTGAGTGCGCTCGCGCCCGACGCGGCGCTCGTCGCCGAGCGCGAGCGTCGCCGCCGGCTCGTCGCCGCCGCGCCCCCGGCCGCGCGGGACGGCTTCGGCGCCGATTTGGTGCGCGCCGCCGATCAGTTCGTCATCAGCCCGGCCGGCCGCATTGCCGACGTGGCCCGCGCCCAGGCCGGCGGCGACGAGGTCCGCACCGCGATCGCCGGCTACCACTGGTTCACCGACTGGGGCCGCGACACCATGATCTCGCTCGAAGGGCTGACCCTCGCGACGGGCCGGACGGTCGAGGCAGGCTACATCCTCCGCACGTTCGCGCACTACGTCCGCGACGGCCTGATCCCCAACCTGTTCCCCGAGGGCAACACGGAAGGGCTGTACCACACCGCCGATGCCACGCTCTGGTTCTTCCATGCCCTCGACCGCTACGTGCGCGCCACCGACGACCGCGCGACCCTGCGCGCCATCCTCCCGACGCTCGTGGACATCGTGGAGCACCACCTGCGGGGCACGCGCTTCGGCATCGGCGTCGATCCCGAGGACGGGCTGCTACGCCAGGGCGCGGAGGGCTATGCGCTCACCTGGATGGACGCCAAGATGGGCGATTGGGTCGTCACGCCGCGCCGGGGCAAGGCCGTCGAGATCAACGCCCTCTGGTACAACGCGCTCTGCCTCCTCGAAGGGTGGCTCCGCTCGGAGGGCGAGGACGCGGTGCGGACCGATGCCAGAGCTTTAGCAAACGCAGGTATAGTGGATGGGGCGCGTAGTGCCACCGAGAACTCGGGGCATGCCGACGCCATCGCAGCCCGCGCGCGTCACGCACGGGAGAGCTTCAACCGCCGCTTCTGGTACGAGCCGGGCGGGCACCTCTACGATGTCGTCGATGGCGAACGGGGCGACGACCCTGACTGCCGCCCGAATCAGCTCTTCGCTATCTCGCTGTCTCACCCAATCCTCGACCGCGAGCGGTGGGCGGCGGTCGTGGACGCTTGTGAGGCGCGTCTCCTGACGCCGGTCGGGCTGCGCTCGCTGTCGCCGGATCACCCCGACTACCAGCCGCGCTACGACGGCGATCTTCGTGCCCGCGACGCGGCGTACCATCAGGGGACGGTCTGGGGCTGGCTGATCGGCCCCTACGTGGACGCCTACCTCAAGCTCCACCCCGACGACGCGACCAGTGCTCGGCACCTGCTCGACGGCTTCCGCGCCCATCTCGCCGATGCCGGCGTCGGCCAGCTCAGCGAGATCTTCGACGCCGAGCCGCCGTACACGCCGCGCGGCTGCATCGCCCAGGCCTGGAGCGTCGCGGAAGTGCTCCGCTGCTGGCAGAACACGGCCAGGTAGGGGCAGGCCCCTGCGGGGCTCTCGATCAGAACGCCACTGAGACGCCGTCGCGGCGCGGGTCCGCGCCTCCCGTCAGCACGCCCGACGCCGGGTCGATCGCAATGCCCTGCCCGCCGCCGACCTTCCACGTGAACGGCTCCAGCGCGCGGATCTCGTGGCCGCGCGCGATCAGGTCGGACCGCACGTCCTCGCCAATGCGCGACTCGGCGTCCACCAGCGTCCGCTCGAAGGCGCGCACGCGCGGGGCCTCGATCGCCGCCTGGACGTGCATGCCGAAGTCGAGCGAGTTGAGCAGCATCTGGAGCGTCGTCTGGAGGATGCCGAAGCTGCCCGGCGTCCCGATCCCGAGGATCGCCTTGCCGTTCTCGGTCACGAAGCAGGGCGACATGGCGCTGTCGCGCGGGGCGCGCGGGCGCAGGTAGCTCGGGCTTTCCGGGTCGAGGTCGGTCCAGTACAGGAAGTTGTTCATGACGATGCCGGTGTCGCCGGCGACGAAGCCGCTGCCGAAGACCGCCCCGAGGCTCTGGGTCACGGCGACGAGGTTGCCCCAGCGGTCGGCCACCTCGAAGTGGGTCGTGTGGTCGCGGGCATAGCGGTGGGGGTCGCCCGGCGTTACCTCGCCTGTCTTGGTCAGCAGGTAGCGCTCGCCCTCGCTCGGCTGGGCGCGGCGAGGGTCGATGAGGGCTCGGCGCTCGGCGGCGTACTCGGCCGTCAGCAGCGCCTCCAGCACCGGCCGCTCGGCGCGAGCCCAGCGCGTCCGGTCGGCGCTCGCCAGCTTGATGGCTTCGAGCAGCACGTGGAGGTACTCGGCCGAGTTGTGGCCGAGGGACGTCACGTCGAACCCGTTCAGGATCGCCAGCGATTCGAGGTACTGGAAACCGATCGACGGCGGCGGCAGCGTCTGCACGGTCCGACCGCGAAACTCGACCCCGAGCGGCGCGACCCACTTCGCCTCGAAGTTGGCGAGGTCGTCGAGCGTCAGCCACCCGCCGGCCTCCTCCAGCGGCCGCACGACCCGTGCGCCGAGCTCGCCGCGATAGAAGATGTCCGCGCCGCCCTCGACAATCTCGCGGTACGTGCGGGCCAGATCCGGTCGAGGGACGACCTCGCCGACGCGCGGGGGGCGACCAGCCGGGAAGAACGCGGCGCGCGATGAGGCGTAGCGGCTGAGGCTCTTCTCCTGGGCGGCGAGCTGCGCGGCGGCGAAGCTCGCGATCGGCCACCCGCCCTCGGCCAGCTCGATGGCCGGGCGGAACGCGGCGGCGCGATCCATCGTCCCGAACCGCTCGAGCGCCGCCAGCCAGCCGCCGAGCGAGCCGGGCACCGTCGATGAGCGGACATCGTGGCCCATCGCCTCGATGCTCTCGAAGGCGCTCGGGTCGGCGGCGGCGGGCGTCAGGCCGATGTAGTCGAGGACGTGGACGACACCGGTCCGACCCTCGTGGAGGATCATGAAACCGCCGCCGCCGCCAAGCCCGGACATGAACGGCTCGACGACGCCGAGCGCGGCGGCCACCGCCACGGCGCCATCGACGGCGTTGCCGCCTTCCATGAGCACCCGCAGCCCCGCCGTCGCGGCCAGGCCGTGCGCGGCACTGACGACGCCGTTCAGCCCGATCGACGGCGGCCGGTACGCGCCGGCATGCGGTCCGCCAAGCGACGCCGAATCGGCGCGCGTCATCGTTTGGGCCATCGCACCCACCTGCCTTCGAGCACAAAGTCGTGCCGAACACGGTAGGCCGCTCGGGGCAACGTTGGCAACATCGGGCCGCTCGGGGCAACGTCGGCAGCATCCAGCGCCACGGACGTGCTTGCTACCGCGCCATTCATGCGAATCGATCCATCGACATGCTTGTCATCCCGAAGCGTAGCGAGGGATCTCACGCTGACGGGTCGGGGAGATTGAGACCCCTCGTAGGCTCGGGATGACATCGAATCTCGTCGGACTCCAAACAGGTTCGACGGACGAACCACCATCGAGGAAAGTCGCGGTATAGTCGTAAAGAGGCTCTTGCCGAGCGAGACCGGAGGCCGAGCGTGGCAGTCATCCACAAGACGACCGGGCTGACCTACGCGGATTACTACGAATTGCCCGACGATGGAAATCGCTACGAGATCATCGACGGAGTGCTCCACGTGTCACCTGCCCCGAGCGAGAAGCACCAGCGCTCCATCACCGGCCTGCTAGAACAGGTCGGGCCGCACGTGCGCAGGACTGGTCTCGGCCGCGTGTACGTCGCGCCGTTCGACATCGTATTCGAGGATCGGAGCGTCGTCCAGCCGGACCTCGTCTTCATCAGCCGCGAGCGCCTGGCGATCCTGACCGAGGCGAACGTGCAGGGCGCGCCCGACCTCGCCATCGAGGTGCTCTCGCCATCGACGCGGTCCTACGATCTGCGCCAGAAGCGCGAGGCGTATGCTCGGTTCGGGGTCCGCTACTACTGGGTCGTAGACCCGCTCGCGCAGACGATCGAGGCGCACGAGCTGATCGGCGACACCTACGAGCTCATCGGCTCTGCAACGGGCGCGGCCAACTTCAGCGCAGCACCGTTCGCGGATCTCCCAATCGACCTGTCGCTGCTCTGGGACTGACGCAGGCTTCGCTCGAAACCGTTCGTCCGAGCGGGCGACGCTACTCGGGAAGCAGTCGAAGTATCGCGCAGTGACGCGGTCTAACGATCCCGAAGTGCCGGCGATCTAGCGTGACGATGAGGTCAGTATTCAGGCGCTCGGCCAATGCAATGACCGATGCATCCGTCGCTCCGAGCGGGAGGTCGGCGTACTGCTCCACCAGGGCGGCCATTCGCGAGAGGTCGGACGGTGTCGGTGCCTCTACGTCCGCGCCGAGCTGCCCCAGTGCTCGGAGGAAGATCGCCTCATCTCGTGGGCCTCGACGTTGCTCGATAAGGTACGCGACCTCAGCGATCACCAGCGCAGGTATGGCTAAATCGAGGTCGGTACGCTCGAGTACCGCGAGCGAGGCGGCGTGATAGGCATCCGTAAGGTCCGCCGCTGCATAGAGTGGACCGGCGTCAACGATCGCGAGCACAATCGCCCTGCCGAGCCTGTCGCTCGGCGTGCCGCCGCTCGTACACGTCGGCGAGGATTTCGTCGTGACGCTCGGCGGTGTCCGTGTGGCCGCTGGCGAAGAGGCCAGCGAACGGAATGTGTCGCTTGGCGGCATCCCGAGATATCCCGAATCGCGACGTTAGGTTGCGACGCACGATTTCGGAAACGGATGTCTGGTCACGGCGCGCCTCGCGCTCGACACGAGCCGCGATCTCATCAGGTAGACTGATCGTGATGCGCTTCATACGTGCATACTAGCATGCGAGTCTCTTCGGAGACCAGTGTGCTCCGACATGCGTCGCGCACTCGCTCCTCGCCTCATCCCGCGAGGGAGAGTCGGGAAGCGGACAGGAAGTCGATTGGGTGCATCGTGCTCCCGTCGATGGCAAGGTCGGCGAGGATCTCGCCGATGACGCTCGCGAACTTGAAGCCGTGGCCGGAGAAGCCGCAGCCGTAGGCGACCTGGCCGTGCTTGGGGTGCCGATCCAAGATGAAGTTGCGGTCTGGCGTCAGCGTGTACAGGCAGGTGAGCGTGCGCTTCACGGCGCCGGCCGCGCCCGGCAGGTAGCGGTCAAGCACCGAGCGGAGCGCCTCTACCTCGTCGCCGGTCACCTCGCGGCGAGCCGTCTCCGGCGTACACGCCTCGCCGAGGTCGTGCCGCCCGAATTTCAGGCCATCGCCCGGCAACGCCGGGAAGCCATAGTACATCCCCTCGGGCACGTCGAGGATGTAGATCGGGCAGCGCTCGGGAGAGAAGAGCTCGGGGCGCGTGGGCTCGAAGTACACGTTGTACATGCGCCAGACTTCGAGCGGCAGGCCCAGCGCAGCCAGCGCCTGCCCCGCCCACGGGCCGGCCGTGACGACCAGTCGGTCCGCGCGATAGGTCGCCGTCGTCGTCTCCACGCGGATGCCCTCGCCATCGGGCGCCCAACGGATGACGGGCTCCGAGTGGTGCAGCTCCGCGCCGTGGCGCGCGGCGAGGTCCAGGTGCGCCTCGACGCAGGCATCGGGGTCCAGGATGCCGGCATTGGGCTCGAAGACCGCCACAGAGTCGTCGGGGAGATCGAAGCCGGGGAATCGCGCCGCCACCTTGTGGATATCGAGAACCTCGTGGGCAAGCCCGTGCACCCGGGCGCTCGCCAGTGCGCCACCGGCGATCTCGCCGCCCGGCGGCCCGACGTTCAGCCCGCCGGTGACCCGCAGCAACGACCGGCCGGATTGGGCTTCCAGGTCGCGCCAGAGCGCGTACGCCCGCCGGACGAGCGGCACGTACTCGGGCGCCTCGGCGTACGCCTCGCGGATGATGCGGCTGGTACCGTGCGACGAGCCATTGTGGTGTCTCCGCGCGTTGGCGTCGAGGCCCAGCGCGCGCCGGCCGCGCCGCGCGAGGTGGTACGCCGTCGCGCTGCCCATCGCGCCGAGCCCGAGCACGATGGCGTCATACGGCATCTTCACCACCCGTCACTCGCAATCGATTACAGCTTGCGGAGGCGCGGGTCGAGCAGATCGCGGATGCCGTCGCCGACGAGGTTCAGGCTCAAAACGGTCACCATCAGCGCCACGCCCGGGGCGATCATCGTCCACGGCGCCGACGACAGGAACGCCCGCGCCTCGCCGAGCATGTTGCCCCACGACGGGATCTCCGGCGGGGTGCCGACGCCGAGGAAGCTCAGGCCGGCCTCGCCGAGCACCGCCTCCGCGAAGATGAACGTCGCCTGCACGACGATCGGCGACATCGAGTTCGGGAGCACGTGGCGGAGCATGATGCGGCGGTCCCCGACGCCCAGTGCCTTCGCCGCTTCAACGTATTGCAGCTCGCGGATCGTTAGCACGATGCTCCGCACCACCCGCGCCAGGCGCGGCGTGTACACCACCGAGAGCGAGAAGATCACGTTGCCGACGCTCGGCCCGCGCGCGGCCATGATCGCCAGCGCCAGGATGACGCCCGGGAACGCCATCATGCTGTCCATCACGCGCATCAGCGGGCTGTCCAGCGACTTGAAGAAGCCCGCCGTCAGCCCGATCAGCGTGCCCACGATCACCGTGAACGTCATGACGCCGAGGCCCACCTGGAGCGACACGATGCTGCCGCGGACCGTGCGGCTGTAGACGTCACGACCGAAGTTGTCTGTGCCCAGGAGATGCCCATCCTTGCCGGGCACGGTGAAGCGCGTTGCCGGGTCAAGCCGCAGCGGATCGTGCGTGGTGAGGATGCGCGGCGTGCCGGGGGCGTACGCCTCGACGAGCTGGAAGAGCGCGACGACGGCGATGACCGCGATGATGGCGGCGCCGATGGTGCCGCTCCGATGGCGGAAGAATCGCGCGACAGCGGTGTCCTTGCGGCGGACGCGCGCGCTTGGGATCGGCTGGTCTACGGCGATCGTCTGGGCCATCAGCTACGCCCGACTCTGGCGAATGCGCGGGTCAAGAATCCCGTACAAGATGTCCACCAACAAGTTGATGAGGACGTATAGGCCGGCCACTACGAGGGTCACCCCCTGCACGACCGGGTAGTCGCGCCGCGAGATCGCCTGGATCAGGAGCCGCCCGACTCCGGGGATGTTGAACACCTGCTCGGTGATGATCGCCCCGCCGATCAGGACCGCGAAGCTGAGCCCGATCACCGTCACGAGCGGGATGAGCGCGTTGCGCAGCGCGTGGCGCATCACGACCGCTGCCTGGGCGAGGCCCTTCGCCCGTGCCGTGCGCACGTAGTCCTCGTTCAGCGTGTCGAGCATCATCGAGCGCGTCATGCGCGCCAGGAGCGCCCCCTGCGCGAGCCCGAGCGTGATGGCGGGCAGGACCAGATAGCGAAGGTTCTCGCCGAGGCCGGCGCTCAGCGGCTGGTAGCCGGCCACCGGCAACACCTTCGCCTGGACCCCGAACAGGTAGATCAGGTTGAGCCCGAGCCAGAAGCTCGGCATGGACACGCCGAGGATGGCGACCAGCACTAAGAGCGCATCGACCATGCGCCCGCGCCGCAACGCCGAGAACACCCCCGCCGGCACGCCAATCGACACGGCCACCAGCAACGCGAGGAGCGTGAGCAGCATCGTCGGCTCCGCGCGCTCAACGATGGCCGTCAGGACCGGCTGGTTCAGAAACAGCGAGGTTCCGAGGTCGCCCTGCGCCAGCCGGCCGTACCATTTGCCCAATTGGACGTACCACGGCTCGTTGAGACCGAGGCGCTCGCGCAGCTCCTCGACCCTTTCTGTCGTCGCGTCCGGCCCCAGGATCACGTAGGCCGGATCCCCGGGCGTCAGGTATAGCAGCGTGAAGACGGCCGCCGAGACGATCAGCATGACCGGAATGGCGGCCA
>Ga0136611_10000453_pt1 | contig 26823 bp, 24 predicted proteins | sample AntDrymUQ2232306_2_FD_106645 | JGI IMG/M metagenome (GOLD analysis project Ga0136611, IMG submission 106645) | Polar desert sand microbial communities from Dry Valleys, Antarctica - metaG UQ223 (23.06) | ecosystem: Environmental > Terrestrial > Soil > Desert | place: Antarctica: Dry Valley...
CCAGCCTCGTCCAAGCGACTCGACAGTGCTTGATATTTGGCTTCTATTGTGGTCATGTCACCCATGACTCGAAGATAGCGCAAATGCCTTAAGTGTTCAAGTTATTTTTGCTCAGATACTTAGTCAAGCCCGGCGGTTTGGATTAAGCAACGAGGCGCGTGTTCTGCGGAAACATCGCCTTGCGCGCTTCGTCGTCCATTTCCTGCTTGAAGCTGAAACGCTCTTTCAGCGCTTCGGCACGCTGAGCCGCAGGATGGGTGTTGATGGCGTCGAGGTGGCGCTTGACGTGTGGCACCATGGTCCATGCGTCGTCGCCCATGATGCGGGCGATCATCCGCGACCAGCCCCACACCGCCATGTCCACCAGTGTGTAGACGTCGCCCAGCATCCACTGGCGCGTCGCCAGGTGATCGTTCACCAGGCGCCAGTGCCGCTCGGCCTCGAAGGTGTAGCGGTTGACGGCGTAATCCTTCGGTTCGGGCGCGAAAAATTTGAAGTGCACCGCCTGCCCGCAGTAAGGGCCGATGCCGGTGGCGACGAACATCAGCCATGAATACATCTGCGCCCGCTCGGCCGGGGTATCGCGCGGCAAGAATTTACCGGTTTTTTCGGCCAGGTAAAGCAAGATGGCATTGCTGTCGAAGACCGTTACATCGCCATCGACCAGCGCCGGCGTCTTGCCATTGGGGTTGATGGCAAGGAATGGCGGCGCGTGCTGCTCGCCTTTTCGGGTGTCCACCGGCACCAATTCGTAAGGCAGGCCAGCCTCCTCTAGGAACAGGGCAACCTTGAGCGGATTGGGCGACGGATGGTAATAAAGTTTGATCATGCAGGCATTCTAAAAAGCAAATCGGATTACCGCAGCGGTACTAACCCAGTGCCTGCGCCTGGATCGCCTTGCCGAGCCGGGCCATGCCCTCGTCGATTCTTGCGACGTCGGCCGTTGCAAAGCTCAGTCTGAAGGTCGATGCGTCCGGATCGACAGCATAGAACGGCGCGCCGGGCACGAAGGCCACGCCCTGCCCGATCGCCCGCCTGGCGAATTCCCCCGCGTCGGTGGTGGCGCCGCCTTCGCCCGTCAGGCGCGCCCAGAAAAAAAGGCCGCCCAGCGGCAGCGCGAAGTCTACCGCGCTCCCAAGCTCGCGCCCGAGCGCCCGGCCCATGGCCATGGCGCGCTCCCCGTACACCTGGCGCACCTTGCGCAGCGTAGCCGGCATGCGGCCCGCCTTCAGGTATTGCGCCGCCGTCGCCTGCGCGAAGGTGCTGGTATGGGCGTCGCTGAATTGCTTGCACATGGTGGCTTTGGCGAGCAGTTCCGGCTGGGCGATCATCCAGCCGACGCGCAGGCCCGGCGACAGTACCTTGCTCAGCGATCCGCAATGCGCCAGCAAGTCGCGGCTGCCGGGAACGCTGCTGCTCAAGGCCAACAGGGAAGGCGGCGGCGGCTCGCCGAAGTAGAGCTCGCCGTACGGATCGTCCTCGACGATCAGCGTGTCGTACTTCACCGCCATCGCCAACACCTTTTTGCGTCGCTCCAGGCTGAGCAGCGCGCCGCTGGGATTGCCGAAGGTGGGAATCAGGTAGACGAACTTCGGCCTGTGCAGTGCAATCAATCGTTCGAGCGCGGCGGTGTCGACCCCGTCAGCATCGACCGGCGCGCTGACGAGTTCAGCGCCATAAAGCCTGAAGCATTGGATGGTCGCCAGAAACGTCGGACCTTCGACAATGACCTTGTCACCCGGCGAAATCATGGTCTTGCCGATGAGGTCGAGCGCCTGCTGGCTACCGGTCGTGACAATCATCTCGTTCGCCGCTACCTTCGCGCCCTTGCCGGCCATGAAAGCACTGAGCTGTTCGCGCAGCGGCTCGAAGCCCTCGGTCGCGCCGTACTGCAGGGCGACGCCGGGGCTTTCTGTCAAAGCCTGATCAACCGCCGACTTGATGCCCTCGACATCGAACATCGCGCTGTCGGGGAAACCGCCGGCAAAGCTGATGATGCCCGGCTTTCCCAGCAGCTTGAACAGTTCACGAATGGCGGAGGTTTCGATGTTGCCGAGGCGGTCAGCGAATTGCAGGGGCATGATGGTGGTTCCGGGTTATTGGCTTTGCCGTGAATGTTAATGCCGTGGTAGGTTGATATGGAACGGAGTCAGGGAGCCCTCATCCCCACCTTCTCCCAGGGGAAGATGGAGGAATTCAAAATTCCCCACCCCGTTCTGGCTGGGCCTGTGATGACCGGGAAAAACGGGATCAGGGCCGCGCGCTGTTTGAGCGAAGCGAGTTTGCGCGGACTCCCGCTTTTCCCGGTCATCGCAGGTTGCCCAGAGCGAAGCGCAGGGACCCAGACAGCCGGGTCGCCTTTTCTTTGCTTACTTTCTTTTGGCGAAGCAAAAGAAAGTGAGTCGCCGCCGGGCGACCCCCGGCCAGCAAAGACCAAGCCAAATCCACCGCACGATGCAACAATCCAGCCCGATGAAAAAAGAACACATCGCACCATTTTTCGCCACCCTAAAAGCAGCCAATCCCATGCCGGTCACCGAACTCGAATACACCAGCGTGTTCGAGCTCCTCACCGCCGTGATCCTGTCAGCGCAGGCAACGGACGTAAGCGTAAACAAAGCAACGCGCCGGCTTTTCCCCGTCGCAGGCACGCCACGGGCCATGCTAAATCTGGGTCTGGACCGGCTGGAGCCCTTCATCAAAAGCATCGGCCTGTACCGCGGCAAGGCGAAAAATTTGCTGGCGACCTGCGCTATCCTGATAGAGCAGCACGGCGGCCAGGTGCCGCGCAGCCGCGAGGCGCTGCAGGCGCTGCCCGGCGTGGGCCGCAAAACCGCCAACGTGGTGCTCAACTCGGCCTTTGGCGAAGCCGTCATGGCGGTGGACACGCACATCTTTCGCGTCAGCAACCGCACCGGGCTGGCGCCGGGCAAAAATCCGCTGGAAGTCGAACTCAAACTGGAAAAGCGGGTTCCGCCTCAATACGTCGTCGATGCGCACCATTGGCTGATCCTGCACGGCCGCTATATCTGCATCGCCCGCAAGCCGCTGTGCTGGCAATGCGCGGTCGCGCCGTGGTGCGACTACCAGCCCAAGACCCCGCCGCCGCCGGCTTGAAACCACCGAATCGAGCGCCCGGCTATTTGCCTTGCCAAAGCGGAAGCCGCTTGGCCATAAAAGCATCCACGCCTTCGCGGAAATCATTGCTTCCGTAACTGCGCCGAATCAGGTCTTCGTCGGCGGGCAGGGCATGCGCCACCAGCCGCCGCAAGCCTTCCTTGGACACGCTCTGCGTCACCGGCGCCAGCGAAGTAAGTCGCTCGCAGAGCTGGGTAAGCGCCGCGTCGATCCCACCCGCCTCGCTGATCTGCAACAGGAAACCGCACGCCAGCGCCTCGTCGGCATCAAGAATTTCCGCCAGCATCAGCATGCGCTTGACGCGCGGCATGCCGAACACCGCGCCGAGACGCGCCAGATTGGCCACCGACAGGCAGTTGCCCAGCGTTTTTGCAATCGGCACGCCAAAGCGCGACACCGGCGTGGCAATGCGGAAATCGCAGGCCGTGGCGATCGCCAGGCCGCCGCCAATCGCCCAGCCCTCGATCACGGCCACGGTCGGCATGGGCAGCGCTTCGAGCCGCTGGATGCACTGGTCGATCTGACGCTCGTACGCCACGCCGTCATCGCCGCTCTGAAAAGCCCTGAACTGTTCGATGTCGGTGCCGGCCACGAAGGCGTCGCCGCCCGCGCCGCGAAACGTCACCAGCCGCACCGACGCATCAGCCTGCAGCTGTCCGAAAATCTGCCCAAGCCGCTCGTACATCGCCCAGGTCATGGCGTTGCGCGCCTGCGGACGGTCGAACGTGACAGACGCCACGCCGTCCTCGATGCTCAGGTGAACCGTGCCGCCACTCATGCGGCGAACGCGCCCTGCGCCTCCAGTTCAGCCTGCTCGTCGGCGCTGATGCCGAGTTCGGCCAGTACCTCGGCCGTGTGTTCGCCCAGCAGCGGCGGATGCCGGCGCACCTGCTGCGGCGTGCCCGAGAGTTTGACCGCGAAGCCGATGTTGGGCACCGTGCCTTCGATCGGGTGGTCAATCTCCATGCGCATTTCGCGCACTTTGGCGTGCTCGCTCCCGAAAGCTTCCGGATAGCTCAGGATCGGGCCGGCCGGAATGCCCGCCGCCAGCAGCGTCTCGACCCAGTAGTCTTTGGGCTGCTGGCGAAAGCTGCGCTCCAGTTCTGTCTCCAGTGCGGCCCGATTCGCCAGCCTGAGTGAAATGGTGGAAAAGCGCGCGTCTTCGGCCAGGTCCGGCCGGTGGATCAACGCGCACAGCTTGAGCCACAGCTTCTGGTTGTTGGCGCCCATCACGAAATAGCCGTCGGAACTGGCCATCGCCTGGTAAGGCGCGGTCATCTTGATGGCCGTTCCCAGCGGCTCGGGCGGCTTGCCGGTGCCCCAGTAGTCGCAGATGTCCCAGACCGAAAAAGCCATTGCCGAGTCGAACAGCGACGCATCGATGTACTGGCCCAGGCCCGTGGCCTTGGCGCCGATGTAGGCCGAAAGCGTGCCATAAATCGCGAACAGCGCGCAGCCGATGTCGGCCACCGGCACACCGGCTTTCACTGGCGGGCCGCCCGGGTAGCCGGTCACGCTCATCACGCCCGACATCGCCTGCGCCATCAAGTCGAAGCCGGGGCGGTCGGCCCAGGGGCCGGTCTGGCCGAAACCCGAAATGCTGGTGTAGACGAGCCGGGGATTGATTTCCTTGAGCACGTCATAGCCCAGGCCCAGCCGTTTCATCGCGCCGGGGCGATAGTTTTCGAGCAGGATGTCGGCGTCCTTCGCCATGCGCAGCAGCAATTTGCGCCCGGCGCCCGACTTGAGGTTCAACACGACGCTGCGCTTGTTGCGGTTCATGTTCAAAAAGCCCAGCGAGTCGGGGCCTTTCATCTTGAAACCCATGGCGCCGCGCGTCTGGTCGCCGCCGCCGGGCGGTTCGATCTTGATGACGTCGGCGCCCAGGTCGGCCAGCAACATGCAGGCATACGGCCCGGCCATGACCTGGCTGATGTCGAGCACGCGCACGCCAGTCAGCGGGAGCGGGCGATTCATAGGACGGATTCTTCGCAAGCAGCCGCTGCGGATCCGGCTCTGCCGGGCCGAAGGCGGCGCCCCCTTGAGGGGGAGGCGGCCGCAGGCCGCTTCGGGGGGGAGCTATTGGTCAAGCGTCGGCTTTCACGTTCGCGTCTTTCACCACCTTGGCCCACTTCCTGGCCTCGACCTTGATGAATTCGCCGAATTTCTCGGTCGAGCCGCCACCGTCCTCTGCGCCGTACTGCTCGAATTTTTCAGCCACGTCGGGCATCACGAGCACCTTGTTGATGTCTTCATTCATGCGCCTGGCCAACGCTGGAGGCAGCTTGCCGGGGCCTGCGAGGCCGTACCAGGTCGTCGCCTCGAAGCCCGGAAAGCCCGATTCGTCCATCGTCGGCACGTTGGGGTGGCCCTTGGCGCGCTTGGTGCGCGTCTGCGCGATCGCTATGGCCTTGCCGCTTTTCACGTACGGCGTTGCCGCCGTCATCGTGTCGAAGCTGTAGTTGATCTGGCCGCCGATCAGGTCGGTCAACATCGGCCCGGAACCCTTGTACGGCACGTGGATGGCGTCGATCCTGGCGGCCAGCTTGAACATCTCCAGCGCCAGGTGCTGCGCCGAGCCGTTGCCGGCCGAGCCGAAGCTGATCTTGCCGGGGTTCTTGCGGCACAGCTCGACTACATCTTTCACCGTCCGAGCCGCCTGCTGCTCGTTGCAGATCAGCAGATTGGGCGTCACGCCGACCAGCACGATCGGCGTGAAGTCGTTCTCGACGCTGTAGGTCATTTTCGGCGTGAGCGCCGGCGCGATGGCGTGGCTGTTGATGTGCGCCATCAAAAGCGTCGCGCCGTCGCTGGGCTGCTTGGTGACGTAATCGGCGGCGATCATTCCGGCGGCGCCGGCCTTGTTTTCGACCAGCACCGGGATGCTCCACATGACGCCGAGCTTTTGCGCGATGACGCGCGCCAGGATGTCGGTGCCGCCGCCCGGCGCGAAGCCGACGATTATGCGGACCGGGCCTGTGGGCAAGGTCTGAGCCCGCAGCATGGGGCTGGCGAGGGTCGCGGCGGCTGCGCCGGTGGCGCCGATAAAAGTTCTGCGTTGCATGATTTTGTCTCCAGATATGAATGAAATAGGGCTCTAGCGCTTGCACCATCAGCGCAAGCAGCTACTAAATTAATAGCAAGTCGAATTTTGCCGCGGGAATTGCTTCAAGCCGCCTTGCGCTCTGGCACGAATGCGGCATGGCTTGAGAAGTGGTCCATCGCGGCCTGCACGCCCGAGCCTGCGAGCTTCACGCCGGCGAGCTTCAGGCCCATCTCGCAGCCGCTGAGCGCCGCCATCAGCGTCAAGTCGTTGCAGTCGCCCAGGTGGCCAATGCGGAACATTTTTCCTTTGACCTTGCCCAGCCCGGTTCCCAGCGAGCAGTCAAAACGCTCGTAAATGATCTTGCGCACCGCGTCGGCGTCGATGCCCTCGGGCGTCATGACGCCGGTCAGCACCGGCGAATACAGCGCCGGGTCGGCGCACTGGATCTGCAGCCCCCAGGCCTTGACGGCCGCCCGCACCCCGACGGCCCAGCGCTGGTGGCGGGCAAATACCGCCTCCAGCCCGTGCGCCAACAGCATGTCGCAGGCTTCGCTCAGGGCGTAGAGCAGGTTGGTGTTGGGCGTGGAAGGCCAGTAGCCGCCGCGGTTCATCTCAATGATCTCGTCCCAGGCCCAGAACGCTTTCGGCAGCGTGGCCTTTTTGCTCGCCTCCAGCGCCTTGGCCGAGACGGCATTGAAGCTGATGCCGGGCGGTAGCATCAAGCCCTTTTGCGAGCCGCTGATACTGACGTCAACGCCCCACTCGTCATGCCGGTAGTCAGCCGAGGCCAGGCCCGAAATCGTGTCGACCAGCAGCAGCGCCGGATGCCGGGCCGCATCGATCGCCTTGCGAACCGCCGCGATATTGCTGGTGACGCCGGTCGAGGTTTCGTTGTGCACCACGCAGACGGCCTTGATCGCATGCCCGGTGTCGGCCTTCAGGCGCTCTTCGATCAGGCCGGCCTGAACGCCGTGGCGCCAGACATCGGCGCCGGGATGGGTCATTACTTCGGTTTTCAGCCCCAGCCGTGCGGCCAGTTTTTGCCACAGCGCCGCAAAGTGGCCGGTTTCATACATCAGCACCTGGTCGCCCGGGCTGAGCGTGTTGCTGAGAGCCGCTTCCCAGGCGCCGGTGCCAGAGGCGGGGTAAATGATGACCGGCTGCCGGGTCTGGAAGATTTGTTTGATGTCGGCCAGCACCTTCAGGCCGAGCGCGGCAAATTCGGGACCGCGGTGGTCGATGGTCGGCAGGCTCATTGCGCGCAAGATGCGGTCCGGCACCGGCGACGGGCCGGGAATTTGCAGGAAGTGCCGGCCCGTGGGATGAAAGTCAAGTATCAGCATGGCGCCTTTTGCTCTGGAAGAAAACCCCCATTTTTTGCATACAAAATTCATTTGTCAACAGGCAACATTGTAAATTAAGGTTACGGCTTGATTTGACACTTCCTAATTTTGCATACAAAATTGACCGATGTCCGCAGAAATCATTCCAATCCCGCGTGCCGCGCTGCACGAACAGGTGGCGCACCGACTGCGCCAGATGCTCGTTGAAAACCGCATTGCGCCCGGCGCCAAGCTCAATGAACGCGAATTGAGCGACGTGCTCAATGTTTCGCGAACGCCGCTGCGCGAGGCGATCAAGATGCTGGCCGCCGAAGGCTTGGTCGAGCTGCTGCCCAATCGCGGCGCCATCGCGGTCGAGCTGACCGAGGCCGACGTGCTCAACACCTTCGAGGTGATGGGCGGGCTGGAAGCGCAGTCGGGCGGACTCGCGGCCGAGCGCATCACCGATGCCGAACTGATTGAAATCAAGGCGATGCACTTTGAAATGCTGGGGGCGTACACCCGCCGCGATCTGCCGGGCTACTACCGGCTGAACGCGGCGATTCACAGCGCCATCAACGCCGCCGCCAAGAATCCGGTGCTGACCGCCACCTACCGGCAGGTCAATGCGCGGCTGCAGGCGCTGCGCTTTCGCTCCAACCAGGACGGCGAAAAGTGGCGCGACGCCGTCAGCGAGCACGAACAGATGGTCGCCGCGCTGAGCGCGCGCGACCCGGTGGCCATGCGCGCCGTCATGGCGCTGCACCTGGCGCACAAGCTGGACACCGTGCTGCAACAACTGCGTGCCGCCGCCAAGGCGAGTTCGGTCAGTAACTCCGTCAATACAAAAGCCTGAAAAATGAACGCACCCCTGCCCCTCAAGATTACCCGGGAAGCCGCCGCCTCCGCATACGACGACGTGGCGCGCGTCAGCAACGAAGTCGCCGGCAGCCTGGCCGCCCGGCTAGCTTCGGAAACTCGGGGCGAAACGCTTTTCTCCGGCTCTGACCGGGGCCGCTATGCGACCGATGCGTCGATCTACCAGATCATGCCCGTGGGCGCTTTCGTGCCGCGCGACACAGCCGATGTGAAGACCGCGCTAGACATCTGCCGCGACCTGCAAGTTCCCATCATCGCGCGCGGCGCCGGCACCAGCCAGTGCGGCCAGACTATCGGCGCGGGCCTGGTCATCGACTACTCCAGGCATGTGCGCAACATTCTGGCCGTCGATGCCGAGGCGCGCACCGCGGAAGTCGAACCCGGCATCGTGCTCGACCACCTCAATGCGGCGCTCAAATCCCATGGCCTGTGGTATCCGGTCGATGTCTCGACCAGCGCCCAGGCGACGCTGGGCGGCATGGCGGGCAACAATTCCTGCGGCAGCCGCAGCATCGCCTACGGCAACATGGTGCACAACGTTTTGGGCGCCACCGCCTGGCTGTCAAGCGGCAGCCTGCTCGAATTGGGGCGCTACGACGCTGCCAGCGGCGAGGCGCGGCGGCTGGGCGATTACGTCAAGGCGCTGTCGGACCAGCTTCGCCCAGAATTGGAGACGATGTGGCCCAAGGTGCTGCGAAGGGTCGCCGGCTACAACCTGGACATTTTCAACAACCAGAGCGAAAAACCGTACACGGCCGACGGCTCGGTCAACCTGTCGCACCTGCTCGTCGGCAGCGAAGGCACGCTGGCGCTGACCAAATCGCTGACGCTGCGCCTGTCGGAACTGCCGCGCGCCAAGGTGCTGGGCGTGGTGAACTTTCCGACCTTTTACAAGGCGATGGATTCGGCGCAGCACATTGTCAAGCTCGGCGACGGCACGCTCACGGCGGTCGAGCTGGTCGATCGAACGATGATCGAGCTGTCGCTGCAAAATCCCGCATTTGCGGCAACGGTGCGAACCGCGCTGATCGGCGAGCCCGAGGCGATCTTGCTGGTCGAGTTTTCGGGCAATTCCAAGGCCGAGCTGACGCCCAAAATCAGGCAACTGGTCGAGCTGATGGGCGAGCTGGGCTTGAGCGGTTCGGTGGTCGAAATGATCGACGACGCGCCGCAGAAAAATCTGTGGGAAGTCCGCAAGGCCGGCCTCAACATCATGATGAGCCTCAAGGGCGACGGCAAGCCGGTCAGCTTTATCGAAGATTGCGCCGTTCCACTGCCGCACCTGGCCGAATACACCGACGCGCTGACGAGGGTTTTCAGGAAATACGGCAGCAAAGGAACCTGGTACGCCCACGCTTCGGTCGGTGCGCTGCATGTGCGGCCCATCCTCGACATGCGGCAGGGCGGCGCAGCCAAAATGCGCGCCATCGCCGAGGAAGCTTCGGAACTGGTGCGCCATTACAAGGGCGCGTTCAGCGGCGAGCATGGCGACGGCCTGTGCCGGGGCGAGTGGATCAAATGGCAGTTCGGCCCGAAGATCAACGACGCGTTTGCGCAGATCAAGAGCCACCTGGACCCGCTCAACCTGTTCAGTCCGAAGCGCATTGTCGATCCGCCCAAAATGGACGATACGCGGCTGATGCGTTTTCCGCCGGCCTACAAGGTCATTGCGATCCGCACAGCGCTCGACTGGAGCGCCTGGAACGTGCAAAACAATCCGGTGACCGAGCAGACCAGTGCGCCCGGCAGCGGCGGCGACCCGGCGCTCGGTTTTGCCAAAGCGGTCGAAATGTGCAACAACAACGGCCACTGCCGCAAGTTCGACGCCGGCACAATGTGCCCGAGCTACCGGGTGACGCGCGATGAAAAGCATTTGACGCGTGGCCGCGCAAACACGCTGCGGCTGGCCTTGTCGGGCCAGCTGGACGGCATCAAAGGCGAGGACGCCCTCGCCAGCGATGCTGTCAAAGACGCGCTCGACCTGTGCGTCAGCTGCAAGGGCTGCAAGCGCGACTGCCCGACCGGCGTTGACATGGCCAAGATGAAGGTTGAGTTTTTGCACCACTACAAGGCGGCGCACGGCTATACGCTGAAAGACAGGCTGGTCGCCCATCTGCCCGATTACGCACGCTGGGCCGCGCGCTTCGCGCCACTGCTCAATCTGCGCGACAAGCTTCCAGGCCTGGCCGCGCTCAGCGAAAGGTTGATCGGCTTTTCGGCGAAACGGACGCTGCCGCGGTGGACAAGCCGGACTTTCTTCAACTCGGGCGCTACAGGCGCGAGCCGCGAAGAAGTGCTGGCCTCAGCCAAGCCGGTTGTGCTGTTCGTCGACACCTTCAACGGCTATTTCGAGCCAGGCAACGCCAGTTCAGCATTAAAAGTGCTGCTAGCGGCCGGCTACACAGCGTATGTAGCTAGCAAAACAATAGCAGACAGAAAAAGCCTATGCTGCGGCCGGACTTTCCTGGCCAGCGGCATGGTCGACAAGGCCAGGGCCAAGGCCGCCGAACTCGTCGCCGCCCTGCTCCCCTTCGCCGAAAAAGGCATAGTCATCGTCGGGCTGGAGCCTTCGTGTCTGCTGACGCTGCGCGACGAAGCGCTGGTGATGGGCTTGGGCGACGCCGCGCAGACCGTCAGCCGCCACGCGCTGCTGCTGGAGGAATTTCTGGCGCGCGAGGCCGCCACTGGCCAGCTTGAAACGCTCAAGGCAAGGCTCAAGCCCGTGACCGAGCCGATCCTGCTGCACGGCCACTGCCACCAGAAAGCGTTCGGCGCGGTCAGCCCGATCATCGACGTGCTTAAACTGATTCCCGGCGCGAAGCCCGAACTGATCGAGTCGAGCTGCTGCGGCATGGCGGGCAGCTTCGGCTACGAGGCCAGCCACTACGATGTGTCGATGCAGATGGCCGAACTCAGCCTGCTGCCCGCCATCCGCCGGCAGCCGGACGCGATCGTGGTCGCAGACGGCACCAGTTGCCGGCATCAAATCAACGACGGCGCGCAGCGCGAAGCGATCCATGTGGCGGCGTTGCTGGCGCGGCAGCTACAAGGCTGAAGGGTCTGCTTCAAGCGGCATGGGTTCCCGGGGAATCGCGGCGAGGCTTTCGTAATAGCGGAATTCGTTGCAGCTCCTGGCCCAGTGGCGATTCGTGTTCTGCTCGCATCCGATGCCGATCAGCTGGCGGCCCGCGGCCTTGACTTTTTGCGCCAGCGGCATGAAGTCGCTGTCGCCGCTGACGACGACGATGGTGCCGACGTGACCGAAGCGGCCGATGTCTTCCGTCGCGTCGAGGCACAGCCTGATGTCGGCGCCATTCTTGGCCGAGCCGCCCGGCGGGAACAGCTGGATCAGCTCGACCGCGTTTTGCAACAGCGCATCGCGGTAGCGGCTGAAATACTGCCAGTTGCAATAGGCCCGGTTGATCGCGACCGGGCCGAATGAGGCGGCCAGGTCGATCACCCCTTGAATGTCGATCAGCGGCTCCTGCACCCGAAAGCGCTTGTCCTGGTTGGCGTAGCCGCCCTCCTGCCTGGCTTCGCACAAACTCGCGTGCAGGTTCTCGAAATCCCAGTACAGGGCCACTGAGGATGGGTTGTCACTGCCGGCTTGGGCCATGAATGCTTTCGCAAATGCAAAACGGCCATCGTAACGGCCCGGCATGTCGTTGCAGTTTGTAACGCGGTTGTCACCAAGTGGCTTTAATCTGGCGGTCCCGGTCAACAATCAGGACATTCAATGAAAACCTCGTTTGCCATGCTTACCACCATCGCACTGCTCGCCAGCGTGTCCGCCTGCGGAGGCGGCGATGCCGCCAACCCGGTGGTCAAACCGCTGCCGGAAAAGGTCGTGATCGGCCATCGCGGCGCCAGCGCGCTGCGTCCCGAGCACACCATCGCGGCGTACACCAAGGCGATCGACGACGGCGCCGATGTCATCGAACCCGACCTGGTTGCGACCCGCGACGGCGTTCTGGTGGCCCGTCATGAAAATGAGATCTCGGGAACGACCAATGTCGCCGACAAGCCCGAGTTCGCCGCGCGCAAAGCCACAAAGCTGATCGACAACGTCAGTATTACCGGCTGGTTCACCGAGGACTTCACGCTGGCCGAACTGCAGACGCTGCGCGCGAAGGAGCGTATTCCGCTGAATCGACCCGGCAACACCGCTTTCGACGGCCAGTTCCAGGTGCCGACGTTCCAGGCAGTCATGGACCTGGCGCGCGCCAAAACGGTTGAAACCGGCCGCACGATCGCGATCTATCCGGAAACCAAGCACCCCAGCTACTTCAAGGCGATCAACCTGCCGCTTGAAAAGCGTTTGGTCGATGCGCTCGAAGCCAACGGCTACCGAGGGAAAACAGCCCCGGTCTTTATTCAGTCGTTTGAAGTCGCCAACCTTAAGGAAATCAGAAAACTGACCGATGTGCGGATTGTTCAGTTGCTGTCGGCCAGCGGCAGGCCTGAAGACTTCCGGCTGGCCGGGGATGCGCGCACTTATGCCGACATCAGCACCGCCGCGGGGCTGCGCGACATCGCGACCTATGCCAACGGCATCGGCCCCGACAAAAACATGGTGATCCCGCGCACCGCGCAGAACACGCTGGGCACGCCGACCTCGCTTGTGGCCGACGCGCACGCGGCCGGCCTGGTCGTTCATCCCTACACCTTCCGCCCTGAAAACCCGTTTTTGCCTGCGGAACTACGCCGGGGCAATGTCGCCTCACAGACCGAGCGCGGCGACCTGGCGGCCGAACTAACGATTTTTCTTCGTGCCGGGATCGACGGGTTTTTCACGGACGATCCTTCGATCGGCCGCGCCGCGCTGGATGCGTTTCCGGCTAAATAACTTTTGCGCAAAACGTAAAAAATCAGCCCAGCCCAATGCTTGAAAGCGGCGCGCCGGGCTGATTCACGTAGCGCGCGGCGCGTCAGTTGCGGTTGGGATTGTTGGGCCTGCGGTCCATGCGATTCGGAACGCCGTCACCGTCGCGATCACCACGTCCACGCGCCCAATTGCCTTGCCGCATTTCCCTGTCGACCCGCCTGCCGGATCTGAACGCCGGCGTGCCTTTTTACGGCAACGTTCCGGCGCCGGGCGATGCGGTCAAGGTCAAGGCACCGCTGATGGTGCAGCTTGCCGCCGTCGATGAGCGCATCAACGCCGCCTGGCCTGCCTATGAATCGGCGTTGAGGAACGCGGGCGTGAAGTTCACCGTGTATCAGTATCCCGGCACCCAGCACGGCTTCAACAACGACACGACGCCGCGCTACGACGCGGCGGCCGCCAAGCTGGCGTGGGAACGCACGGTGGCCTTTTTCAAGGCGAACGTGGCGGCTTGAACCGCTAAGGGTTGGGTGGCGGTCCGAGCTGCGTTATGGCGTGGTTTCGGGCTGCACCCGCTGGTAGCGCACCTCGCGGCGGTGGATGTTGTCGACGCCGATAAACTCGTTCTTCGACGGGAATTTCAGTTCGAAAGCGGCGAAGGGCACGGTCGGCGCCGCTGGCGGCTTGCCGTCCATGCTGGTGTACTTGCGCTTGAGGTTGGTGCCGTCGTAAAACCACGTTCCCGCGTGGTTTTGCTCGATGACGGAGCCGCCGGCATCGGTGATGCGCACCAGTTCCCGAAACTTGCTGTCATCTTCAAGCACCAGGACACGCCTGACACGAACGCCTTTCTCCTCGAATTCCCGCAGCCATGTGCCCGGCAGGCGGTCTTGTACCGAGGCATCCGACAGCGTTCTCGGCGCGTCGTCGCAGCCTGCGAGCAGACCCGCCAGAATGAAGCCGAACGCCGGCCGGCGCCGCATGGCGCGCCTACGCTTTGACTGATGCGGACTTGCGGTCGGCCAGCACCTTCTGCGCCGAAGGCCGCTCGCCAATCAACTTGATATACGGCTTGTAGTCAACGCCTGCGGCAAGCAGCAGGTCTTCGCCCAACACCCCCTTGGTCGCCATGCCGATCAGCGGCAGGCTGGCGAAAGCGGCGCAGTCGGCCTGGGTGAACGTGTCGCCCGCCGCGTACGGCGAAAATTTCACCAGCCGTTTAAAGCCGGCGATATTTCTTTCCAGTTGCTTGCGAACTCTGGCTTGGGCCGAATCGCTCACGGTGCCGCCAAAAAACGCCTGGGCATAAAGCTCCCGCGCGACTAGTTCAAGGTGCAGGTCGATAAAGGTGATGAGCTCGCGCACCTTGCCAGCGGCGAACGGGTCGGCGGGCAGCAAGGGCGGCTCGGGATAAGCCGCCTCGATGTACTCCAAAATCGCCTGGCTTTCGCACAGCGAACCTTCTGGCGTGCGGATATAGGGAATCTTGCCCAGCGGCGAATTTGCCAGCGCGGCCTCGTCGGGGTTCCTGGGCGAGACGAACTCCTCGACGAAAGGCACGTTCTTCTCCAGTAGCGCCAGTTTGACCTTGTTGTAGTAGTTTGAAATCGGAAAGCCGCAAAGGGTGAGCATGGGGGAAATCTCCTGAGGTTGAAGGCCAAGTTTAGGCTGGTCCCGCAGGACCGTGGGTGCTGACGTTGGTATGCGCCGAGGAGCAAGTTACAACAGCCGGTTTGAATCTAATCCGACTGGCTCCGTATCTCGTGGCGAAGGCGAAGCCGGCTGTCATAAGCAGCGCTGATTCTCACAAGCTCGGCCGGCGCAGCCGGATCAATGGCGTTGATACCAAACCCACTCCAGCCCTTGACCTGCTCATATTTGAATAGCACCCCACGCGCGCCCTGCTTGCCCAAAAGGCGGAAACCGCTGTCAATCCGCGTACACGCCAGCCTTCTTGATGACCGGCGTCCATTTGACGATTTCGGCTTCGAGATGCGTCTTCAGGCCAGCGGCGCTGACCTTTTCTGGCGACGCAATTTCAGAACTGAGGTCGGCCATGCGCTGCCTGACCTGCGGGTCCGCCAAAGCGGCCTGCAATGCCGACGTGATCTTGTCGAGCACCGGCTTGGGTGTTCCCTTGGGCGCGTACATGCCGTGCCAGACCTTGACCTCGAAGCCCTTCATGCCCTGCTCGTCGAGCGTCGGCACATCGGGCAACGCCGTCAGCCGTTTAAGCGTCGTTGCGCCAAAAACCTTGACGCGGCCTTCCTTGATCATCGGCACGGTCTGCGTCGTCTGGTCGCACAGCAGGTCGACCTGACCGCCGAGCAGGTCGTTCATCGCCGGGCCGGTTCCCTTGTACGGAATTGTGTTGAGTTCGACGCCGAGCTGGCTCATGAACAGCAGGCCGCACAGGTGCGACACCGCGCCCAGGCCGGCGTTGGCAAGCGACACCTTGTCCTTGTTGGCCTTGACGTAGGCCTGCAGCTCCTTCAGGTTGTTGGCCGGAAAGTCCTTGCGCCCGAGCAAGGTCATCGGCACATCGACGACCTGGCCGATGTACTCGAAGTCCTTCAGCGGGTCGAAGGAAAGCTTCTTGTACAGCGCAGGCGCGGTCGCCATGCCCATGTGGTGGATGAAGATGGTGTAGCCGTTGGGCGCGGCGCGCGCCACCTTGGCGGCGGCGATCGTTCCGCCGGCGCCGACCGCGTTTTCGACCAGCACCGTCTGCCCCAGCGACTTGCCCATGGGAATGGCGATCATTCGGGCCACCACGTCGGTCGGGCCGCCGGCGGCGAACGGAACGACCAGCGAGATCGGCTTGTCCGGAAACGGCGCCTGCGCGAAGCCGGGCAGCGCCAGGCCGGAGGCGATTGCGGCGGCCGAGGCCAAAAGCACGGTTGTCAGTTTCAGTTTCACTTTCATCTTGTCTCCTTGCATTGCATACAGTGTTCCAAAAAAATTCTCCAACTATATTGACGCACGATTTTGAGACGGCGAGCCTTGCAGCACATTCGGACAAACCCCCTCAGTGCCCGCGAGACTGCGCCAGGGTGCGCTGAGCCAGGCGCAGCACCGGTGCATCGACCATGCGGCCGTCGAGACTGAAAACACCGCCGCCAGCCGCAGTGAAGGCAGCCTGTACGCGCCGCGCCCAGTCGAGTTCCTCCGCGCTGGGCGTGAATGCCGCATTGACCACGGCCACCTGCGCCGGATGGATGCACAGTTTGCCGCCAAAGCCGCCGCGCCGGCTGCGCGCCGCGTCGAGGCCGAGCTGCGCCGTGTCGCGCGTTCCGGGCGAAACACCATCGACCGGCGCTGCCAGCGCGGCGCGGCGCGCAGCCAGGACGATCGCCAGCCGGACCGGAGTCAGTTCGGACTCGTCAACGCCGCAGGCCAGACCGGCATCGGCTTGAAAGTCGAGATGGCCAAAAACCAGGCGCAGCACCTGCGGGCACGCGGCCAGCGCGTCGACGGCGTCCAGCCCGGCCACCGACTCGATCAGCGGCAGCAACGCGGACGCCGGTCCCATGGCGGCAGCTACCTCAGCCAGCGATGCGGCCGATTCGGCCTTGGAGACCATCACCGCAATCGTTCCCAGATTACGCAAGGCGCCCAGATCATCGACTTGCCATGCGCTACCGACTGCGTTGATACGCACCAGCAGACGGGCTCGCTCGGCGGCGCTCAGGCTGGGGACGGATCGGACCAGCGCCTGCCGCGCAGCCAGCTTGTCGGCTGGGGCGATCGCGTCTTCCAGATCGATGATCACCGCGTCGGCGCCGGACGCCAGTGCCTTGGCATAACGCTCTGGCCGGTCGGCCGGAACGAACAGGAAGGATCGCGCCGAGGCCAGCGCCGCATGCATCGCTGTATCAAGCATAGGCCGGGCTCTTTTGGCGTTCGACAGTCCAAAGGTTAGCCACCAGCGGCGCGCTGGCAATCCGCCAGAGTGCATCGACGGCAGCCTGCATTTCAGTGGCCGTGGCGCCGCCGCTGAACGCTGCCAGCCGCAGCGCCTTGTCGGTGATTTCCTCGCGGCTTAGCGTGTTACCGGGGTCGCCCTTGGGCTCATCGACCCGTCCTTGCAAAACCCGTCCATCGGTGGTGTAGACAGTCACTTTGCCGACCCAGCGCTTGGGGTAGGCGGCATCGACCTCGGCATCGAGCGCCATGCTGACGCGATCACGCAGCGCCTGCGTGGCGGCATCGAGGAAATGGCGGTCGAACTCGGCCAGACCGGCATGGCCGTATTGCGCCACCAGCCCGAGCACCGTACCCATGGAAAACTTGCTTTGGTGAACGGTAGCGGGCTGCACCACCGGCCCTAGCACGTCGATCGCGCCCTGATGCACGTGCGCGACGATGCGCTCCAGCTCTTCGGGCTTGAGGCCATGCGACTGCATCACCCGCAGCAGCGCGTCGGCTGCCGGGTGCGTGTGCCGGCAGCAGGCATGGTATTTGAACGAGGTTTCGGCCGTTGCCCAGCGTGTGCCGAGGCCGTCGGTGAGTTTGGCGGGGTCGGCGTCGCTTGACATGCCGGCAGCCATGCCCTGCGGTCCCTCCAGAATCGCTGCCGCACCGGTAAAGCCGTCCTCTGCCAAATACGCCGACATCAGCCCGGCGGCCGCCGCATGCGCCGTGTGCAGTTGCTTGCTGTCGGCGGCGGTGCGCAAAAATTCCCACAAACCCGCCGACTGCGTTCCGGCCGAGCCGAAGGCATGCAGCATCTTCGCGGCGTCGAGCTTCAGCAAGTGGCCAACAGCGGCGGCCGCCGCCAGCGTGCCCGCCGTTCCCGTGGTGTGGAAAACCTTGTAGTGCGAGCGGCCGAGAAATTCACCGACACGGATGCCCACCTCGTAGCCGGCGACGCAAGCGGTCAACAGTTGCCGGCCGCTGGCGCCGATCGCCTGCGCGGTCGCAAGCGCTGCTGGAAAGACGACCGTTGCCGGATGGAAGACGGAGCCGTTGTGTACATCGTCCTGCTCGGCGACGTGCGACGCGGCGGCGTTGGCCATCGCCGCGAAATACGGACTGGTACGGGCACGGCTGACGATGATTTCGGCAGGCCCGGCCGGCGGTGTGTCGCAGCCGGTCACGGACTGCGGCCCCATGGCCTGGGCGAAGCGCGTGATGCTGGCGACGGGGCGCGAACCGTGGCCGGCGACGGCCGAGCCGAACCAGTCAACCAGCAGGTCTTCGGCGCGGCGCACGACCGGCTCGGGAATGTCTTCAAAGCGCAGGCTGGCGGCAAAGGCGGCAAGCTCGGCGGAAGGAAAATTCATGCGGGCATCCTTGTAAATAAAAATCGGGTTTTGCGCTTGAGGGGCGTGCGCAAGCAGCTATGTTTTTTATAGCAAAAAGGATCTGGACAAGTTTCGCGCATAGCGGTCCGTCCCACAAGGTTTCAAAAAGATCGCGGCAGTCCCAGCTCATGCTCCGCGATGTAGCTCAGGATCAGGTTGGTCGAGATTGGCGCGACCTGATACAAGCGCGTTTCGCGGAACTTGCGCTCGACATCGTATTCATTGGCAAAGCCGAAGCCGCCGTGGAACTGGATGCAGGCGTTGGCCGCTTCCCAACTGGCCTTGGCCGCCAGGTACTTGGCCATGTTGGCCTCGGCGCCGCAGGGCTGGTGCGCATCGAACAACTCGCAGGCCTTCCAGCGCATGAGGTTGGCGGCTTCGACCTCGATGTAGCTTTCGGCGATCGGGAACTGCACGCCCTGGTTCTGGCCGATCGGCCGGCCGAAGACGATGCGCTCGCTGGCGTACCTGGTCACGCGGTCGATAAACCAGTAGCCGTCGCCGATGCATTCGGCGGCGATCAGCGTTCGCTCGGCATTCAGCCCGTCGAGGATGTATTTGAAGCCGCGCCCTTCCTGGCCAATCAGGTTTTCTTCCGGGATTTCCAGGTTCTCGAAAAACAGCTCGTTGGTTTCGTGGTTCACCATGTTGGCGATCGGGCGCACGGTCATGCCCGATTTTTCCGCCTGGCGCAGATCGACCATGAAGATCGACATGCCTTCGGTCTTTTTGCTCACCTCGGCCAGCGGCGTGGTGCGCGCCAGCAGGATCATCCAGTCCGAATGCTGCACGCGCGAAATCCAGACCTTCTGACCGTTGACGACGTAGCGGCCGTCTTTCTTCACGGCGGTGGTCTTGATCTTGGTGGTGTCCGTGCCGGTGCTCGGCTCGGTCACGCCCATCGCCTGCAGCCGCCACTCGCCAGTGGCGATTTTGGGCAAGTACAGGTCTTTTTGCGCCTGCGAGCCATGGCGCAGCAAGGTGTTCATGTTGTACATCTGGCCGTGGCAGGCGCCGGAATTGCCGCCCGAGCGGTTGATCTCCTCCATCACCACCGACGCCTCTGCCAGGCCCAGGCCAGAGCCGCCGTAGTCAGCCGGTATCAGCGCCGCCATCCAGCCGGCTTTGGTCAGCGCATCGACAAAGGCTTCCGGATAGCCGCGCGCCGCGTCGATCTTGCGGTGGTATTCGTCCGGAAATTCGGCGCACAGGGCGCGAACTGCGTCCCGGATGTCCTGGTATTGGTCGGTTCGGGTTTTGATCATGACGATTCTTTACAAGTGGAAAATTGAACTCAAGCCAGTTCGGCCGTCGCCTGCATGGTGAGCCAGCCTTCATGATCCTCGGCCCACAGCTTCACACGCTTGCCATCCGCTGAAGGCTGGCCGTTCAGCCGGAACGGGTGCAAGTCAAAGGTCGGCCGCACCGCCTTGAACTCGAAGCGCTTGATGAAACTCGACGGCGCTTGCCGACGCACCAGATCGACCAGCAGCGTGGCAATCAGGGGGCCATGAACGATCAGGCCCGGATAGCCCTCGACTTCAGTCACGTACTTGCGGTCGTAGTGGATGCGATGACCGTTGAAGGTCAGCGCGGAATAACGAAACAGCATAACTTCGTCCGGGGTGATCTCGCGCTGCCAGGCGGCGCCCTTTTCCGCGACAGCCCCCTCGGGGGGCGGGGAGGACAAGCCAGTGCCGAGCGTGGGGGACTGCGCAGCGGCGCGATAGACTATGTCGTGCTCTTCGGTCAGCGCCAAGCCTTTTTCGTTGTGGACTTCATGCTTCACCAGCACGAACAACAGATAGCCGGAACGGCCCGCCTTGTGCATGACGGAATCAATCCGCGACACGCGGCGGATGGCATCGCCCACCAGCAATGGGTTCTCCTTCAGCCAGTGCAGCCGGCCGCCTGCCCACATGCGGCGCGGCAGAGGTACCGGCGGCAGGAAGCCGCCGCGTTTGGCATGGCCGTCCGTGCCGATCACGCTCTGACGATGCTGCGGTAAAAAATACAGCCAGTGCCACAGCGGCGCCAAGGCAGAGCCCGGCACCGGCGCCGGATCATCGCGGTCGAGCGTGGCCGACAGCCCGCGAACCGGCGCGGCGCTGATGTCGTCGAGCAGCGTTTCGGTCTTGCCGGACCAGGATTGCAGGTGCGCCAGGGTGGCGGCGTCGAGGGTGCCCGGGTGATCGTTCATGGCCGATCCCTCAGTCCACCGCCGCGCCCGAAGATTTGACAATGCGCGCCCACTTGGCAATGTCTTCGGTCAGCAGCGCGGCGAACTGATCGGGGCTTACCGGCCGCTCGGGCGTGCCAGCCAGCTCAACGCCCTGCTTTTCCAGCGTGTCGCGCAGATCTTTGGCCGCCAACGCCTTGGCCATGCCGCCCTGCAGCCGATCGAACACCTCCTGAGGCACGCCGGCTGGGGCGAACAGGCCGATCCAGAGCGTGCCGTTGTAGCCGGGAACGGTTTCGGCAAGCGTCGGCACATTGGGCAAAACCGGTGAGCGGGCCGGGCCGCTGACCGCCAGCGGACGCAATTTGCCGGCCTGGATATGCGCCAGCGACGACGGCAGGCTGGCGAACAGCATCGGCAGCTGGCCGCCCAGCACGTCGTTCAGGGCCGGGGCCACGCCCTTGTACGGCACATGCTGCAGCGAAACGCCGGCCATGCTGTTCAGCATTTCACCCAAAAGGTGGTTGAGCGTGCCGTTGCCCGCTGAAGCGTACTGGTAATGCCCCGGCCTGGCCTTGACCAGCGCCAGCAACTCCGCCACGTCTTTAGCCGGAAATGACGGATGGACCAGCAGCACATTGGGCACCGCACCGACCAGGCTCACGGGCCGGAAATCCTTCACCGGGTCGAATCCGGGATTCTTGTAGAGCGCCGGATTGATCGCCTGGCTGCTGCTGATGGTCATGAGCAGGGTGTAGCCGTCCCTGGCGCCCCGCGCGACAGCCTGGGTGCCGATGTTGCCGCCCGCGCCGGGCCGGTTTTCGACGACCACGGGGCCGCCGAGCACCTCGCCGAGCTTCTGGCTCACGACACGGCCGACGATGTCGTTGGTTCCGCCCGCCGCCTGCGGAACGACCATGACGATGGGACGGCTCGGGTAGGCCGTTTGTGCCTGCGCCAGTGGCGCGCCGCCGCAGGCCAGCGCCGCGAGCGAGGCCGCCAGCAGCGTGCGGCGGAACAAATCTTTCAAACGAAAAATGCACATGCGTGTTTCTCCTGTGAAGTCAAAATCGCCACTGCTTTCAGCGCTTAAGGCAATGCGGTGCTGAACTCGCGACCTGGCAAAAGCGGTCATGCGGCCAGGCGCTGGGCCGTCCAATACAAGGCCAGAGCCAGCAAGGCCCACGAGCCGCCGCGCACCACCACTGCATGGTAGTGACGCCAGGGCAGCAACACACGGTGCAACAAGCACCAGAGCGCGACCGCCGCGAGCTGGCCGGCTTCAACGCCCAGGTTGAAGCCGGCGAGTCCCCAGACCAGCAGCGCGCCCGAAATGCCGGCTTCGGTCATCACGCTGGAAAAAGCCAGGCCGTGGATCAGGCCGAACACCAGCGCCAGCACATCGCCGCGTATCCAGCGCACCGGATACAGATTGAGCAGCGCCGACGCCGCGATCGTCAGCGCAATCAGCGGCTCGACCCAGACGGGCGACGCCGTGATGCCGCCCAGCGTCGCCAGCGCCAACGTGACCGAATGGCCGACGGTGAAGCCGGTAACTGTCAGCAGCAGTCTGGCAAAGCCTGTACGCCGGCTGGCGCCAGGCGCAACGCCGGGTGAGGCAACCAGTTTCGGGAAAAGCACGACGGGTAGCAGCAGCGCAAGCAAGAAAGCCAGGTGGTCGTACCCTGTCAGGATGTGGTGCATGCCTTCGTCGAAAAACTGCGCCAGCGTGGCGAAACCGGTTTGCGGCAGCTGCCGCGCTGGCTGCGCGCCCTCAGGCTGACCGGCTTGCCGAAGATCTATCGCCGGCCGATCCAGCGGCGCCAGCACGGTCGCGAAGGGCTTGCCGCCCATCGTTCCGTTCAGCAGCAGGCGATGCGTCGGGTCGACATCCTTGAGCAGCCGGTAGTCGAGCGACAGGCCCGCCGGCGCCGCACAGGCGAGCGGCGCGGCAAGACGAATGTAGGCGCCGTCGCTGCGCTGCTCCAGCGTCTCGAACGCCCATGCGATGTCCAGCGGCTGGCCGGCGCAGCGCAGTAACACGCCAGCCGACACCCAGCGTGCGATTTCGGGCGTCGCGCGCCTGATTTCAGCCCAGCTTAACCGCCGGTCGTCGTCGGCGTCCAGACTGTCGAGCGCGGCATCAACGTCCTTGAGCGCCAGTGACAGCCGCACGCGCAGCGCGCCCGTCGTGGAGGCCTCAACGCCAGCCTCGCTCAGCACAAAATAAGCGTCGCTCGCCTTGTGCGCCCGCGCCGGGCCGGTCAGCCCGAATACACCCGCCGCAAATACCAGCAGCCAGACGCATGTCCGCCAGGGCCTCATGGCTTTTGCGCCGGTTGCCAGCGCGCCAGCCGGGCATCTTTCAGTCCGGTCGTTTGCAAGGCGCTGCGCAGCCTGTCGACATCCGGCCCGCGGCCGCCCGACTGTGCCGCCGTAAAAGCAAGCCACCAGTCGAACGGCTCTTTTTGCAGTTCGATGTTGGCCGCCGCGTAAGGCCAGGCGGCACCGGGCGCGTCGTCCAGCCAAAGCGCGGCGAGCGCTCGCTCCCGGGCGTGCAAGGCGCTGTCCTCGCCGCGCGCATCAAGGGCGGCAAAGCGTTCTGCGATTTCACCGGCGACGGTTTTCCAGCGCGCATCGCCCCGCAGCTTCAGCGCTTTGGCCTGCCGAATCAGCACCGAATCGCTCGCCGGCTGTCCGGCCAGCACGTCGAGCGCGTCGGCAGGTTGCGACTGGCGCAGCAGCAAGTCGGCAAAGGCCAGCGCGGTGTAGCCGTCCGGTGCCAGGCGCAGGCTGGCCTCATACGCGGCTTTGGCAGCCGCGTCGCGCCCGGCACGCTCTTCGCTTTCGGCCAACAGCGACAGCAGCCATGCGCGCACCGACGCGTCGCGGCTTTGGCGCGCCAGCGCCTCAAAGCCGAGCCGCGCCTGGTCGAACTCGCCGCGCAGCGACCGGGTTTCCAGAAGGCAGGCGCCGGCATAAAGGGCTGCGCCTGCAAGGCGGACCTTCTCGCAGGCCTGCTCCGCATCGTCGTAGCGGCCCGACAGACGTTCGAGGGTCGCCATCGTCAGCCAGCCCTGCGCCAGCGCCGGTTCGCGCGTGAGAGCTGCCTTGAGCGTATTACGCGCGGCGCCGAATTCATGACGGCTTTGCTGCACCGTTGCCTGAAGCACAGCGAGTTCAGCAGGCGCGTTGGGCCGGTCCCACCATGGCGCCAACGCGGCTTGCGCGCGGCCAAGGTAGCGGGGGTCGGCCGTGGTCCGGGCCAGCGCGATCCAGCGGCGAGCCGCCTGCGCAGCCGCCTCCGGACTCGCAGCGGGAACTCGAATCCTTTCGGGCAGGCGTTCGACGACTTCGGCGTCGCTTTGCGGTATCCATTCGCGCGGCGCGGCTTGCGCACATACCAGCGCAAAAAGCGGCACGGCGCATGACAGGAGGCGAATGGCGATCTTCATGGTTGATGGCAACTATAGCGGCGCGCAAAAAAAAATCGGCGTGCCGCGAGACACGCCGAAATTCATAAACCTGAATACTTCAGGAAAGCGGTTCGCCCAGGTTGCCGGCGGACCGACAACGCGCGTCTAGCTGTCGAGCGCAGACGGCTCGGTGGTTTCCGGCGAGGTCGCCGCGATCGAGTCGATTTCTCTCGGCTCTGTAGTCTCAGACGTCGTGGCTATCACGCCGTTCACCGCGACGAAAAAGCTGTCTTGCACAGGGGTTGGGGTCGGGGCCGGACCCGCATCCACCACACCGCCGCCACTGCTGCCGCCGCACGCCGCCAGGGCGAACGTTACAAGCGCGGCGCCGGTCACTTTCAAGATTTGAGCAGTCATCGTCTTGTCCCCTTAGTTATTGCCAGGCAGCGGCGTGTTGAAGTACGGGAACGTCGTCTTGAAATCAGCCGCGGTCTTGCGAACGCCATCGGTCAGCGGCAAGCTGCCGGAGGGCGCGTCCGACGGTTTGCAACCCACTTTCAAGGTGTCCGTCGCACCGGTCAAGAAGCACAGCGCACCCATGGCGACCCGCAGCGACACGTCAACTACGTCGTCGCCGGGACGGCGTCCATTTGGAAAACCGGCATTGTCACCTCCAGCAACCCCAAGCGGATTCTGGAGCGCTGACACCGGAGTTGTTGTGTTCAGGCGCAGCATCTCGGAAGCCACAACGTTTTTGGGCTGGTTCACGCCTTCCAGTCCCTTCAGGAACACGGTGACCAGGTCATTGCGCGGGAAGTTGGTCGGTGCCTTGGCACCCAAAATGGTTTCGACCAGTGCCGGCAACGTTGGATTGGTGACGTAGTTGATGAACTGTGTGTCCCCAGACGGCCTGGAGGTGTTGAAACGGTCTTTGTCGTTCAGGCCAATGACCACCTCGTTGACCAGCGGCATGCCGAGGCGGGACACCTGCGTCCAGGCACCACCGTCCTTGCTCGCGTTGTTGTAACCTTTTGGCGAAGGATTGATTAGCCGCCCCTGGCGCACGCTCGATGTCGTGTATGCGCCGATCACCGGGTCTCCGGCTGTGCGCAGACATGAAATCGGCACTTCGAGCGCGATCGATGAAATGTTCTTGGCTTCAAGATCGTTTTTATTGCCGTTGGCCTCGGGGCCAAGCGGGTTGAGATTGAACAAGTCGAAAATCTTGCCGACGGCGATATAAAACGGCTCTTTGCGCTGGCCGACGAAGACCCTGCCCTCGCCGCAGCCGGGAATCGCGACGCGGTAGATGTGCTGGTTGGCATAGGCCTCATAACCGGCGGCGCCGCCGAAGGTCTTGGCGCCGATGTTGTCTACGGGCTTGTCAAATACCGTTGCGCCGCCCACTGCGTTGCTAAGGCGGGTTCGGCTTCCGCTGCGGCGGTCTTCCTTGACCATATCGATGGTGTAGGTTTCGCGCACGTTGAGCTTGGGGTCGTTGACGGCGCTCAAAGTGCCCGAATTGATCAGGGGAATGCCAATGGCCTGACCGCCGATGGGCAGCGTCAGTCCCTTGGAGGTGTTGGTGAAGCGAAACTGAAAGGTGATGTGCTCTTTCGCATCACCGACATTGTCGACATGGATTTCATACAGCCCGTTTTGATCGAACTTGAAGAAGTTCGGGCCGCCCTGAGGATCCTGGAACGGAATGTAGTTGGCGATCATGGTCACGAAGTCCTGCCGGCCCGGCTCGTAGCTGCGGAACATGTAGAGGTCGGTGCCGTCAACCGCGGGCAGGTTGCCGATGAAGGGCGCTTCGCGGTGGCTTGAGGCCAAAGCCGGCGTTGAGGACATCGCGGCAAGCGCAGCGGCAACGGCCGCGGCGCAGACCATTTTATTATTGATAAATCGTTGCATGAATATCTCCTGGAGGGTCGGATGAAGGTTAATGAAAGCCAAAGTCATGCTCTCCGTTACATAGCGAATTCTTTGTAGTCCCCCGCTGATATTGACTTAGGAATTCAACGCCAGCGCGAAAACACCGGCGGACGGCGCTTCTCAGCGATCGATCAGCCCGGCCAGGACGCCGGGATCGAAATGTTGCAAGACAAAATCCGCGAGACCGTCGAAGACCGAGTCCAGCGTGGGTGTCGCCGCGCCGAACAGCGCCTGCAACACCTGCGGGTCTTCGAACATGCCATGCAAATAAACGCCGAGCACATTGCCCGCCGCGTTTTGCCACGCCAGGTTGTCAGCGATTACTGGATACGCCACCTCGCCGGCGGCGGCCATGGCCGGGTGCGGCGCGGTCCGGCCATGGTGAATCTCGTAGCCCTGCACGGCAACCCCCGACAGGGCGGCCCACGGTCCGCGAACCGCTTCGAACGCAGCGCTCCGATGCCGGACGGTCTTGACCGGATCGAACACCGTGACCACCGGCAGCAAGCCGAGTCCGGGCCCGTTGCCGTCGATGCCGTGCGGATCGATCAGCGCTTCGCCGAGCATCTGCAGGCCGCCGCAAATGCCCAGCACCGCGCCGCCCCGTCCCGCATGCGCCGTGATCGCCTGGTCCAGGCCTTGCGCACGCAGCCAGCCAAGATCGCTGGACGTTGCCTTGGAGCCGGGCAGGACGATCCAGTCCGCATCCGCCAGTTCCGCCGTGCTGCGCACCCACTTCAGGCGCACATCGGGGACGTTTTTCAGCGGCTGGAA
>Ga0136611_10000454_pt1 | contig 26821 bp, 25 predicted proteins | sample AntDrymUQ2232306_2_FD_106645 | JGI IMG/M metagenome (GOLD analysis project Ga0136611, IMG submission 106645) | Polar desert sand microbial communities from Dry Valleys, Antarctica - metaG UQ223 (23.06) | ecosystem: Environmental > Terrestrial > Soil > Desert | place: Antarctica: Dry Valley...
AGAGGCGACCGGGCCACGACTCCTGACGACGCTGCGTCGCTCAGGAAGCATGTCTACCTACTGGTCGGTAGGGGTACGATCCGCTGAATGAACGAAGCCGCCGTTCTCGAGGAACTGACTCCCGTCGCCGCACAGCTCACCGAGCGCCACTACGCGTCCTGCAAGCCGTGGTACCCGCATGAATACGTGCCGTGGGAGATGGGTCGGGCGTTCGTGGCCGGTGAGGAGTGGGACCCGAACGAGGTGCCGTTGCCGGAGGCGGTTCGCAGTGCGCTGTTCGTCAACCTGCTGACCGAGGACAACCTGCCGTACTACTACCAGACCATCGACCGGATGTTCGGCAACACGGGTCCGTGGCGCGAGTGGTCGCATCGGTGGACGGCGGAGGAGGCGCGCCATTCGATCGCGCTGCGCGACTTCATGACCGTCACCCGATCGCTCGACCCGAAGGCGCTCGAGGACGGCCGGATGATGCAGATGTCGGGCGGCCAGGTCCCGAATCCGGCGTCCCCGATCGACGGCTTCGTGTACGTCGCGCTGCAGGAGCTGGCGACGCGCATCGCGCACCGGAACACGGGACGTGCGCTCGTCGAGCACCTCGGCGAGGATCATCCCGTTGCGAAGGCCGGCTACGACGTCATCAGTCGCGTGGCCGCCGACGAGAACTTCCACTTCCTCTTCTACCGCGACCTCACGTCGGCGGCGCTCGAGATCGCGCCGTCGGTCGTGTTGCCGGCCATCGAGCGTCAGGTGCGCGAGTTCGAGATGCCCGGCACCGGAATCCCGGGCTTCAAGCACCACGCTGCGCTGATCGCCGACGCCGGCCTGTACAACCTCAGCCAGCACCACGCGCAGATCCTCGAGCCAGTGGTCCTGAAGTGGTGGAAGATCGAGTCGCTGCAGGGGCTGACCACGGAGGCCGAGATCGCGCGCGACAAGGTCATGCGCCAGATCCAGCGCATCGGCAAGATCGCGCGTCGCCTGGCGGAGCGTGCGCGTGACGCAGCCGACAAGGCGCGGCTGGTCGTGACCGATCGCCAGCCCGAGCCCGTCAGCGGCTGACCCGTACGCGCGGCGTGCGCCGCCGCTCAGTCGCCGACGACGCCGTCGATGCGTTCGCGGATGAGGTCGACGTGCCCGAGGTGGCGGCCGTACTCCTCGATCATGTGCACGAGGACCCAGCGCATGTTCGGCCGGTTGCCGTGTCGCGCCGCAGCGGACAGCTGCCCGAGATCGGCGACCCCGGCGAGGATCTGCGCACTTGCCTCGACCTCGGCGTGCCACGCTGCGAGCGAGTCGGCGAGCGACGTCTCCGCATCGACCTCGAGGTCGCCGTCCGGCCGCTCCTGCGTGTAGTAGATCGGCGGCGCGTCTTCGCCGGCGAAGCAGCGCCGGAACCAGTTGCGCTCCACCTCTGCGAGGTGCCGCACGAGGCCCGTCAGCGTGAGGATGCTCGGCGGGCACGACGCGGTCGCCGCAGCAGCGTCGGACAACCCGTGCGTCTTCAGCTCCAGCGTGGCGCGGTGCCAGTCCAGGAACTGCACGAGGACGGTCCGCTCGTCCGGTGCCCAGTCCGGGTCGAGTCGCTCAACCACGGAGGGGTGCCGTGAACGGCTCGCCGTCGAACCGATCGACAGTCGTGAACGTGTCGATCGGTCGACGCGTCAGCTTCGTGATCTGGCGCTCCGGGTGACCGAGGAAGATCGTCGCGACGAGCGCATGGTTGTCAGGTAGGCCGAGCATCGGGCCCGCCACCGGCTCCGTCGCCGACAGGAACGTCGTCATCACGCCGCTGAGGCCGTGGTGGCGCGCGGCGAGCAGGATGCTCCAGCAGAACGGGTAGACGGACGCGCCGCCCGTCATTGCCGGGCGCTGCAGGTTGCCGTCCATGAGCGCGACCTTGCCGAGGTCCGCGGCGACGGCGAGCACGACCGGGATCCGCTCGATCCCGTCGAGCAGCGGGTTCGGTGTGGGGATCGGGTCGGCCGTCGCGTCGGAGCCGTGCGCGAACGGCGTGGCGCCCGTCGCGCCGAGGCCGACGTACTGGTTCCAGACCGGGTGCATCAGCGTCGCCATCTCGCGACGCAGCACGGGGTCGCGCACGACTGCGACGCGCCACGGCTGGCGGTTGCCGCCGCTCGGCGCGAAGCGCGCCGTGTCGAGGATGTCGAACAGGTCGGCGTCGTCGACCGGCTCGTCGGTGAACGTGCGCGCCGCGCTCGTCGTGCGCAGTGCCTCTCGAAGCTCCATGCGCCTTTCTAGCGCGGCCCGCGCACCGCTCCCGGACCTTGCGTCAGCGGGCGCCCGCCTCTGCGACCTTGCGGCGGACGACGTTGAGCGCGGAGCCGGCGCGGAACCACTCGACCTGCTCGGGGCTGAACGTGTGCACGCCCTCGAAGTCGATCGTCGTGCCGTCGGGCTTCACGATCTGGCATCGCATAACCTCGCCCGGCACGGGCGGGAGGTTCAGGACGTTGAGGCGGTCGTCCTCCTCGATCAGGTCGTACGTGGCGGTGTCGGCAAAGGTCAGCGGGACGAGTCCCTGCTTCTTCAGGTTCGTCTCGTGGATGCGGGCGAAGCTGCGGGCGAAGATCACGACGCCGCCGCGGTAGCGCGGCTCCATCGCCGCGTGCTCGCGTGACGAGCCCTCGCCGTAGTTGCGGTCGCCGATCGCGCACCAGCGCACGCCGGACTCGCTGTACTTCTTCGCCAAGTTGGGGAACGTGTCGACGCTTCCGTCGCGGAAGTCCTTGCCCTCACCGACTCCGTCGTTGAACGCGTTGACCGCGCCGAGGAACAGGTTGCCCGAGATGTTCTCGACGTGGCCGCGGTAGGTGAGCCACTTCCCGGCAGCCGAGATGTGGTCGGTCGTGCACTTCCCCTTGGCCTTCATCAGGATCGGCAGGCCGTGGTAGTCGTTGCCGTCCCACGCGGGAAACGGCTGCAGCAGTTGCAGCCGGTCGCTGGTGGGGGAGACCTCGACCACGACTCCGGAACCATCGGCCGGCGGCGGCGTGAACGTGTTCGCGCCGGGGTCGTAGCCCTTGTCCGGGAGCACCTCGCCGACGGGCGAGTCGAGGTACACCTCCTCGCCGGCGTCGTTGATCAGCGGCTGCGTCGTGAAATCGAAATCGAGGCGACCACTCAGTGCAAGTGCAACGACCGTGTCCGGCGAAGCGACGAAGCTGAGCGTATTCGCGGAGCCGTCGTTGCGCTTCGGGAAGTTGCGGTTGAAGCTGTTGACGATCGTGTTCGGCTGGCCGTTCTCCGACGGCGGCCGGTCCCACTGGCCGATGCACGGGCCGCAGGCGTTGGCGAGCACCGTCGCACCGATGGCCTCCAGCTGCTGGATCAAGCCGTCGCGCTCCACCGTCGCCCGGATCTGCTCGGACCCTGGCGAGATCAGGAGGTCCGTCTTCGCCCGCAGCCCTCGCGCCGCGGCCTGCCGGGCGATCGACGCAGCACGCGTGATGTCCTCGTAGGAGCTGTTCGTGCAGCTGCCGACGAGCGCAGCGCTGATGTCGAGCGGCCACCCGTTCACCCGCGCCTCCTCGCCGACGGCGGCGCCGATGCGGTTGGCGCGGTCGGGGGAGTGGGGGCCGTTGATCAGCGGCTTCAGCTGGTCGAGGTCGATCTCGATCACCTGGTCGTAGAGCGCGCCGTCGTCGGCGCGCAGGTGTTCCGCCACCTTGTCGGCGGCGTCGGCAATCGCCTCGCGGCGTGTCGCCTTCAGGTACATCGCGATGTTGTGGTCGTAGTCGAAGACGCTGCACGTCGCGCCGATCTCGGCGCCCATGTTGCAGATCGTCGCCTTGCCGGTTGCCGAGATCGTCTCCGCGCCCGGACCGAAGTACTCGACGATCGCGCCGGTGCCGCCTTCGACCGTCAGCACGCGAGCGACCTCGAGGATCACGTCCTTGGGCGCAGACCAGCCCGACAGCGCTCCGGTCAGCTTCACGCCGATGACCTTGGGCCAGCGCACGTTGAACGGGAAGCCGGTCATCACGTCGACCGCGTCCGCGCCGCCCACGCCGATCGCGACCATGCCGAGGCCGCCGGCGTTCGGTGTGTGGCTGTCGGTGCCGATCATCATTCCGCCCGGGAACGCGTAGTTCTCGAGCACGACCTGGTGGATGATCCCGCTGCCGGGCCCCCAGAAGCCGATGCCGTACTTCGCGGAGACTGAGCGGAGGAAGTCGTACACCTCGCGGTTGGTGTCGATCGCGACGCCGAGGTCGATCTTCGCGCCGACCTTCGCCGCGATGAGGTGGTCGCAGTGGACGGTCGACGGCACCGCGGTCGTCGGAAGACCGGCGGTCATGAACTGCAGCAGCGCCATCTGCGCCGTCGCGTCCTGCATCGCGACGCGGTCTGGCGCGAAGTCGTTGTAGCTCTTGCCGCGCTCGATCGCCTGGTTCTCGGACGTGAGGTGATTGAGGAGGATCTTCTCGGTGAGCGTCAGCGGACGGCCGAGCAGCTCACGACCACGCTCGACGCGGCCGGGGAGCGTGGCATACACGCCCTCCACGAGCTCGATCGGTGTTCCTGCGCCGGCGATCCCGCTGTCCGGGTCGCCTGCTGCGTCACGTGCGTTGCTCATGTGGGTGCTCCCGTGCTTGCTTTTCGTTCCGTTGTAGACAACTCTAATACAAGTGCAGTCGTCGGCCAACTCGTTCCTGCTCATCGTCGTCCGGAACTGAACCGTGCGAGTCATCCGCTATCAGGAGATCGCGGACTCGCTCCGCGAGCGCATCTCCGCGTCCGGCGCGGGCACGCTGCTGCCGAGCGAGGCGGAGCTGTCGGGCGAGTTCGGCGTCAGCCGGGTCACCATCCGGCGTGCGCTGGAGGTGCTCCGCGAGCGTGGTCTCGTCGACTCTCGGCAGGGCTTCGGCTGGTACGTCGCAGCCGAGCCGCTGCGTCAGCGCCTGGGCGAGCTGGCGACGATCGAGGGCCAGCTCGCGGAGAGCGGGATCCACGCGGAGCGGCGGGTGCTCGAGTTCGCGTTCGTCCCCGCACCCGACCGAATCGCGTCCGTGCTGCAGGCGGAGCAGGTGCTGCGGGTGAAGCGGCTGAACCTCGCCGACGGCGAGCCGTTCGCAGTGGTGACGGTGTGGTGCCCGGCCGAGCTCGCGCACAGCATCAGCCGGCGCAACGTCGAGCAGCAGCCGTTCTACGAACTGCTCGGCATCCCGCTGCGCGGTGCGACGCAGACGATCGGCGCCGACGGGGCGTCCGCCGGCGACGCGGCGCTGCTGCACGTCCCCGCACTGAGCCCGGTGCTGCGCTGCGAGCGGATCACGACCGACACCTCGGGCCGGCCGGTGCTGCTCAGCGAGCACGTCTTTCCCGCCCACCGCACCGAGTTCGTCGTCGAGCTCCCGAACGCCGCCCCCAGCGTCACCCCCACCGGCCTGCGACTGGTCGAGTAGACCGCTCGCTCGCTTCGCAGGAGATGGTCGGCGCGTCGGGGGGTTTCGGCCGCTCGTCGGGCGCGGAACCCATGCTCCGGAGGAGGTGGTCGGCGCGTCGGCGATTCGGCCGCTCTGTGCGTCCAGACTTCTTCGCTTGTGTCGTGGCGAGAGCACGCTCGACGTGCTCCAATCGGGACACAACCGCGCCGAACAGTTGGCGAGGCTGACCGGTGAGCACCCTCCATGGCGACGGAAGGAGCGGCCGGTCGGTCGAGCCGTTCCGCCCTCCGGAGCATGTCTTTCGGTCTCGTCCGTACCGCCGAGTCCGCGCCCGACGCGGTGGCACGTGAGCGGATCCGCTAACATGCCGCCGTGGCCACCGCTGCCGACACGCTCCGCGACATCCGCCGCCAGGCGGGCCTGACGCAGCGCGAGCTCGCCCGTCGCGCCGGCATTCCAGCGACGGTGCTCAGCGCGTACGAGCGTGGCCGCCGTGAGCCGGGTGCCGAGGTGTTCCTCGCGGTCGTCCGGGCAGCCGGGTTCGACATGGCGTGGGTGCGCCGGCTCGACGACCGGCGTCAGGGTCAGCGGCTCGCGCAGGTGCTCGAGCTCGCGGAGGCGCTGCCGTACCGGCCGCGCCCGATGGCGCACCCGCGGCTCGCATGACCACGACGCTCGTCGAGAAGATCGGGGCGCTCGCAGATGCGTTCACGGTCGCAGCGGTGCCGCACGCGTTCGGCGGCGCGCTCGCACTGGCGTACGCGACCGAGGAGCCGCGCGGGACGCGCGACATCGACGTCAACGTGTTCGTGGAGTCTGCGCAGGTCGATGCGGTGTTCGCGGCGCTCCCGACGGAGGTGCGCCGCACGTCGGCGGACGTGGACACGGTGCGCCGTGACGAGCAGGTCCGCCTGTTCTGGGACGACACGCCGGTGGACCTGTTCTTCTCCGCGGGTCAGGCGCATCACGTTGCTGCGTCGCGCACGCGCACGGTCGACTTCTCGGGCCGCCGCATCGCCGTCCTCGCGCCGGAGGATCTCACGGTGTTCAAGATGCTGTTCGACCGATCGAAGGATTGGGTCGACATCGAGGCGATGCTCGAGTCGGGGACGGTCGACGTCGAGGCAGCGATCGCGTCGGTGACGCCGTTGCTCGGCGACGACGACCGCATCGAGCGCCTCCGCCACCTCGCCGCACGCCTGAGCGGCCAGGACACCGGCTCGTCCTGAACGCCGGCTCGGATTCCGCCGACGTTTGTCGTCAGATGGCGGTCAACAGCTCACACACGCCAGAAGTCGGCGCACGGCTACGGCGCGAGGGGGTCGTACGGCACGAACGCGTCGTCGACCAGGAGCGCGGCGGTGTGGGCAACGTCGAGCGCCGCGGACGCAGCCACGTCGTCCTGCCAGCCCCATGCCAACAGCTCGCGTCCGCTGGCGGACGCCGCCAGCGATTCGTACAGGCGCGGCCGCGCGCCGACGAACGCCGCGCGAGCCGCGGCGGCCTCGGGCGAACAGCACGGTGCATTGATCGCGGCGGCCGGATCGAGCGTCGCGAGGATCGCACCTGCGCCGAGCGCGTCCTCGATGGCTGGGCGCAGCGGGCCGGTCGCGCCGTTCCACCGTTCGCCCGCTGCGATGATCGCGATCGCGCCGTCCGGACCAGCGAGCCGGCGCGCTGCAGCCGCGGTCGCCCATGCGTTGCGGATGCACCCGGCGAGCACGTGGCGCGCACCGTGCTCGCGCGCCGCGAACGCAAGGGCGGAGCCGTTGGGAGACGGCAGGACGATCATCGTGCCGCGCTCCAGGGTGAGGAGGTCCGTCGGCGACAGCGACGGCCCGCCTTCCTCGCGCCATCCGGCGAGCACCGCGCGCCGCTCGGCCGCGTACGCAGCTGCGTTGGCGTCCGCCCACCGGTAGGGGAAGACCGTCCCGCCCGTCTCGATCACCGCGCTGACCGCAGTCGTGAAGCGGAGCACGTCGACGATCACCACGACGTCGGCGACAGGTGCGAGCGTGCGCAACCCGTTCGGGCCCCAGTCGAACCGGTATGCGAACCCGTCCTGCATGCAGAACTCTGCCGGCCGGGCGCCCGATCCGTTGGAGCGCTCGAGCTCCGCGACCAAGGGCTACCACTGCTCCCAGTGGACGATCGGCTCGAGCGGGAGCCGCTTGGCGGGCTTGAAGTCGGTGCCGATCGTGTACGCGATCGGGAACAGCCCGGCCTGCGTCACGCCGTCGGGGATCCCGAGCAGCTCGGCGGCCTTCTTGTCGCCGTCGTTCAGCATGTGGATCGTCGTCCAGGCGGTGCCGAGGCCCCGCTCGCGCGCAGCGAGCATGAAGCTCCACACCGCGGGCAGGAGCGAACCCCACGCGCTCGCGCCCTGCATCACCGGGACTCGATCGAGGTTGCCCGTGATGCACGGAATCATCATCACCGGGACGCGCTGGAAGTTGTTGGTGAGGTACTCCGCCGAGTCAGTGACCCTGTCGCGCTGCTCCGCGCGCAGATCGCCCTCGGGGAACGTGTTGCTCGCAGCGAACTTGCGGTACTCCGTGAAGTTCTCGCGGTAGATCGCAGCGAGCGCATCCTTCTTCGCCTGGTCGGTGACGAAGAGCCATTGCCAGCCCTGGCTGTTCGATCCGGTCGGAGCCTGGACAGCCAGCTGGAGGCACTCCTCGATCACCTCGCGCTCGACGGGCTTGTCGAAGTCGAGCCGCTTGCGGACCGCGCGTGTGGTGGACAGGACTTCGTCGGCGGAGAGGTTGAGCTTCATCGTGCGAAGTCTCGCGCCGCGGCTGCGAGAGTGACGCAGTGAACGCCGACGCACATCGCGGCAGGGGTGACGACTACCTCGCGATCAACCTCGCCAACTGGAACAGCCGGGTTCCTCATCACGTCGCCGGCTATGGACTCGACAAGTACCGCTCCGACCCGGCGTGGCTGTCGGAGGTCGTGCGGTTCGATCTGCCGCGACTCGGCGACATCCGCAATCTCGACGCCGTCCACCTCCAGTGCCACATCGGCTCGGACACGCTGTCGCTTGCCCGGCTCGGTGCCCGCAGCGTCACCGGGCTCGACTTCTCGCAGCCGGCGCTCGACGCGGCAGCGCAGCTCGCCGCCGACACCGGCGCGGACATCCGCTGGGTGTGCTCGGACGTGTACCGCGCGCTCGACGTGCTGGAGCCGGCGTCGTTCGACCTCGTGTACACCGGCGTTGGCGCGCTCTGCTGGCTGCCGAGCGTCCGGCAGTGGGCGGAGGTGGTGGCGGCGCTGCTCCGCTCCGGCGGGCAACTGTTCATCCGCGAGGGGCATCCGGTGCTGTGGTCGCTGTGCGACCCGCGTGACGACGAGCTCGTCGGCATCGAGTTCCCGTACTTCGAGATCGCGGGAGGAACGCCTTTCGTCGAGGAGCAGACGTACGTCGACCACGAGGAGCCGCTCGAGTCGCCGGCGATCATCAGCTTCAACCACGGCCTCAGTGAGATCTTCAACGCGCTGTGGGACGCCGGCCTCACGATCACTGCGTTCGAGGAGCACATGAGCGTGCCGTGGAACCCACTCGGCGCAGCGTTCATCGAGGTCCCCGACGTGCCGGGGGAGTACCAGCTGCGCGAGAAGCCCGAGCGGCTCGCTGCGACCTACACGCTGCGAGCACGCAAGCGCTGAACTGTCACACTTGCGGTCATGAGCGACCGCGTCTCCATCACCATCACCGACCATGTTGCGGACGTGCGCATGGTCCGCCCGGACAAGCGCAACGCCCTGGACAACGCGATGTTCAGCGCCCTGGCGGACGCGGGGGAGCAGCTGAAGTCGGAGCCGGGCGTGCGTGCGGTCGTGCTGAGCGGCGAGGGCTCGTCGTTCTGCGCGGGCCTCGACTTCAGCACGTTCTCGGCGATGGCGAGCGGCGACCGTGCCGCAGCCGCCGGCGGCAACGGCGACAGCCCGGGCGCGATGAAAGAGGACCGGATCACGCACCTCGGTCAGCAGGTGTGCTGGGTGTGGCAGGAGATCCCGGTGCCGGTGATCGCTGCCGTCCACGGGCACGCGCTCGGCGGCGGCATCCAGATCGCGCTCGGTGCCGACATCCGCATCGTGCATCCGGACACGCAGTTCAGCGTCCGCGAGGTCCACTGGGGCCTCGTCCCCGACATGACCGGCACGCTGATGCTCTCGCAGCTCGTCCGCGCCGATGTCGCCAAGGATCTCGTCTTCAGCGCCCGCGTGTTCGACGGCCGCGAGGCGTTCGCACTCGGACTTGCCACCCGGCTGTCGGACGACCCGTACGACGACGCGCACGCGATGGCGCGCGAGATCGCCGGCCGCAGCCCGGACGCGGTCCGGGGTGCGAAGCAGTTGATCAACGGGCTGCTCCACGAGAAGGCGGCGGCGCAGTTCGCCGAGGAGCGGCGCGTCATCGGCAGCCTCGTCGGTGGCAAGAACCAGGTCGAGGCCGTGATGTCGAACTTCGAGAAGCGCCCCGCCGTCTGGTCCGACTGACCGGCTGCGCCGCACCGGCGCTGCTTCTCCCGGCGGGCCCGCGGAGCCGTGCGCTGCCCACCGCGCCCGACGTCCGAGAGGCACACCATGGCGGTGGCGACCAACCATTCGTCCCCGATGCGCCACTCGTCGAGATGCGGCGGGTGTCACCCGGCGCGTAGGACCGATATCGGTACGTCGCAGGGGACGCCGCGATGCCGATCGTGTCGACGATGCGGTCGCGGATCAGGTGAAGCAGATCGTCGCGATCGACCGGGAGCTCGAACGAGTGCCCGGTCAGGTCGTGTCGCGCGTGGGCGGCACCGTCCGCCTCGACGTGGTCGTTCGCGACCGCCTGCACGCGGTCGACCTCGGCGTCTGACAGGAACTGATCCAGCACCACCACGACCGGTGTCTCGCTCACCGTCGTGGGTTCGCGGAGGATCGCGTCGACGACCCGCCCTTTCGGCGGATCCGCTCGTCGCAACCTCTCCTCATCCACACCGCCATCCTCGCATCGGCCGCCGGCCGCCGAGCAACCCTCGAAGTGCTCCGGGAACCGCGTCGGGGAATCGTCAAGACCGGCTCAAGCGACCTCCGTCACCTGCCGATGACACAGGTGCGAGCCGCGATCCGTACTACGGTTCGCACCCGCGGCGGGGTGCTCAGTCAGGAACAACAGAACAAAGAGGGCCCCATGACCGTGATGGACACCGACGACTCGCGCACCAGCGTGCGCACGCCGTGCACCCGCGGCGGCGACGAGCTCTCGAGGGCCGACACCGAGCGGTTGGTCGACGCTCTCCGCCGGATGCGCGCCGGTGACCTGTCGGTCCGACTGCCGTGGCAGACGGGGGTGCTCGGCGAGGTCGCCGACGTGGTCAACGGCCTCGTCGCGTCGCACCAGCGGTTCCACAAGGACATCGCCAAGGTGGCCAAGCGCGTCGGTCGCGAGGGCCGCACCGACGAGCAGCTGTCGACCGTCAGCGACTCCAGCCAGCTGAGCGCGTCCGCGGCCGTCGTCAACGAGATGCTCCAGGACCTCCTCCGCCCGGGACGCGACGTCAAGCGCGTGATCGGCGCCGTGCTCGCCGGCGACCTGTCGGCGCGGATGCAGCCGGACGGCGAGTTCCCGTACCGCGGCGAGTTCCGCAAGAACGCGCAGCTCGTCGACTCGATGGTCGGCCAGCTCGCGCAGCTCGCGGACGAGGTGACCCGTGTGACCCGCGAGGTCGGCACCGAGGGCCGCCTAGGCGGTCAGGCGAAGGTGCCCGGCGTGGTCGGCACCTGGAAGGACCTCACCGACTCGGTCAACTTCATGGCCGAGAACCTCACGAACCAGGTGCGCGACATCGCGCAGGTCACCACCGCCGTCGCGAACGGCGACCTGACGCAGAAGATCACCGCCGACGTGCGCGGCGAGGTGCTCGAGCTCAAGGACACGATCAACACGATGGTGGACCAGCTCCGCTCGTTCGCCGCGGAGGTGACCCGTGTGGCCCGTGAGGTCGGCACCGAGGGCCGCCTAGGCGGTCAGGCCGTTGTCCCCGGCGTGGGCGGCACTTGGCAGGACCTCACCGAGTCCGTGAACTCGATGGCCGGCAACCTCACGTCGCAGGTCCGCGACATCGCGCAGGTGACCACGGCCGTGGCGAACGGCGACCTGTCGCAGAGGATCTCGGTGGAGGCCAAGGGCGAGGTCGCCGCGCTCGCCGAGACGATCAACCGGATGGTGGACCAGCTGCGCTCGTTCGCGGACGAAGTAACGCGTGTGGCTCGCGAGGTCGGCATGGGCAGCACGTTCACGCTGTACCTCCCGGTCCGGCGCGACTTCGCCGATGACGCGGGTGCCAACGCGGCGGCGACCGCCGCCGCGTTGGAGCGTCGCGAGGAGCGGGCGCACCAGCGCGAGCGGCAGACCCGGCGTGCCAAGCGCACCGTCCTGGTCGTCGATCCGGACGACCAGCGGATCCACGACATCGTGACGCTCATCGGTGATGCGACGACGAGCGTCGTCGGAGCACGTGGCGTCGTCGAGGCGATCACCGTGCTCCGCGACCACAAGGTCGACTGCGCGATCGTTGACATCGACGCCGCCGCGTTCGTCGACGAGCTGCAGGGCGAGCTCGCGGAGCTCCCGGTGATCATGGTCGTGCGCGACGCGATCACCGACGAGGTCACGTCGCTGCTCGAGCGCGTTGGCGAGGCGAGGCCGGTGCGGCCGGTGTCGTCGCCCCGCGAGCTGTACGACGCCACAGCGGTCTTCGTTCACCGCCGTCCGCTCTACGCGGTCGCCGGCTCCCAGGGCCGCACGACGACGAAGATGTCGCCTCTCCACCCGGCCCTCGAGGGCCGGCGGATCCTCGTCGTGGACGACGACCCGCGCAACCTGTTCGCGGTGAGCAGCGTCCTCGAGGCGCAGCGGATGGAAGTCGTCTTCGCCGAGAACGGGATGGACGGCATCGCGCTCCTGCAGAACGATCCCACCATCGAGCTCGTCCTGATGGACATCATGATGCCCGGCATGGACGGATACGCAACGATCCAGGTGATCCGCGAGGAGTCGCGGTTCGCGGACCTGCCGATCGTCGCGCTCACGGCGAAGGCGATGGTCGGTGACCGGGAGAAGACGCTCGCCGCAGGTGCGTCCGACTACATCACCAAGCCCGTGGACATCGACGATCTCCTGCGTGTCGTCGGTGACTGGTTGACGCGTTGATAGACGACGTCGACGACCGGGCGGTGGGCGATGACGCGCACGTCGTCGCGCCGATCCTGATCGTCGACGATCGCGAGGGCGGTCTGGTCGCGTTGCGGGCCGCTCTCGAGCCTCTGGGGCAGCCGATCATCAGCGCACGATCGGGCGACGAGGCCCTGCACTGCCTGCTGCGCGAGCAGGTGGCCGTCATCCTGCTCGACGTGTACATGCCGGGCATCGACGGGTTCGAGACGGCATCGCTCATCAAGCAGCGCCCGAAGACGCGCGACATCCCGATCATCTTCCTCACCGCAGATCGGGACGCGATCGAGCACGGGCAGATGGCGCTCGGGTACTCGTCGGGCGCCGTCGACTTCCTTGTCAAGCCGTTCGACCCGCGCGTCCTGCGCTCGAAGGTGGCGGTGTTCGTCGAGCTGCACCGCTCCGCGGAGCAGCTGCGTCGGCAGGTCGCCGAGCTCAGCGCGAGCCGCGCTGCGCTGGCACGAGCGCAACGGATCTCGCGGCTCGCGCACTTCGACATCGACCTGCCGTCGGGTCAGATCACGTGGTCGGACAACGCGAACGAGCTGCTCGGGTTCCCGCCGGACGCGCCGTTGCACCCCGAGGAGCTGTTCGCGTTCTGGGAGGCGATGATCACCGGGCACGACGGAGCGCACCCGTTCCACGTCCAGACCCAGCACCGCTGTCCGGACGGGAAGGACGCGGCTCTGCTGGTGGCCGCCGAGTACACGCGTGACCGCACCGGCGCGCTGAGGGCGGTGTCGGGCACGATCCAGGACATCACCGACCAGTACCAGACGCGGCGCGCGCTCGTGGAGGCAACGGCGAAGCTGCGGGAGGAGCACGAGGTGGTCTCGCTGCTGCAGAAGTCGATGCTGCCGGGCGCCGTGCCGCGACCGCCGGGGCTCGACATCGCGGTCCGCTACCTGCCGGCTGACGTCGGCATCGGCGGTGACTGGTACGACGTGACGTGGCGTCGCGACGGACTCGTCATGCTCGTGATCGGTGACGTCGCCGGCCACGGAATCGGTGCGGCGGCGACGATGAACGAGCTGCGCATCGCTGCGCGAGCGTTCGCGATGCGTGATGCGTCGCCGGCGCGTGTGCTCGAAGAGCTGAACCGCTACATCGAGGCGATGCACGAGCGGACGCTCGCGACGGCGCTGATCATCCTCCTCGACCCGGCCACCGGGAAGGGCGTCGCGGCGAGCGCCGGCCACCTCCCGCCGATCCTCGACGGCGGGACCCCGACGCTGCTCATGCTCGACGCGGGCCCGCCGCTCGGCGCGGGCCGCGGCGGGTCGCGTGAGGTCGATTTCGAGCTGCCGCCGGGCGGCCGCCTGCTGCTCTACACCGACGGTCTCGTCGAGGTGCGGACGCAGCCGATCGACGAGCGCCTGCAGATGCTCGCCGACGCGATCGACGGCACGACGACCACCGCCGAGGATCTCGCCGAGCAGGTGATCGCGAAGATGTTGCCGGACGGCCAGCGGCGCGACGACGTGGCGGTCCTTGCGGTGCAGCGCGGCGAGCAGCCGGGTCTCGTGATGTCGGCGCCTGCGGACCCGTCGCGGCTGTCGACGCTGCGCGCCACGCTGCAGCACTGGCTGCAGTCGGTCGGCGCAACGCGGGACGAGACGTCGGACCTCGTGCTCGCGTGCGGCGAGCTGCTCGCGAACGTCTGTGTCCATGCGCACCCGATGGCGACCGGGGAGATGGAGCTCCGCGCGATCATCGACCGCGGCGTCGTGCGCCTCGACGTCATCGACCACGGCGCGTGGAGGCCGGGTCGCGAGCGCGGGGGCGGTCGCGGGCTGACGATCGTGCGGGCCACCGTCGACGACCTCGTCATCGAGAAGACCGACACTGGGACGCAGGCGACGGTGTTCCGCAGGCTCGCGTGCGCGCAGGAACTGGACGGGGTCGTCGATGACGCCGGCTGACGGCTCGTCGTCACCTCGTGCGACTCGGTACGGCGCAGCGAGCATGGCGGTCATCGATGACGGCGACCGGCTGACGTGTCGCGTCGGCGGCGAGATCGACCTCGCGAACAGCGGCGAGATCTTCAGCGCCATCGCGAAGGCGGTCACCGCCGATCACGAGGAGATCGTCCTCGACCTCGGCGAGACCACGTACGTCGACAGCGCCGGCCTCGCGCTGCTCGTTGACATCAATGGCCGGATGCAGACCCGCCGTACGCGCCTGTCGGTTCACGCGCCCGACGGCTCGCCGGCCCAGCGTCTTCTGTCGCTCAGCGGCATCGACAAGGTCATCGACGTCCAGACCGCGCCGGAGGCCGACTGCGCTTCGTGAGCGTCGAACGGCGCTGTGCCGGTCGAGCCGCACGAATACCGCCATCCGTGAGCCTCGAACGGCGCTGTGCCGGTCGGATCTCACGAACGGCAGCCGCGCGTCGGTCACCATGGCGGCGATGACTGTGGCCGAGTTCGTGACCCTCGACCGGCGCCGCGGCTGGGCCCGGATCCGCGCGATCGTCGCGTGCCTGCTCGGCGTGCTGATCTTCGCCTTGTCGGCGGCCGCGCTCGTGATGATCGTCATCGCCGGCTTCGCCCGTGCGTGGAGCTGGTTCACGGACAAGTCGATCACGGACGCGCCCGTGTGGGCGTGGGCGCCGGGCGGCGCCGGCGCGCTCGCTGCGCTCGCCGTCTACGTCAGCTTCGTCGGCGCGTTCTGGTACTTCTGGCGTGGTGCCGGTGCGCAGGTGCTCGAGGAGATCCACGCGGTGCGACTGAACCCGCAGGCGTACCCGCAGCTCGTCAACGTCGTCGAGGCGGTGTCGATCGGGATCGGTCGCATGCCGCCGGAGCTGTTCATCACCGACGACCCGACGCCGAACGCACTGTCGTTGCGCGCCGGGAAGGGCCGTGCGCTGTGCGTCACGTCGGGGTGCATGACGATCCCGCGTGACGAGGTCGAGGCGATGTGCGCGCACGAGCTCGGCCACCTCTGGGCGCGCGACGCGCACTGGGTCACGTCCGGGATGGTCGCGCTCGAGCGTGCGCGCCGGTTCGGCTCGTCGATCATGGGCCTCGGCGCACTGCTCATCGCGCTGGTCGTCGCCGTGGCGTACTACACCGAGATCGTCCTGTGGAGCACCGGCGTCGTCGCGCTGCTGCTCATCGGGCTCGGCATCGTCGCGACCAGCACGTTGCGACGACTCGAGCGCAGTGTGCGCTGTCACGCCGACGAGATCGCAGATGTCGTGGCGGTGAGGCTCGCCCGCAACCCGCGATCACTCGGGTCGTTGTGCACGAGGCTCGCGCACAACCCGGACCGTGTGTCCCCCGTCGGCTGGCGTTCCGAGCTGCTGTGGTTCGAGGCGGTCGAGACCGGCGACGCCGCGGGCGATCCCTACCGCCGCAGCCATGCAGAGCTGCTGAACCGGCGGTGAAGGCGTACGCAGAGGCGCGCATCCCGCTGCCGCCGGAGCTCGCGAGCGTCATCGCGCCTTAGCTCGCCGGGAACAAGGCAGATCGAGTTCCGGGCGGGTTGAAGACGCCCGGTCGAGCCTCGGGGTTCGCGACGCACACCTCGCACTCGAGCCCGTCCGGATCGCGGAAGAAGAGACTGAGTGCTTGGCCGAAGTCGGTCACGAAGTCGTCCGCCGCGCCGCATGCGATCAGTCGCGTGCGGATCTCCTGGAACGCCTCGAACGACGCCGCCTGGAGCGCCAGGTGGTCGATCCGGCCGCGGCCGAACATCGGCACCTGCCGGTCCGACTCGGCGTTGTCCGCGATCTGGAACACGTTGAGCTCGCGCCCTGGACCGACGTCGATCACGGTCATCCAGAACGGCCCAACCGGGCCGCCCTGCACGTGCTGGTGGGTCGCGTCGAACACCTGCTCGTAGAACCGGTGCAGGCGTTCCATGTCCTTCGTCAGGAGCGCGACGTGGTTGAAGCCGTCGGTGAGCATGCGGACATCGTGTCAGACGCCGATCGAGGCGCACGCCTGTATCTGCTGCGCGAGGGTGATCAGAGGTCGACGACGCGCAGCCGCGGCGCGTCGGCGAGCATCCGGTCGGTGATGCACGTCCGGTGGCACGTGTGGTGGTCGGACTCGTAGCAGAGGAGCGCGATCGGCCGCTCCTGCGCCAGCAGGAGCACCGCCTCGTAGGCGGCGCGCGCCTCGTGGTCCAGCCGTCGCAGGTAGACGTCTCGGCTCGCGCGGTCGCCGCTCGCGAAGCCCGGGCGGTTCTCTTTCGGGTTGCCGAGGCGCGGCTCGTGCACGTACTCGATGCCGCCGGTTGCGAGTGCCTCGGCGAGGCGTCGCTTCGAGAAGCCGGGCTTGCGTGACATCGCGTTGAGCCGGACGTCGACGAGAACCTCCACCTCCTCGCTGCGGAGGAGGTCGACGAGCGTGTCGATGCTCTTGCCCCGTACCCGATCGTCACGACGACCGGCTCGCTCACCCGCGCGGCTGGTTGAGCTCGATCAGGTTGCCGCTCGGGTCACGGAAGAAGGCCTGTCGACCGGCGCCGTCGACCTCGCCACCGCGGACGACCTCGACGCCGAGCACCTCGAGCTCGGTCGTGCACACGTCGAGGTCGTCGACGGCGAGCGCGAAGTGCTGCACCCTGTCGACGACCAGGTCCTCACGCGAGGTCAGGTGCAGCTGGTGTGCCCCCATCTGCAGCCACGCACCGGAGAACCCGAAGTCCGGACGCGGCACCGACTCGAACCCGATCGACGTGTAGAACGCGATCGCCTCGTCGACGTCGCGCACGTTGATGTTGACGTGATGGAGTCCCAGGACCTTCACCGTCGCGAGTGTACGACAGGTGACGACTCGGGGTTTCTGGGCGCGAATCGTGTCTCGAACCGTTCTGGGAGCGCATCGTTCCAGGTGCTGCGAACGATCGCGCCCGGGACGGAGCGTGCAGACTCGACGCTGATGACCTCACCGCTGTTCGGCCTGTACGTGATGGTCGACTGGAGCTCGGCGGCCGTTCCGGCGCGTGGCACCGACTCGATCTGGGCGGCGACGCTGGACGCGATCACGGGGGACTCGACCGTGGAGAACCTGCCGACGCGGCGGCAGGCGTTCGCAGCGGTCCGACGGGTGCTGCTCGACGCGCCCGAACGCCGCGTCCTCGTCGGCTTCGACTTCCCCTACGGCTACCCGGCTGGGTTCGCCGGTGCGCTCGGACTGCCCGAACCCGACTGGCGATCGGTGTGGCGCGAGCTGGTGTCGACCATCGAGGACGACGAGCGCAACCGCAACAACCGCTTCGACGTCGCAGCGTGGCTCAACTCTCGTCTGGGTGGCGGGCCCGGGCCGTTCTGGGGCAGGCCGGCGAACCGGACCGACGAACACCTCTCGACGCACAAGCGGCACACGTTCCCGCACCACGGACTGACGGAGTTCCGGGAGGCGGAGGTGCGCCTGCGAGCTTCTCGGCGGCAGGCCTTCAGCGTGTGGCAGACCTGCTACGCCGGCAGCGTCGGCGGTCAGGCGCTGGTCGGCATCCCAGTCCTCGAGCGGCTGATCACCGACAGCGCCCTCGCGTGGCGATCAGAGGTGTGGCCGTTCACCACCGGCTTCGTCGCCGACCCGACCGCCGGCCGCGGTGACACGATCGTCCACGCGGAGGTCTGGCCGGGCGCGATCGAGGTCGACCGCAGCCTGCACGCTGTGAAGGACGCCGCTCAGGTGCTGAGCCTCTGCCGCTGGGCGGCGCACCTCGACGCGTCGGGTGGGCTCGGCCCACTGTTCGCGCCGTCGCTGCCCACCGACGCCGCTGCGACCGCCGTTGCGGAGGAGGGCTGGATCCTCGGTGTCGTGTGACCCGGCCTGTGTCACGCTCACAGGCGCGTGGCGGCCACGCGGGCGTGACACAGCCCGCGCCGAACGCCGTCAGCGCGGGACGGGAGCGGCGTCGGGAACCGTGGGCTCGTCGGCCAGCCGGGCGCGCAGCCCGCGAGTCGCAATCAGGTAGCCGGCACCCGCGGCGAGGCCGATCACCGCGAACGTTGCGATCGTCGGTCGCACACCGATTGCGCTCGCGAGAGCGCCGGCGCTGAGGTTGGAGATCGTGATGATCAGCGTGGCCATCCCGAAGTCGCCGGCCAGGATGCGGCCGCGGATGTGGTCGGGCGCGCGGCGCTGCAGCCCGTACGTCGACAGGGTCCACTGCGCACCGCCTCCGAGGTGCGCGATGAACGCGAGCGGCGCCGCGACTGCGAGCACCGGCGCGACGCTGAGGCCGAGGTAGCAGACGCCGAAGACGAGGCCGGCGCACCCGGTGAGCATCAGCACGCGTGACAGTGACGTCCCGACCAACCTCGCGGCGATCAGCGGGCCGAGCGCGACGCCGATCCCGCGTGCGCCGATCAGGATGCCCGTGGCGCCGTCGCCGCCGTTCAGCTCCTCCGTCGCAAGGATCGCGAGCAGCCCGACGATGCCGGCGCCCATCGCGAACGTCGTCTTCGACGCGAGCAGTGCGAGGAGGACGTGGTCCTTGCGCGCGTACACGACCGCTTCGTGCATGTCACCGATCGGCCGCATCCGCGGCGCAGGGCCGGCCGACTCCTCACGAGCGACCTGCATCGGCCGGCGGATCAGCGAGACGAGCAGCGCAGCGCCGACGAACGACGCAGCGTTCGCGATGAACGACACGTCGCGCCCGAACACCGTCGCCACGAGACCGCCGAGTGCCGCGCCCACAGCGAGCATCGCCCCCCACAGCGAGCCGAACAGCAGAGCGCCCTTCGCCAGCTCGTCCGGGTTCCTCGCGAGGTTCGGGAGTCCCGCCTGCGCAGCCGGACCGATGAACGAGCCGAGCGCCGAGATCGTGCACAGGCACAGGAAGCCGAGCCACAGGGTGCCGCGGCTGTCGACGAGGAGGAGTCCGAGGGCAGCCACCGCCTGGACGACGGAGGCGTTGCGAATGACCGTGCGGCGGTCGTACCGGTCGGCGACCGCGCCCGACACCGTCGACATCAGAAAGGCGGGGAGCGCCTGCGCGACGTACACGAGCGTGACGAGCAGCGGGGAGTCGGTCAGGTCCTGGATCAGGCCGACGAAGGCGACGTACGCGAACCAGTCACCGGCGAACGAGATCACCTGCGCGAGGAAGAGCGATCGGATGCCTGCGTTCGTCCGCAGCATCGTCCACACGGGACGTTTCTACGCGACGCCGCCTCGACTCCGGCAATCGATTCGAGCGATCCCTGGCCAGCCCGGCGACGCTCAGCCGGCGCGGACGAACTCGGCGAATCGTCCGAGTTCGATGTTCCCGCCCGAGAGGATCACGCCGATCGGACCGGCCGACGCGACGCTGCCTGCGAGCACCGCCGCCAGCGCCGTGGCGCCGCTCGGCTCGACGACCTGCTTCGTCCGCTCGTACAGCACGACCATCGCCGCGACGATCTGCTCCTCCGTCACCGTGACGATCTCGTCGACGAGTCGCCGGTTGATCGCGAAGGTGTTCGCTCCGGGCGTCGGCACGGTGAGCCCGTCGGCGATCGTGTCCGGCACCACGGTCACACGCTCACCCGCGGCGAACGATCGCGCCGTGTCGTCGGCGGCCGCCGGTTCGACGCCGACGATGCGGCAGCCGGGCCGCATCGCCTGCGTCGCCACGGCGCACCCGGCGATCAGCCCGCCGCCGCTGACCGGCACCACCAGCGTCGCGAGCTCGACCTCGTCGTGCAGCTCCAGCGCCGCCGTTCCCTGACCCGCCATGACGTCGTGGTCCTCGAACGGGTGCACCATCACGGCGCCGTGCTCTGCGGCCCACTCGAGGCCCAGCCGCTCCCGGTCCGCCGTCGCCCGGTCGAACTCGTGGATCCGCGCGCCGTACGTCGCAGTCGCCCGTCGCTTCAGCTCCGGCGCGTCGAACGGCATGAACACGTCGACGGACGTGCCGACTCGTGCGCCCGCCCAGGCGACCGCTGCGGCATGGTTCCCGGACGAGACGGCGACGACGCCGGCGGCCCGCTCCGTGGCATCGAGCATCGCAATCCGGTTCGTCGCACCTCGGGCCTTGAACGACCCGGTCTTCTGCAGGTGCTCCGCCTTCATGTGCACCTCCAGGCCGGCGAGCGCGTCGATCGAGCGGCTCGTCAGCACCGGGGTCCGATGGACGATCCCGCCGATGCGCGCCGCCGCCGCCTCGATGCGTGCGATCGTCAGCTCGAGCCCGTCCATCCGGCCAGTCAAGCGGCGCGCCGCCGCGATCCGCGTTCGTGGCGACCTCGGAGTGCACGGTCCGTGATCACGGTCCGAGGACGCCGAGATGCGTCTCACGGGCACTCGCAACGGGCCTGATATCTGCGGCCGTATGGCCGAGACGGTGGCATCACAGACAACATTCGTGACCTGTCGAGCTACGAGGGGTACCAGTTCGAGTTCGTGTGCGAGCGTTGCGGCAACGGGTATCGCTCGCCGTACGTGCGCGACGTCAAGGAGCGCGGCAAGGGTCTGCTGCGGGCGGCGTCGTCGCTGCTCGGCAACCGCATCCAGAGCCTCAACAACCTGAGCAACGCTGCCGAGACGATCAGCTACGACCGGGGCACCAACTCGCCGCAGAAGGACAAGGCGATGCGCGAGGCCGTCCAGGCGGTGAAGGACGACTTCAAGCAGTGTCGCGGGTGCGGCAACTGGGTGTGCACGCCGGTGTGCTGGAACCACGAGGTCGGGCAATGCCTGCAGTGCTCGCCGAGCGTCGCCGAAGAGGTGTCGCGTGCACAGGCGTCGGCGCAGAAGGACCAGATCTGGGAGAAGGCGCGCACGGTCGACTGGACGAAGGAGGTCGACATCGCCGAGCGGGCGAAGGTGACCTGCCCGTCGTGCAATGCCAAGGTCGACGGCGGAAAGTTCTGCCGGAGTGCGGCACGAAGTTCGAGCCGCAGGCCTGACGGCGCCGTCGAACTGGGGAACGTGCGCACGGTTGACGTCACCTGAGTCCCCACTTCCCGGATGAGCGGTCGGCGGCGGCTCGATCCCGTACGTCGAGATCGACGAGGTCCGCCTCGACGCGCCGCGTGTCTCGATCGGGCTTCTCGGCGGAGCGCACCACAAGATCAGCTTCCTCGACAAGCGTCACGACGAGTTCGTGCGGACCTTCGTCGATGCCCGTCGCCGAGCTCGCCGCGCCGCGCTCCTGCAGTGGACGGGCGACTCGCCGATCGACGAGTTCGACTCGCGCACCGGCGACGAGCCGTTGACGGTCGTGCTGTTCCCCGACGGCGTGATCGTCGAGTCGCTCAATGCCGCGCCCGTGATGGCGCCGCTCTCGCTCGTGACGGGCATCGAGCGCGACGGGTACCGGATCACGCTGCGGATGCGCGCTCTGGCGCCGGTGGAGATCCGTGCCCTGGGGAAACGGACCGACGAGTTCCTGCTCGACCTCGACAGGGCGCGCAAGGCGCTCGCGGAACGAACGGCAGAGGCGTATGGCGAACTGTCGGACTCGCTGCGCGGCTTCTCTGCTCCCGACGGCTGGGTCTTCGGCGAGGAGGAAGCGGGCCACCGTTGGGGTGCACTGCGCGCCGCGGTGGCCGACGAGCGCGCGGAGGAGGTCGCGATGCTCGAGTCGCTCGCCGGCGATCGGCGGCGCGCCGGGATCAAGTCGCAACCACAGGGCACGGCCCTCCCGTTCGTCCTTGCCCCCGTCGGCGACAGGGTGGCCGTCGAGGGAATGGGCGATGCCGATGGTCGCGCCACCTTCGTCTTCCGCACCGACGACGTCGACCGACTGAACGTGGCGCTGCTCCTCACGTCGTTCCGCCGCGAGGCGATCTCGCTGCCGGCGGATCAGCTCGGCCGCTGGGCACTCGCCGTCCGCACGCTCGAGGTGGTGCAGTGGGCGCGACAGGCGCTCGCCGCCAGGGTGATCCACGACGAGACGTGGGCGGACGAGGTGGCGCAGGCGCTGCGCTGACGTGCCGGCTCGTCCGGGCGCGTCCTCATCGTGAGCCAAGCTGTGCGCGTGTCGGCGGTGGAGGAGGCTGAGCGAGCCCTGGAGGCGGCGGGGGAGGCGTTCGCGCGGTTCGACATCGACGCAGTCGTCGCACACCTGTCGGCCGCCATCCGCGGCTTCACCGCGGCCGGCGACGCACGGCGTGCGGCGATGGCGTGCGTGCAGCTCGGCGACGTCTACGCGAATGCGCTCGGCAACCTGACGGCGAGTCGCGCGTGGTTCATCCGTGCGGGACGCCTCGTCGAGGCCGAGCCACCGTGCGTCGAGCAGGGTTGGGTCGCGATCGCCGCGATGGGCTGCGACGTCGACGACCCGGCAGATCTCCTCGCGGCCGCAGAGCTCGCGCTCGACCGTGCCCGGACGTTCGGCGACGTCGACCTCGAGACGAAGGCGCTCGCCGATGCCGGCCTCGCGCACGTCCAGGCCGGACGTGTCGTCCAGGGGATGGCGCTGCTCGACGAGGCGATGGCGCTCGCGTGCGGGATGTCCGACAGCACGGATTCGGCGGCGAAGTCGGTGTGCTCGTTCTTCACCGCGTGCTACTACGCCGCCGACTTCTCGCGCGTGGCGTCGTGGACGGACCTGCTGCGTCGCCGCGGCCTGATCGGGCTCGCTCCCGGCGGCCCCGTGTTCCTGTCCAGCCACTGCGACAGCGTGCAGGCGTCGCTGCTCGTCGAGCTCGGCCGGTGGAACGAGGCCGAAGTGGTCCTACTCCGCGCGAAGGCGGAGTTCGAGTCGGCCATGCACATGCCGAACTGGCATCCCGACATCGCGCTCGCCGACCTGCGCACTCGCCAGGGCCGGTTCGCGGAGGCGGAGGCGCTGCTGCTCGGCAAGGATCAGGCCGCGGACGCGTTGCTTCCTGCCGCTCGGTTGCACAGGGCGCGAGGCGATCACGACCTTGCGCGTGCCAGCGCGCGACGCGGGCTCCGAGCGCTCGGCCAGGACCGCCTGCGTGCCGTCGAGCTGCTGACGGTGCTCGTCGACGCGGAGCTCGGCCGTGGCGACATCGACGCCGCCAACGCAGCGTGCGCCGACCTCACGCAGCGGACGAGCGACATCGACGTGCCGGCGCTGCAGGCGCGAGCCGACGCAGCGCAGGCGCGGGTGCTGATCGCCTGCGGCGACGTGTCGCACGCCGTCACGGTCCTGGAGACGGCCGTGGACCGGCTCGACGGCCGGCACCTCCCGTTTGCGCGCGCCTCGCTGCTGATCGACCTCGCTGGCGCGCGAGATGTTGCGGGCGACGCAGCGGGGGCACGGGCGGACGCGCTGAGCGCGTCGACTGCGCTCGCCGCGCTGGACGTGGTGGTGGCGCCGGAGGTCGCCGAGCTCCTCGCGCGCCTGACGGAGACCACCCACGCACGGTCGCGTTCGACTGCGCCCGCGAGGACGACAACGGCGACACTGACGCTCGACGGCAAGTGGTGGTTGGCGTCATTCGCAGGCGCGAGCGTCCGACTCCAGGACACGAAGGGTCTGCGCTACATCGCCGACCTCGTGGCCCATCCGGGCGCGGAGCGGCACGCACTGGATCTCGTCGATCATGTGGAGGGCGTCGACGCAGCAGGCGGGATCGACCGCCGCGCACTCGGAGATGCAGGACCGCTCCTCGACGCCCGCGCCCGCGCCACGTACCGCCGCCGTGTGGAGGAGCTGCGCGGCGAGGTGAACGACGCGCTCGACGCCGAGCGGCTGGAGACGGCGGAGCGGCTGCAGGACGAGCTCGACCAGCTCGTTCGCCAGCTCGCACAGGCGTTCGGCCTCGGCGGACGTGAGCGCCCGGCGGCGTCGGCCGTGGAGCGGGCGCGGCTCAACGTCACGCGTGCCGTCCGATCGGCCATCACGAAGCTCGTCGAGGCCCTGCCAGATGCCGGCTGCGCTCTCGACCGACACATCCGCACCGGCCTCTACTGCACGTACCGACCCGCTGATGACGACATCCGCTGGATCGTTCAGTCCGGAGTGAACGAAACTCGCTCCCGCTGAACGCCTCAGGTGCATGAGCAACGACATGCAGCCCACACCCACACTCACCGAGATCGCGGACGGCATCTTCCGCATCTCCACCTGGACCCCCGAGGTGACGCTCGACGGGTTCGCGTTCAACCAGTTTCTCGTCGTCGCCGACGAGCCGCTCCTGTTCCACACCGGCATGCGCGGGCTCTTCCCGCTCGTCGCCGAGAGCGTCGCGAGGGTCGTGCCGGTCGAGTCGCTCCGCTGGATCACGTTCGGCCACGTCGAGGCCGACGAGTGCGGCTCGATGAACATGTGGCTCGCCGCCGCGCCGAACAGCCAGGTCGCCCACGGAGCACTCGGCTGCGACGTGTCGCTGAACGATCTCTGCGACCGAGCACCGCGTGCGCTCTCGGAGGGTGAGGTCATCGACCTCGGCGGCAAGCGCGTCCGCCAGATCTCGACGCCGCACGTCCCCCACGGTTGGGAGGCGCAGGTGATGTTCGAGGAGACGACGGGGACGCTCCTGTGCGGCGACCTGTTCAGTCAGGGCGGCTCGCAGGCGGTGACGAGCGATGACATCGTCGAGGCGGCCGTGTCGATGGAGGTGATGGGCGCGTCGTCGCTGAACCCGCACACCGGCCGGATCCTGCGGTCGCTCGGCGACCTGAACCCGACGACGCTCGCGATCATGCACGGCCCCTCGTTCCAGGGCGACGGCCGCCAGGCCTTCTACGACCTCGCCGGCGAGTACGAGAAGCTGATCGCCAGCGCCGCCTGACGGTCGAGGCGGAGGGACGGCTCGGCCGTCAACGCGTGGAGCTCAGGAGCGGCGGAGCGCGGTCGACGCCTCCACGCGCGCCGCCCTCATCGACGGCCACGCTGCAGCGGCGACGGCGATCGCCAGCATCGTGGCGATGACGCCCAGCGGGACGAGCGCAGGGACGTGAGGCGCCGACACGACTCCGACGTTGTTCGCGACGAGAACGAACACGCGGCGGCCGATGGCCACTCCGATGGGCACGCCGACGACGAGCCCGATGAGCGCGACTGTGATGGCCTGCCACAGCAACATCCCGCGGAGCTGGCGGCGGTCCGCCCCGAGCGCGCGCATCACGGCGAGGTCGCGTGCCCGCTCTCGCGCTGAGGCGATCAGGTTCACTGCGAGGAGCGCGACGAGGAGGAGCGTCACGACGATCGCGAGGAGGAACGGTGTCGGCGTCACGCGGTCCAGACCGCGCGCTGCGCTCGGCAGCGCCAGCGTTGTCGACGGAGTCGCCGCCACCTCCTGCAGTCGCGTCACGGTGTCCGGGACAGCTCCTGCGCGGAGCCGCAGCGCGGCGACGTTGCGCGTCGCATCCGGAACGAGCGCGGCGTACGCGGGGAATGTCATCGCCGCACCCCCGCCTGCCTCGGCCGCCGTCACGGCGTACCCGACGACGGTGAGCGCAGCGGAACCTCCGTCCGCCGTGGAAGCCGTCACCGTGTCCCCGATGCCGACTCCGAGCCGACGCGCGGACTTCCGGCCGAGCGCGATCTCGTCGATCCCGGTGGGCGCGCGGCCGTCCGTGATCACCGGCCCCATCTCGCCCTTCACCGATTCGGAGGCCCAGATCGGGACGTCGGTCGAACCGAACGTGAGCGATCCGATCGTGACGGCAGCGAGGTCTTCCACGTCCGCGTCGGCTGCGAGCGGCGTCACGATGTCGCCGGTCGCCGGCTGGTACTGGTTTCCGAGGAGCTCGTCGTAGTTCAACCCATAGCGGGCGGGCTCGTCGATCACCCGCCGGATGCTCATGCCGACGACGAGAGTGCCGCTGAGGATGATCAGGCTCGCAGCGACGCCGCCGATCAGCGCGAGTGGCGGGGTTCCGCGTCGCACCTGGCGTGACACGGCGAAGCGGACCCCGTTCACCATCGACGGAGGCGCACCGGCGGCGGCGACCTGATCCGCGATGGCGACGCGCCTTCCGCGCAGGCGTGCCTGCGTGATCGGGCGAGCGGCAGTTGCCGCTGCGGCGCTCGACACGAGCGCGATCAGTGCGAGCGCGCCGACCAGCAGCACGGGAGCATCGATGCGTACGCCGGGATCCGGCTCGAACACGCGAACGACGCCGAACGGGAACAACTGCGACGCGAGCACTGCGCCGAGGACCGCGACGATCGCGGCGGCGACACCGACGATGCCGCCCTCGATCGCCGCCTCTGCGCGGATCTGCCGGCGGCTGAACCCGAGGGCCTGGAGCGGAGCACGGTTGCCGACGGACGAGCGCACGTGGCGCGCAGCGAGCTGACCAGCCACCAGCGC